>JACCEA011039610.1_pt1 | contig 15329 bp, 10 predicted proteins | sample 7449851 | NCBI WGS metagenome assembly JACCEA01 (sample SAMN15323453, study PRJNA562643) | freshwater metagenome | isolation source: river surface water | place: USA:Blue River Watershed | collected 2017-08-18 | reverse complement strand
TCCATGTGCATTTGCTTGTATGCATGAGTTTGGCGAAATCTAGAACCTGGAATAATACTATTGGTTCTCACAACTGTTGGTGGAGTAGAATCATCGTTTGTGGGAATACTCAATTCAGATAGAGAAGAATGAACCAATGCTACTCTTTCATACACCATCATGCAACATTCCATCAAAGGAATAAAGCGGGTGACCAAAGACGAAAGTACGTACTTGACCGATCCTGACATGGTTGAATCGACTGATTGATCGTTGTTTTCTTTTCCATTTTCCCTTATCCCTTCAACTTCGCGCACTGAATCCAAGCAATCACATAAACAATCCCATAAATCAGCAATATTGATATCATTCATGTATTTAGAAACCACAATTGCCTCTTCTTTTGATGCAGCACCACTACGTGCTCGCAAGACTGTCATCATCCTCAAAGCATTTAACAAACGAACTTCCCACATTATTTGTGTATTAGAAAACTCAGGCCTCGTCATAATCGTTAATGCATCTTCATTATTGGCGATGCCCAATTGCAACGCATTGTTGATATAATTAAAGGACAAAAATGCTTTTTGCACCAAATCCGCACTTGTAAGGGATAACTCGTTCAGCAGCAAATTCCAATTTCCGTCAAACAAAGACAAATATCGCATTATTCGCATTAATGACTTTCGTCCGACACTACTACCATCGGTATTGCCCACAATTGATGCTAATGCACTGCCAAGTGGTCTATCGAGCACTGGAAATGGCATAACTTTCTTTACAAACTTTTGTCTCGCATTCATATTTGGAATGACTGGATATTCCGCACCTTGACTCTGACTTACCAGGTTATTTACTTGTGGCACAGTTAACTTTGCAAATGGAGAGCAGAGCTTTTCTACTAAGTGCAAACTAGTATCCAAATCGATCAACGCATTCTTTGAAATTGAGACAACAACTTTGATGATATCTCCAAATATCCACATTCTATTCAGCTCATCGCGGGGCTTGGTCATAATATCGATCCAAACAGAAAAATCTGTCTTACGCAACAAAATCATCAGTGCAGTCAGTAACTTTTTGTGAATGGCTGATTTAACACTCTTTGATAGTAATTCTTGTGCACAGAAAAAATCATGGAGTGCGTGTGAGAGATGGCACGTATCCTCGGATTGGAACTCCGAAAATGCCATTACACTTCTTTCAATAGTTCTTCGATCTTCGATTAAAATGGACAGTAATATGGTCAAAATATGATACCGCAATATATTATAGCGACACAAAGTTGAAAGCAATCTCAGTAAAACTGTTGACAGATTATCAGTTCTGCTGAGATATAACCAATGGATAATCCGCAATATGAGAACTGGTGAACATGGACACCGACCGTCAACCCCTTTGGCCACCTCAAGTACGCAAGCGGAATCGACCTGTTGGGAGACGATTTCTTCAACCTTCGAGGTGTTAGAGTTGTTCCTTGATGAAGGTGAAATTATCGCAGATACAGTAGATGTATTTGCAAAAACTTCTGAGTCTGAAACTTGGCCAGTATTAATATTATAGTCAACGGGAACTGGTTCTCCTCTTAAAGCTCTAGCTTCAACCTGCAACGCAACAGTCAAAGATTCTAAAAATTCAGCTTCTGCTGCAATTAAGACCTCATGTCGAAGCTCGACTGGTAGCGAATGGATGAAATCAACATTTTCTTGAGATATATTTGCATTAAGAGGATACTCTAATGGATTTGCCATGTTTGGGATATTGGGCACATGGTGAACAACTCTATTCAGATTGGTTACAGCAATTGGAGCATTATCAATGGTGTCGGCCTCTTTGGATTCTTGTAGGCTGTGCAACTCATCTTTGGATTCTTCATGAACACGACTACTCTGAAATACTTCACTCTTCTTCTTATCCTCAATACCTAAAATAGATTCCAGAAAATTTGAGAAGACACCTTGAAGAGGTAATAGGTTGCTTCCGTTTCTATTGGGTTCAACAACGTTGATTATCATTTTCTCCTTGACAATATTTTCAACAACAGTTAGGATTGGAGAAAGATTGGAACCACACGGATCAATATCCCCAACATCCAATCCCCATCTCCGGTCAGACAGCAAAGGTCCGACTTCTTTTCGTTTAACCACATTGGCAGAGCGAGAACTTCCACCTCTATTTGTTTCAAAAACCAAGTATGCTTGCTCTCGATTGGATTGCAGGGCTACCAAATTGAAGCTTGAGCTTCTACCCCCGTTAATTAATTGGGAAAATCCAGAAGACCGTTCAGCTCTTCGAATATCATTGGACATATTCAACATGGGATGAAACAATATGTTGGAACTCGATCCTGCGTTCGGCCCACCACCAATGCGGCGTGAAATATTCAAAGTTATTGATCCGGTTCTTGGATCAACACGGGCAGAAGATGAGGTGACTTCACCTGTCTGAAAAACATTGGCAACAAAATCTTCAATTGATACATGTTCATTCCCTAACAAACGACGACTGTTTGAATTTTGGCTTCTGCGTTGCGGACGATCTTCACCAACCGTTCGACCACCAACACTATTTCCGGATAAAATCTGGAGAAGGCCAGGCGGAAGAGTAGGGTTGTTGAAATGATCCTCCAGAAGAATCCCATTTCTCCTAGCGTGGATATCACGAGAATCACGCATTTGCGAAATACGAGGTGCAACTCCATCATCAAGACGATCCATCTCATCATAGATTGTACTGTGTGGCGATAATGGTTCGTGAATAATATCATTATCAAAATCATCTGTAACAACCATGAGATGTTAACAATTGATGCGGCATCCTGAAATATCTAGTGTTACCTGTACCATTCGCGACCGTGATTTCATCGTCCACAACGTCATCATCCGCTACTTCATGATTAGAACTATCTTCTTCATCACCATCCCTGTCATTTCCATGACCATCATCATCGCGCATTTCCGCTTCGTCACCTTCATCATGCTCTCCTACTTCCGAGAACTCTACATCGCTCTCGTCATGATCATTTTCGGGATCTCCTTCGCTTTCTTCATGATGATCATCTTCTTCAGCAACACTCATTGCCTCATCATCAATATGATCAGTATCCGATTGTTCTTCACCATTCTGATCCTCGTCACTATCTGAATCTCCTCGATCTCCATTATTTAAATAAACCTATATGGTGCAATTTATTAATAATTACTTCATATAGCACTACAACTAAAATATATACCTCATCTTCATCAATTTCCTCCAATTCGACTTCATCAACATCATCATCATCTTCTTCTTCTCCTACAGGTGGCTCCAATTCGCTCTCGTAACCATCCTGCGATTGTACCTCCGCAACGTGCTCCTGACCATCCCAATCTTCTTCTTGAGTCATGGGTTCTACAGGTTCATCCACTAATTGATCTTGAAAAAAGGTATCAAATGTGCTTACTATAATCGGATTCGATTCAGAGGGTTCCTTGTGACCCTCTTCACGAACCGCTCCTAATTCCAACCCACTTTCTACTTGCTGTGCTTTCCGAATTAAAACATCCATTGCTAACGTTAAAGATCTCATTGTTAAGGAATCTTGAGGTTCACCTGGACGTAATTGACCAACCATGGACATGAAAACATTTAATAACTTATTATCAATCAACCATTTCGTTGTTTCGTGAAAGGGAATAACAAAGCTATCCAACCATTTTGAGGAAGGGACTACTAATGAAAGAATTGTGTCTATTAATGAAGATAAATTCACTGGATTTTGACCAGAACCATTTAGCAACAATATAACTTGTCGCCCAATATCTTCCCTTGTCTCTCCAGACCGAGAAAATATAGCCGCAAATAAATATCTACTTGCATCCAGTACATCCGATATACATTCATTAGGGAAAATCTTCAGCGGATGACACAACAAGTTTTTGGAAAGGAATTCCATGATTGGCATTGAAGAACAAATATTCGGCATTGAAACACGATATCGCAACACACCTGAAAGGAAGGTGGGATTACTGACGATCAAATCTGCAAGGATACTTAACAGTTGAGCTATAGTCAGGGATGAAATTTTTTTTCTATTTCCAATTGAAAAAGTACAGTTGTAAATTTGGTCAAATATTTCGTCCATGATGCGTTGTGTAATATGCTGTCGCAACCCTTTAGAAAATTTTGATTTTTGGTCCAGATTACCTATGTTCGATTTGCGAGACATTGAACACTCTGAGACATCCCACTTGGTTGCAAAAAGGGAAGGTTCATTAGTTTTCATCTTCTTTGTTAATACCGTAGAAGCATCACAGTCTTCATTCGGTGCGACAGATTGGGGGATTACATGTTCGCATGGAAGTCCGTCATTGGGTTTCAGCAAGAGTATCGAATCAATACTTTGAAGTACAAACTTTTCTTGCAAACACTCAAGGAACAATGTTTGATTTCTATGCAACAGTGGACAGCACAGCTCTAAAAACGCCTTGAATGGAACTCCCTTAACGTTTTTCTTGAGTAGGCGTTCAAAGACTACTTTCATAGAGGACTTAAATGCTTGTTTTAAATAACCATCATCTTCCAACATCCGTTGCAATACAGTCCCAATAACCTTGCTCTGACCTTCGAACTGAGATCCAGGGCGAAGTACAGCAGATTCTAAGTTGAGTTCGAGCATTTTTTCTCGACAATCATACTGGGATTGAAGATGCACCAACAATTGCAAAATTGCCCTTTCGACAGAAGACTGTTGATCTGGCGCCCAACTTTTTGAATAATCTAACAAAAGTTTCGAACTTCCAATGAGATACTCAACATGTGCCTGATCCAACGTAATAGCGAATAATGGTGCAGTGGGATTTGGAGAGTCCACGCGACCAAGCATCGCCAATATCGTTTCAGCGGGGAAAAATTCATCATTCCCAATCAAACTCCGCAAATCAGTATTTGTTCCCTTTTGAAGATCCTCCACCTCCCTTATGGCACTCCGAATTTCAGGATCGACAGAAACCAGTTGAATAGCTGCATCAATTAACAGTAAACCAGGGATGCACCAACTAAAACTGGCAACTGAACAAGTGTCGTAACGTTGTTCCGATAAAAGCTCGTACATGCGCGTGATGAATTTTCGTAATACCGAGCCAACAAAGCAATCCACCTTCAGAAAAAACAGAACTACATCCACAGAAAAATTCGATACACTCCGACCAAAATTGCTGATCTTACCAATAGTCAACAGCAATATGGAGGTCACTAAATTTGCAAATCTGGAGCTTGTAATATCATCAATGTGGGCTAACCGTTGATCTAATAGAATAAACAAATGCGAAACTTCAATTAACCTGACTGTCATCTCAGTAATGCCCATATCATCAAATAATTTGAAAGATTGATTCACCACTGAGATAGTAAAAGTTTCATTGGAAAAATTATGGAGGCTATTTGCAATATCAGGATCAAGTAAACCATAATCTGCCAAGATTCCCACTTCTAACAAATTAAATATGACGTTCAAAGCACTGCTGAGCATCTTTTCTAAATGTAGTTGGCCTGTGTCTTTCAGTTGTTCCAGCTCTGCAACAGTTACGTGTTCATTACCGAGCAATTCGGCTTTCCACAACGCTTCAGCATCAGTAGTTCCAATATTTAGAACTGCACCGTCTGACATATTGTCGTCTTCATCAGCAGGACCTCCAACATTTTCTGGAGCATCACCACCTATTTGTTGATCATCAAAACCGCCTTCCATCAGTACATTAGAAAGATAGGGATTGTCCAGTAAATATGGAACAAGAGAGTTTGGATCATTGGTATGTATTGATCGCATCGCTGCAATAATACCATTTCTTTCAAATCCCATTTCCACAAGATTTTGCACAACTGATGGATCTGGAGAAAATAATGGAATTGATGAACGACTCCGGACTCCTATTTGAACACCATTTCCAAAAGCCATTCCTCCACGACCAGATGACCCCAATAATACTCCCAACTTACGACCACTACTCCTCTTTACAACCCATTCTTTCAAAGTTGATTGTGCTTTGATCGCCATCACCATCATATCGATACATATCCTCGACAATTTAGGAGGTAAAGTAGGAAGCAACGGGTTCGTCAACAATGGAAACAAATAAGAATTTAATGTGCGTAGTAGAATTCGCTTGAAACCTTCTGTCAAAAAATTTGATGACTCACCATCCGCGGAAACGGACAACATAGAGTCCAACAAATGATCATTATTACTGCAATTGCTCCCGTAGAAAGAAGACAGAAAAACTTTCCAAAACTCTAAAACACTTTCAAGGCTCGACACTGCGATCATCCGCCTTTCTCGTTGCTTCAGCCGGAATGTATTGTATTCATCACTAGTAGTGTCTCCCAAATGCTCCTCTTGAATCTTATACCAGCAATTGTTTACATCAACTCCTAGACGAACAAGCACCAGTTCATTTATAGAGAGAGAAGGATTTTGATTGTTGCAACCATATGGATTGAGGGCCGACATGAACAGTTTCGAGGTACATTCTAATAATTTTACTATAATATTTTCCTTTCTTAAATGTGAAAGAAGAAAAACATTCAATTCCACTAAACTTCTTGACCGAGATTTGTTGTTGAACAGTAAAGAGTGAGTCAAATCAATTACGGATGCAGTTAAATAAACTTCATTAACACCGAACTCTTTAAGAGTGGGTATCATCAAATTTTCAACTCCATCAGTCGTATTTGTGGAGGAACTCACAGGAAGCAGTAACGAAATAGAGGAACTCCACAGAGGATACAAACTAGCCGCTGAGACATGGAGTGTGGGTGAAACTTTGGAAGGTATGGCACCATCAGATCTAATAACTGTTGAACGGCTAAATGGAGAGAGTACCCAATCTTTCAGAAATGTGTGAACATAGAATAGACTCATAACTCCAGCTCGACGAGCACTAACTGCTGTTAAACCAGCAAAGACGTATCTCATTTGGTTATCTGTGCCGAGCTTTTGCACATTTTCTGCCATTTCTATTTGAGATTGATCAATGGATTTTTTGCTGAAACTACAAACAATACACTGAGGATCTTCAAAAGAAGAGTTCTTAAACACACTTATCCAACCATCGGCCACTCGGTATTTCAAACTATTTCCAGAACTATAAGCCCTTTCAAAAGCGACCACTCTAGTACCTTTAAACAGGCGCGCTACTTTCTTTCCACCCTCCTCCAAAGTATCCTTCACTGAGACCGAATCGCCTGTAATTATTAAGTGATCAAAAGGCTGCACAAACGGCGTTTCAATAATATGTTTTGAAACAACAGAGGATTTCGCCCGCGCCATTTCCTTAACCACTCCAACAAAAAAATTGTCAACCAATTTTCCCAAAGCTTCCGATGAAAATAATCTTCTGACGACATCAATGCATCGATCATGAGTTTCTTTATTGTATTTACTAGATAGACAACTACCAAAGGTAAAGAACAGCCTGCTTAATAACAAAAGTGGTCGTATTACAGACACAAACAGCAAACATATCGAAATCTCCTCTTGTTCTTCAATGTTAGGGAGAGGAGTTGATGACACGGTATCCAAAACATTCAGAAAAGGGTATTTATCGTCGTACATTGAATGATGGTTGACGAGCAGTGCATGACACCAATAGTCCTCAACACTCTTTTCGCAAATTGCCACCACATCAAAAATTTTTTCAATGACAGCTTCTATCAAAAGCGCTGGATTTACTTCCATGATTTGATGTAGACAGCGTGATATGGTTTCTTGAAGGCTAGAGTAGCCTACCGAATTGGGTACCGCATAAGTAATAGATGCTAAAGTACTCAACAAAAATTTTGGAGGTCCTAAAGAAATGTTCCATAATCGAACTAAAATGTCAAAACCCTTTCGCTCAAAAAAGTATTCAATAGTTTGTTTTTTCATCAACAGAGGCTCCAAAACAGCAGTTATCGCTTCGCCAAAGTTGAGGACAAGCAAATAGTGTTCATTTAACTCGAGCGCATCACCAATTGCTTCATCCCCACAAGTTGCCAAAATTTGCTCCCCGAGTTGGGCAATAACTAACAAACTCAAAAACAATTCACCTAAACATATCTTTGTGAAGTTTGGATGATGGCGAATAATTTCCTCTAAACCAGCACCAATACTTGACGCCAACTCGACATTCATGGTCTTGGATACAGGAAAATAATATCTATCGTTGTAAAGCAATTTGAAAATGTCCTTGAAGATTTGAGATTCAATTACAATTGCTTGACCATCACTTGTTATTGATATGGCGGATATAAGGTTCAACATATTAATTGGGATTTCGAATAAGAAGGAGGATTGGACTTTCCTAAGTACTTCTAGTGCTTCTTGAGGAACTCTAGCGGCCAGCATACTATTCAGCACTGTCGGCGGTGCGGCATCCTTATTTATCACATCTACTAGCAATGTTAAACAAGATGAAATAATTGTTGGGCTGAAAAAATTTGCGTTGTTAAATAAAATCCGCAACACATCTGTGAATATTGGATTCCGAACTAAAAATAAATGGGTGCCATCAGCATGTTCTCTTCCTTCCTGTATGAAAGTAGTGATGATGGAAACTAGAACTTGTATCAATATATTCTCGGAAGGGAGAAGTTTGCTCCAATTTCCATGCACCAACCGATCAACTTCCATCGACACCCTATTGACCACAATATGCAATCCACCACAATCTCGGAAGGAAATAGACGATTGTGGACTATGACCAAGAGATGTTTCCAATATTTCTAATGCCAAGGCTTCCAAATATAAAACATCGGTGTATCGCTCTCCCTTGAAAGGACACCCTATAATTGTAATCAAGGATGACACTAACCCGTTTTCGAGTAATGAAGGTAAAGCAGTGGGCATGGCTACAATAACAGCCAACACTGTAAAGAAGCATTCAATCCAATTCAAATTATGTTGCTTTTGCGCCACATGAATATCATCACCTTTTTTCAAACTTATGAGATACGACGAAGAAGATCTCAACAACTGTGGAATCAAACCCATGAACTGACCCCTACCAACTCCAAGATCATTAATTATCCATGGATATTGTACCACTATCGGAGTGTTGGTACTATCATGCATTTCCAATAATGCGGAAAGACAGTAACACGATAAGGCACGAATCTTATCATTTCCAAAGAACAGACTGTAATGTTGAGTTCCGGGACCAGTTTCCATGAAGAAGATGAAGTCTTTCACAATATCCATCTTGTCTGCAAAGTATTTTAAAAGAACAGAAGAATCTGGATGACAGCTTAAAAGGATAGACATTGATTGATAAAGAAGAGTGGTCACAACCTTCCTCCCTTCCAAAGAAGAAACCAACTTCTTAACGGTAATTTGCCAATACAACGACGACTTTTGTTCCATTGTGAATTTTTTCGGTAATGATTTGATAATTGCAGCTGAATCACGATTGTCTTCAGTGAGATCGATGGAAAAAACTTCCACTGAATTATCAGACGCATTCAAGACAGCAGAGTCCTTTCTACTAAACAACTTCACGTTGGGATCAAGTCGAACAGAGAGTATATCTTTTCCAGGAGAATATCTGTCAGAAAGAAAATCAAATATTCTAGTTGGATTGAAAGAAGATTCAACGATATCAAATAATGAAGCAAAATAACCATTGTTTTTGTTGTGTAAAGAAGTTGTATGTCGCTCCAAATAGTGCTCACATCGGTGACTGGCTGGGGGGAGTCCCAAGTAGTGTAAGCATTCCAATGCTTCAGACATAATTTTAAAATTAAAGCAATGGAGAAGTTCTACCAAGATCTGTAAGCGGTATCGAGACTATTGAGTACATATTCCACAGTTTTTGTACAAAAATTACAACTTACCTCAGTTGAAGAATATATATGTTTTCCATATGATTGACGTAGTAATTCTTTTGTGAATGATAAAATACTCAAGATGTTCCATAAATCACTCTCCTCAGGCGCATCAATATGGCCTCCTTCGATATTATTTGAATCAACAAATAAGAGCGAATGGTACTTAACAATAAATTCTTTCAAAATGTCATCAAAAACGTTGAGAACATCCACCCAGTCAGAGAGACACGTCTGTTAATGATTTCGAGCAAATGAAGTTAGGTTCAGAGATTCATGCATATAATTGGATCCGCACCATTGATTGAAGCTCTAATGGAGAAAATTCCTGCAAAACTAAATATGCTGAAACTCCAGATGGAAGCATTGCCAATTTCTCGATTATGGGAAATGCACTGTCCTCAACAGTACAAACCCTGGGTTCCTTGGTATTGATTTTCATGGTGGATATAGCAACAACCTACTCTGGTCATATGATCCTGGAAGTTTATATTTGTATTACTGGCTAGGCGCCTTATACCATAGTACTTGAGAGAGCCTGTGAGTGGGTGGATCTGACAGACACAGCAAAAGTAACCTTCCTCCATCATAAGTAAAAATGGCGAAAATGGAAACGGTCGGAGCACCATTTGCCATTGTACAGATAAAGGATCTCATGCACTACAAGCTTTCTCCATTCAGAACAAATTCGTTTATAACTTGTTATTCGATCATGAGCGGTGTCAATAATAATGGTGCATTTGGAACTCCTGGTTTGATGTCTAGCCACAGGTATTTAGATATGATGACAGTGCGACCTTCCCAGGGTGCGCGCTTAGCAGCAGCTTCAATGATACCCGCTTTCAATCCAGTCACGCTCTCAAACAAAGGACAATTGATTCAATCAACTACCTTTCAAAATGGCCCCCCTTCATCCTCAGGTTACCACAATATCCGAGGACTTCCCGTGCTGACAACAAATGCAACGGTCCACCTTACATCGCAAGCTCACAAATTGAATACTGCACCTGTCTTGCACGTGAAAAAGTCCTCATCGTCTCACAATTCCTTGTTGATCGAACCAATTTTACTTCCAAATCTTCAGCATGTGCACATCGATAATCCACAAGATCTTGAAGAGAGCTGTCTATTTTATCCTAACGGTCACAAGAATAGAAACATCAGGAGAGAAATTGAAAGCAGCGTTGTAAAACATCATATAATTGAAAATAATAAATTGAAGCCTCCGGTGAAGAAGAACAAATATCGAGTGCTGCCAAAAGACCCCTACGCCGATGCGAAAGGCCCACCATTGTATTACGGGAAGGGAAGAGATCCACAAATTGAGGAAATGGTACGGACCATTCGACTGAAGGAAGGCAAAATTACCAGCACTGTGCAAGTTCCAATATGATCGGGATGAATTTATCTTAAAATACAAGAATTAAGTTTTCTTCATATAAGTAGCCAATGGTTTTGCTGCTTGTTTTTCGCGCATTATTTCTGACAGGCTCTTCACCTGCGCACTACCCATTATTGGTGACTCAACCTTGAGTGGTACATCTACTCCGAAGGGAATGCTCAATTGATAATTATCGCTCATTTTCGTTGATATTTCAACATCATTTCGGAAAGCTGGTACTCCAGCAACTCGTTGTTCGTCTTGGTATTGTAACTTAAAGAGTGTTTTGTGAGATGGCACACTTGCACTGCTCTCAGAAACATTTTTGTGCTTTTCTTGCTCCACACACCAAGCCAACAGTGATCTTTTGCTTTCATTTTTACGTCCAGTTGCTATCTTGCTCACACCCATTTCTCTCAATTCCATTTCAGCGGGATCACAGCTGCTTTCACCTAAATGTCCATGATAAACGACAACCCAAACGAGGTTTCTTATTACCTGAGTCAAAATTTCTCCATCGAATTACATCAGTGGCAGTGTTTCTTTGAATTACTGCTAGTGATTTCTAGAAAAAATAAATGGGGTTATATATTTTAAAGGAAGTGGGCCCATCGATATCAACCTTTTTTCCAGACTTCATATATTTTTCAGCAGCTTGTTCTTCCAACATAGACTGCTCTTGGTTCCACGTAATGCAATCACCATGAGATTGAATCGCAGCTGGTGCCTCATCACAACCACTCATTTTATGACGGAGTTTGTATACAGGTGGTGGCGGTGCCTGGTCTGATAAATTCCACAACGATTTCATCATATGTATGAACTCATCATCACTTCGCATGTTGACCGAGATATTGGAAAAGTATTTTTCAAACCGAGGATACTGAACGTTTCCATCAAACCCCTGTAAAATAACAAACGATTAAGGTCATTACATAGACAATAGTAGGGGCTTCTCACGGTTTCTTTAGAAAACCATCGTACAAATTCACTTGTCACTTCACGGGGAGAATTCTGAGACTTGACCACATTTGGATGACCAAGAGCATTGAAAGATTGAACTAAATCATCCAACAAAATAAATCCCTCACCATGTTTATCTAGTTTTTGAAATGCTCGACGGATCCACATAGAACGTTCAGCTGAAAGTGAACCCCTTATGGAGTCCACGAACTCTTCATATTCAAGGACGCCGTCACCATTTTTATCAAACGAATGGAAAAGCAATCGCAATTCAGCTTCATCTAAAGACGCGCATAATGCATCGCTACCCATCTTAAACTCGCTGAAAGTAAGCCTCCCATCAGAATCAACATCAAAATCCCGAAAACATTGCGAAAGTTTTGATAAAGCACCTAAACCTTGCATCGAAATCGCATGTAAATATTGATCTTTAATATTTTCAATTTCGCTCTTTGTAACGCTTTCCTCTATTGCAGCTTGCTTGAAAATGCACGCATCCAATAATTTGACATATTTTTTGACATCCATTCTGCCCGACACAACAGACCGTCGAATATCCACCGCAAGCGCCTCTGGGAGATCAACTCCAATGGAGAACAACATATCTTGAAAATCATCCATAGTAATCGCACCAATATCTAATTTTCTCAGAGCAGCAAGAACTTGCTCGCGCTGAACTTTGGATTCGACATTAAATGAAACGTTGAAGTCTTTGTTTCCTATTGAACCAAAAACCATATCTTCTTGATTGTGAGACAGCAAACCTACAGGCTCTGAATCGTTAAATAAAGTTTTCTTAATTTGTTCCGCTTTGAAAATAGTTTGGTCATTAACTGGACCATCGGTTACCATTTTACGCATCGGCTTTTGCACAATATCTAAGTCAGCACTTTCATGAAATGCTGTTTTCATTCCATTTGTGGAACGTTTTCGCTGTAAACCAATAATATCAGTTGTATCAGCTGGTTTTTGCTTTCGATTTCCAGCGGCCACACATAAGTCATCGAGATCCTTTGAATTCGGATCGGACTTAGTGAGGGACTTAACAAATTGTGAGAAGGTTACATCACTGAAAGTCATGGTTTGTAAAAGCTTGATAAACTCTTTTGTTGAATATATTTCCAGAGTTTCCAATTGTGAAATTGCATCAGAAGGATTCATTCTGTGATGACTAAGATCGTTGTAGATTTGATGCACCACTGGACTATGTTCAGTCAATTTGTATAATTGCTTCTCAGCTGAAACTTTTGCTCGATGAAATTCATCCCCACGCCAAGGTTTCGATACTACACCACTCGATGTTGCCAGCATTGGCTTCTCAATTTTTTTTTGAGAGTTAAAAACCCGCCTTTCACGGGATAATTCTTTTTCTAATACAGTGAAATCCAAATTACCCCTTGTGTCAATTTTGCAGTGAACAAGAATATTTTCAATAATCGCACTTCCCATAGGAAACCCCAAATCCGTAATAGCAGTTCGAAAGTCGGAAGAGTGAATCACATTACTATTTGACAAATCCTTTCCTTTTAAAACTCCGAGAATCATCTCGCGCATGGCGAGCTCTTGTTCAGGATTGGTATTCAGGATGGTCATGTTGAATAATTATCTGGTGATAATGCAGCATTACCCTCAGATTGTGGATTGTTTTGGGTAATAGAACACCAAACACCAAATGTATTACAATAATGGAATCCATATACCATATATTGTACGGCCGATTAGAACAATACCAAATACTGTAATACAAGCGCTTGTATAAGAAATGTATGGTACCATCCGGATCGGTACATTTTTTGCTAAGTATTGTACGAAACTCCATATATAAAAAGCGTCCATTTCTATTCCTTTTCGATCAACTGTAGTTCTCCACTAATGGGTAACAAACAACAATACGAATTGTAACAGCTGGAAGAGTATGTCAGTATAATAGATAGAGTTATTTGCTTATTACTTTATCCTACATGTAGTCTTTGGAATGGTAGTGTGGTTGTTGAAGCTTTGTTTTGGGATCTCAGGCTTTTGGTGATTTATTAATTTGAATTAATTGTTCAATAGGTAATACCTCTACAAAAGACAGTCAACTTTAATTATATGTCACGGACTCGTTGATCACCAACCCATTCCAACATGTCAAATCAACGCATCGATCAAAAGTAGTAGTGCACGCACTTCCATTTGATGTCTTCCTATGTGTGATTGACAAAGATTAGAATATATCACCTGATATTTGTCACATAGAGTAGCACGATGTAATGTCAAACAACAATACGTCGTAATGCAGTACTACGTACTGCAACAATCTAGTACGTAGTGCGAATCACCTCTCCATTTCCTGCGCCACTCTTGCATGATGATTCTATTATGTATGTAGCATGGACTCCACAATTACTTGCCTAAATAAATTATTACAGTTAATTCCAAAAGCAGAACAAGAAAAGAGCCCTTTCAACTATCTTGCGAATCCTCACCAATGCTTGGCCGCAGATAATAAAACAATAAAAATTTATCCCCCAAATGTCTAATACATTATCAGAAGACTGGTATCGACTTTTTTCGGCATCAACTTTAGAGCTTTATGATGTCACCGCGGTGTACACAGCGGATTGAATTGCCTGGTCACATTTCAATGAGTAAAACAAATAAATTTGGAACTACATTCAACCAACATATAAATTATACTCTACAGAATCAAATAACATAAAAACATCACGGGATGTATGATGGTGGTGTGGTATTGTTTATGGCGGTATACCATATATGGTATACAACAATGGAGCCTTTGAGCAGCATGTGCATGTGGCATGTGGCATGCTTTATTTCAGTCACAAGAGTGATACACTTGTGTACCAACTTCAAGTATTTTCTATAGCCTAGTTAGGCTGTTTGTTAGTTTTGTGGTTGTGGATATCGTCTACGGTTCTAAATTCTACGTTCTACGTCAAGTGCTGGACTAATAACTTTTTTGGAGTTATTTTACAATCAGTACTTTTAAAATGTCGAGTTTTGTAAAATAACATGGGTTATATATTGGCATTTCTCGAAAAACCTTAAAAAAATCTCGAAAAACACTCGACCTGCGGTCTCGACCTTTTTCGGTTATTCCACGAAAAGGCCTATACCATATAATAACCCTGTATTAGAGAAAAATAATCCAAATCACAAACTTTTT
>JACCEA010852466.1_pt1 | contig 15329 bp, 21 predicted proteins | sample 7449851 | NCBI WGS metagenome assembly JACCEA01 (sample SAMN15323453, study PRJNA562643) | freshwater metagenome | isolation source: river surface water | place: USA:Blue River Watershed | collected 2017-08-18 | reverse complement strand
GCACGAAGGTTGCGCTGAAGGACATCTTGATGGTTGACATGATGGTTGAGCGCTCGGCCGACATGACGGCTGACAAGATGGCTGACTGGATGGTTGGGAAGAAGGTTGTGAGGATGGCTGAGAACTTGGCTGGATAGTGGGTTTGCTAGAGGGTTGTACACTTGGTTGAACGGAAGGCTGAACGGATGGTTGCGCTGATGGAGAACTTGAAGGTTGCCTCGATGGCTGATTAGAAGGAATCATTGAAGGCTGGGCAGTTGGTTTTGAGGATGGCTGCGTGGTAGGTTGTGAAGAAGGTTTACTTGATGGTTGCCTCGATGGTTGACCGGTAGGAAGAATAGAAGGCAACGAAGTGGGTGACGATGATGGTTGGGTGCTGGGTTGCGAAGTAGGGTTCGTTGGATTTGACGAAGGTTGCCCAGATGGCAACATCGACGGCTGACAAGTTGGCTGCGATGTAGGGAATGAAAATGGTTGAGCAGAAGGTTGACTTGAGGGAAAACCAAACGGCTGCATGCTTGGTTGTGAAGACGGTTGACAGCTTGGACAACCCGATGGTTGGATAGATGGCTGGGAAGTTGGACAAGATGAAGGCTGAGAAGATGGTTGCATAGATGGTCGAGCGGTTGGCTGTCTGGACGGTTGTCCGCTAGGACGAGAAAATGGCTGGAAAGATGGCTGCATGGATGGCTGACATGAAGGACGAGATGAGGGCTGTATTGATGGTTGTGATGAAGGCAATCTGGATGGCTGAATGGTAGGCTGTGTTGTAGGATATGTGGATGGCTGAGTACTTGGTTGGGAAGAGGGAGTTCCAAACGGTTGGCTCGTGGGCTGTGCAGACGGCTGTGAAGAAGGTTGTTTGGTAGGTTGGTTAGATGGTTGACCAGATGGAGTTGAAGTGGGTTGCTGAGAGGGTTGTATTGTGGGTTGACTGGATGGCTGAATCGATGGTTGAGAAGTTGGATGACCCACAGGCTGACAAGAAGGTTGGGATGAAGGCTGATCTGAAGGCTGCACTGAAGGTTGCAAAGAAGGCTGGCCCGTAGGATTTCCACTTGGTTGTGATGACGGTTGCCTGGAGGGCTGTGAGGAGGGTCGAGGTGATGGTTGGGTGGTGGGAAATGACAAGGGTTGAAACGTAGGTTGAGATGTTGGTTGGAAACTAGGTTGTTGACTTGGTTGTGCTGATGGTTGAGAAGATGGCAGAGAGGACGGTTGACGAGATGGTTGCAAAGATGGTTGAATTGTTGGTTGTAAGGATGGTTGTGCGGTTGGAAATGAGAAAGGTTGCAGTGAGGGATGCCCAGAAGGTTGAGCACTAGGTTGAAATGTTGGCTGTGAAGTTGGTTGTGATGAAGGGCAGCAGCTCGGTTGACGTGTTGGTTGCATGGATGGCTGTCTACTAGGCTGATTGGATGGCTGCGATGTTGGATATGAAAATGGTTGCTGCGAAGGTTGACAAGAAGGTTGAATGGTGGGTTGCATTGTTGGCTGTGCTGACGGTTGAGAAGTGGGCACAACGGACGGTTGAGTACTAGGTTGAGCAGATGGTTGTCTAGTAGGCTGAATAGTAGGCTGACCTGAAGGATTAGAATAAGGTTGCTGTGATGGTTGTGAACTTGGTTGGGTACTTGGTTGCATCGATGGTCGAGAAGACGGTTGCCATGATGGTTGCGATGTTGGACGTACACTGGGCTGGTAAGTGGGTTGCGATGAAGGACTTCCACTAGGTTGACAACTTGGCTGAGAAGTTGGTTGTCTGGATGGCCTGCTACTTGGCTGTGTACTTGGTTGCTTTGATGGTGTGGCAGACGGTTGTTTTGAAGGCTGTGATGAAGGGCGTACGCTGGGCTGAAAAGTTGGTTGAGATGAGGGATGTCCGCTTGGTTGAATACTAGGTTGAGATGTCGGTTGTCTAGTTGGCTCACTACTTGGTCTTATACTGGGTTGCACTGATGGCTTTGAAGATGGTTGTATTGAAGGCTGAGATGTGGGTCGACGGAACGGCTGTAAACTAGGCTGCGAGGAAGGGCTTGTTGATGGTTGCCTACTTGGTTGATTACTTGGTTGCAATGATGGCTGACTTGAAGGCTGAGAACTTGGCTGCGATGTAGGCTGCCTTGATGGAAAACCACTAGGTTGTGTAGTAGGTTGACTGCTTGGTCTGCGAGTGGGGTGACTAGTTGGTTGTGACGATGGTTGTCGTGTTGGTTGGGTCGTTGGTCGAGTAGTTGGATTTGTGGGATTTGAAGTTGGTCTGGAAGTTGGCTGGCAAGTTGGTTGATTGGTCGGATTACTTGCAGGTTGTCGACTTGGTTGTCGGCTAGGTTGTTGACTAGGTTGGCCACTTGGTCCGGAACTCGGTCGAATGGAAGGCTGAGCAGAAGGCTGATGGGATGGATGTATTGAGGGTTGACTCGTCGGCTGCGAAGTCGGTCCCACTTGTGGCTGTATCGTTGGAATTACTGATGGTTGTGTGGAAGGTTGATCAGTGGGCTGTCCGGTTGGTCGCCTACTTGGTTGGGATGAAGGATACACTGACGGAGTTTTTGATGGTTGTGAGGAGGGGCGTGAGGTTGGATTTGTAGGATTTAGAGTGGGCTGTGATGATGGCTGACCACTTGGATATTTGGAGGGAGAGAACGTTGGAAATGCTGTTGGTACATTGGTCGTGTCGAAAGTTGGAATATATGTTGGAAAATGTGTAGGGATGAACGTTGGAGGAGCAGTTGGAGCATCAGTGGAAACACCTAAACGTTGAAACCCCACAAGTTATGAGCGATTGAAGCGAATCGAGGACAAAAATAGAATACCTGATTGTGTTAACAATGTAAGGACAATCCAAGTAATAACCACGATGTATCGATTTTGTCGATACATCGCGCGCCGCACGATCATTCTTTTCAAATAATCAAAAACAAATTTACCAAATTGAAATCAATCGCTGCTGAGAGATATGCGGATGGGTCGCGAAGTTCTTGGTTATCAACCGGTTGAAAAAGCTTGCATAAACTGGTACGTTTGTTTTGCCGCTAATTGATAAAATTACAAACAAATTGATAATCGGCAAACATGTTGGCGAACCTCAAAAGCAGAAGTGAGTAGCACGCTATGGAACGATAAAAAATTATACGCTTCTATTCACTATTAAATTGTTCGGTCCTTTAGTCCTTAATTCTTTATTTTTATTTATCTTATGAAAATATTCTGCTTTTGAAAAAGATAGGACACATATTCATTCGTAAATGCTTATTTGCTAGGCCTTAAAACTCAACTGCCGCAATAGGGCCTCGATTTATATATGAATCATATTCATTGTTATGTAAGATACAATAATATACTTCTGGCGCCGTGCACCAGGCCCACATGGCGGCCAGCAGCAGCACAGAGCGCCAGCAGTAGCAGCACATGGCACGCCAGAAGCTGAGGCAGCAGCATTCGCCGGCGGCCCGCGGCACCTCGCAGACGTAGCAATTTTCTGCTGCTGCTGCTTCTTGTACAATAAATCCAATGCATTTTCATAACGCGGACCCCAGACCGTAGTTGAATTCGTCTTCATGAGATCTATCGAACTACCTTTTTATTTCAATATACTTTTCATCAATCGAGCGAAAGAAGTGTTTTGAGCTCACCATATAAACTAGCTAAAGGTCTCACTTGCACATACCTAATCAATGTCGTGTTTTTATCCTTTTTCGAGAGGTCATTATGTTTATGTTGACCGGCATACAGCGGTATCTCCCAACCAACTCAAAGATTTCGGTGTGACGGAAGACATGTGGATTTCTATGTTGGTTAGAATTCGGAAAATCGACCATCCTGCTGTGGCAATTCAGATTTTTGACAAGAATATTGACAATTCCTGTTGCTCAAAAGGGTGGATGGAGTGGATGCAATATCCAGCATGTTGGATATGCTGTCCAGCATTGGTTGTTGCGGAATGTTGTAATCGCACTCAATGCGGATTTATTTTTGCCAAGGCGTGTGTGGCAGAATATAGGAAGCGGATAACTCTATTTCTTGGGTAAGTAATTTTTCTAGTGGTAATATTTGCGAAAATGTAAACTCTCGACTATTTAGCCATGATCCTGCAGTTGCAGCATTAAATCAAGAGATATTTGGTAATTTGGAACCTATTTCACCTATTAGCAGAAAAATAGGTTGTAAATTCTTGTGTTTTGGAGCTAACAGCGGTTTCCTTATTGATACTGCAGTTCTTCAGGATTTTTCAAGAAATGGTGTATATCGAGACATTGATACTGTAGATGGTTTGATCACTGATGATGTAGCTCTTATTCATTGAAGCAGTGGGATAATATTTCAGCAATCATTTACCATTGGAAAAAATATTTGTCACCCGCGGATGAGAGAATAGAGAACAAATGGTTAAAGATTATATATGAGTTGATAAGAGATGAATATTGACATATTCTCGCATTTTGGCTTTGGCAGCATATGATCCACACAATAATAATGAAAATTGATGGATTTATCTGTCGATATAGATCATTGAAGTTATATGGGTTGCTTGGTCATACATAGACTGGGAGATTTGGTACACCTGCCTACAAGCTTCTTGATATGAGGTTGATCTGCCAAATTGTGTGGCAACTATTCAGGTTTCATCAGGTTCCTTGGGAACATATGAAAGTGCATATAATTATTGTTATTGTATAGTTGATACTCACTTGGTTGAATAACTATACTTCACTCAACACTAATAGTACTTTATTAATTCGATGTGTATATGTCTCTATTTACATATGGCTTATGGACAGGATCTACTTTATATGTTTGTAATGTAGAGTTATTTCATACGGCATTCTTGGTTGGTGGTATTTATTATGATATAAAAAAGAAGTATATTATAATTGAGGTCTTAAGCGTAAACTGTACATAATATATGGAATACTTGGAACTCTGGGCTGCTGCGCTGGGGTCTGGGGTCCCAGAAACCCCAATGTTCAACCCTATTGGGCTCGGAACCTGGAAGAATGTTCTGCAATTTGCTGTTCCACTTTTTGAGTTGGATGAGCATAATAAGACATATAGTAGTATCAACGTGCGATTCTTTTACAAAACTATGCCAATAATTAGAATTGAGAAGTGATAATTAATGTTGCTTCGATCGACATTATTATGATGATGCTATTGGGGCAACCGCAACCAAAACAGAGCACTCTATCCACCGCCACTATCAAGGACTCTGGAACAACAAAAGAGTCATCACCAAACCCACTGCTACTTCAGACTCGAAAAACGTATTGTTGTTTGAATCAGCGGCAATGGTCTAGAGTAGGTTTGGCAGTCTTATACTTTCTCGTTGGCGGCATATTCTACTATTACTTTGAAGGATGGGGACCCAATACTTCTATATCATTTGCAATTGCAACAATGTCAAGTGTTGGTAAGTCGAAGAAATATTTCAATTAGTCTTATTGATGGACATTTTGTGCCTTAGGTTACGGCTATCATCATCCTACCAATGATAACTCTCGACTTTTTACGATGTTCTACATTGTGTTTGGAATATACTTTGTATTTGTACGCCTTCAAGCTTATTTATCTAAGCAAATGGAATATATCGCAAGTTATGTAAATAGTGCAACTGATGCAGCTCATCTGTTTGTTGACTACAATCGACATAAACGCATGATGATATTGACGATGATCGCTATGCTATTGTGTGTAATAATTGGTGGTGCAATATTAACATGTTTAGAAGATTGGACATTCATTCAAGGTATTTACTTTGCTCTAGAAACATCGTCGGTAAGTTATGATGAATAGCTTTATATATCCCGCTAATAATTAGTCCCCAATCAGACCGTTGGTTATGGTGATCTGAAAATCACCAACGCAAAGACTCATCTTTTCTTGGGATTTTACATAATAATTTCAACTGTCCTACTAAGTTTTGCATTTAGCAATTATCAGATGGTGAAAGCTCAACAAAAGCAACTTGAGAAGATTGAAAATATGTCGATACGTGGAAAAGATCTGCGTTTTCTTGTTGAGTTAGATCATGACGGTAAAGGTGTTTCGGAAGAACGTTTCATTCTTGCAATCTTGCAGCATATCGGTAAAATTGATTATGAAGAAGATGTTATGCCATGGTTACAGGTTAGCGATCTAAATTAGAGGAATGTGGTGGTTACATGTGATTTCCCACCTTTATTAGAAATTACGTCGCGTACGAATGGAAAAGGATGAAGAAGAAACCAGAGGAAGCGAGGACACTATGATATATTGTACAGAGATGTAAGTTTTAACTTTGCTTTCAAATCACGCTTTGGATTTGCAGTAATGAGACCGGATATATTTTTAGACATTGCACGATTTCTATATGAAAGAATCGCTGGTTGTGCCCAATCCAAATGCTAGTGAACCTGATCCGCCAATGATTTCTAAGTTTGGACCTTCTCTTACACGAAATAGTTCCAGTCCATTTAGCAATATCAGCAGGCATAGTCTTGCCTTTGCGTTTCAAAATAATCGAAACTCTGAGGATAGTTCTTCCTATGGAGGCACTCCCTACCATTACTTTCCTGAAAATGGTATTTCGTCGAAAAGAGATAGTTTCAGAAGTAATAATAATAATGGAGATACTGAAATGGTGGTTAGGAGTTCCACAATTGATAATGAAAATTCCTTCGAGTCAACGAATCCCATGATGACATTGTAGAAAAATGAATGGTTATATGCAAGCTCTCAACGTATGCCAAAAAGGTTTAACAACATAACGATCTCCTGCATTCTTATAAACAACGATTAATTTTTACATTATCTCCTGAAACTAAATAGAAAATTGTTTAAAGCTCAATAAAAATATTGCTCGCAAAGATTTGGACACGATTAGCAATATGAAGTACATACAGTCGACTACACTATTTAACAAACAAAAGTACTGATGACTTCTATAAATGAGAAAACAAAATATTGTTTCATAATATATCATCAGAAAAAAGTTAATCAAAAGCAAAAACACACACATCCGAGAGTGAAGCAGTCATAGGGCAATATTGAATACGAACGTTGTCACTTTCAATTCACCTTACAATAATTACAATCATGATGAAACCATATAGAAGGCTTAAGTTTTGATTCTGAAAGTAAAATAATCCCAATAACCGAAATTTTGAAGTTACTTTTATCTATACCGCCTTTTCCCCGATTTGGGAATTGTAATTAGAATCAATTGAAACAACCTGTGCCAATGGAGCATACTCCTTATCGGTCGAATTTTGGATTGAAACTGGTTGGGCAGTTTGATAAGGGTAGGGTTGTGATTGATATGGTGTTTGAAATTGTGAAGATGGTGCCATATAGGATTGTTGACCCACCGGTTGCATCACAGGAGGTGTTGGAACTGGTGCATAGTTGGCAGCGGTTGGGACTACCGTTGATTGACCAGGAGAGGTAGATTTTTTCACAATGCAATAACACATAGTTGCACAACATGCCGGTACACCGCAGCAGAGAAGTGCTGCAACTCCACCGATACAACAACACAATAAAATAACCACAATTACAATTATGGCGACAATGAGACCAAAGTTACCACTCCATGAACAAACACTATTTGAAGAACCTTCAACCCAATCGGAGCAAGTACCATCATCAGTTCCAAAGCAATAGTTATCAGTTAAACAGTATCTGCAATCTGCGAGTACACACGTTGTACAAGCAGCGAAAGTATTGTTGCTATAGCTAGACGATAGACTACGACAATATGCATCATCTGCTGGTGAATATGTTGGAGCTGCTGTTGGTGATTTTATTTCTGTTATCCTGATATTTTCCTCAGTTTGATATTCTTTTCTATTATCTTCTACTTCAAATGATTGCGAATGATCATTAAAAGCATTCATGGGTGACTTAGCAACTGTGCTGGCAAAGTAAACTGACACCAGAAACAACAGAAGATTGATCAATCGCATTTTTGTAGGCATCCAAAACCATAATATGGTGAGAGTGGTATGAGAAAATCAAGCGACTGAATTGTATTCTACAATATCTCCAAACCCTCATCTGGCGTCCCAAAAAGTCATTTTATGATATGAAACGGCAGAAAAAACTATTTTTATTGTTGGTTTTGTGATGATTTTTTTATGCCATACACTATGTTGTAAAATGGCAGCCTAAATAAAGAAAACAACTGAAAGAAAATAAAGGGACTAAGCTACATACATGGCAATACGACATACAGTACAAGGATGAAAGGGTACCTTTCAACGTAAACCTTTATTTGATGGTACACACAACCTGAATGGATAGTTCATGATGATAATACACTTCTACTATAGTTCCAAACATAATACATTTGCAACACAGCTTACATTCTGGAGTTTGCTATGTTAAATAATAGGATGTCTGTTGCACCAGCTTTCTCTAGTTCGTCCATTACAAACGATGAATCCTTTACTTTTACTAGTGCACTTACTGCAAATGCTAGAAACCATACATGTAAGTACTTAACAAAATATTACAAATAAAAGATTCCTATACCTTCTCCTCCTTGAAGTGTAGTTATTGTCGGAGCCTTCTTGCCTGGAGTAATCTACAATTATATTTCATCGAATAGTGTTTAATAAAATTAATTTAGCGACCATTTTTACCTGAACAGCTGTTGGAAGCAATTCTTTGCTTACATTGTAAGAAATCATCATAAAGCTAAAACAATAGTGAAAACCATAATTTGAATTTTGATTCTAAGGTATGTATATAATATACTCACTTAGTTGCAGTTATGTAACCTTGAATTCTCTTCTTGATCAATTCAACAATTTCCGGGTGACGACAATGCTTTGATGCCATCAAAATAGCTTCGGATTTGATGACTTCTGCAACAACTTCCAAACCAGCTGCCTACAAACGGGAGAAATGCGCATTTTATTCACCTCATAAATAGTACGATGTCCTAATATAATTCTTACTCTCATCGTCGTACCCGTTTCAACCAAATCAACTACTGCATCGGCTAAACCAAGTCCACAAGCAGCTTCCACCGATCCGGATACATATTTTATACCTAGCACAAGGAACCATCATAAAAGAGAGTTCTATTCGTAATTATTGTATAAAATATGCATTACTAGTTTTGATGTCATCGGACTCATAGTTTTCAAAGAATTTCTTAGAAAGATGTGGAAAAGAAGTAACGATACGCTTGCCAGCTAGTTCAGAAACATTCTTTATGTTAGCAGCAATTGGAGCTTGAACGGATAAGGTGCAGCCTCCGAAACCAAGATTCTGAAGGACCATGGGTGAACGAAAAGAACATAAGAAGTTTGATTCCTTCATATGTATCTTCAGCAACTTACCAGTAGCGTTTCAACATCTGCCTCAGATTCCATCACAACATCAGTGCCTGTTATGCCCAAATCGACATTTCCTTCAGCTACATAAGTCGCAATGTCGGATGCTGGCAAAAATACCAGTGTAACTGGCAGAGTTGTGCATTGTGCAACATCCAAACGATTAGGACGATGATGATCAAGACCAGCTCCCAACAAAAGCTTAATCACTCTTTCATAGAGCCGTCCTTTCTTTGGAATTGCAAATAAAGCATTCTGTCGCAGTTGATCTGGCTCTACAGCACACACATTCTTTTCTGAAAAAGTGGACATTTGTCGGAATGGTGGAACGAATCACGTATTGTGCAAACAATAAGAGGTCAGTTGCTACTCAGAAATTGAGAGTATGTGATAGTTGATGCATAAATTTGCAGTTATATTTTGCAGCAAGTGTGCGTCGATGAGGAGATGTGATCCATACATCATCATTTTGATAATGCTGATGATGTGTCCAACCCAGTGGTGCATGCAATTTCATCGACAAACCATAGATTATTAGACTATTAACAATTTTCTATCCCTTCCTACTGAAATGATCTTAGTTAGGCGCCCGTTTTACAAACTGATTGCTCAGCAATCATACATCATACCAACAAAAATGTCTTCCCACTAATCAGCTAATCCATCAATCATCTTATACAAAATGAAAATAATAGACGAAAAAGCTCAAACTACAACTCCAGATTACGTCCTTTAGCTTTTACTTCCAGTAGCGCAAAAGATACGGTATGAAACATTCCGAGATCCGGAGTCATATCTTTTGACAAATCAGATGATCCACAAAGATTTTCTATCGAAAAATCTGCATGTAGAGTCTTTTTTGGTTTGCCATTCCCATCCTCTACTGTCGTGAAGTGGGGATGTAATATTTTCTCCAAGCGCTTTCTGGTTTTGGAATCCAGACGAAAATGAAAATCATTCACCAACACTCGAACATATGATTTCAAGAATGGCACCACAAGATTCAAAAACAAGCAGGTGTGACTATTCTTCAAAACTTCACCATTGTGGAAATGTTGCAAAGGGCAACCCATGCCAAGAATAGGTTTCGGCTCGTATGATCCATCTTTCTGTTTCAAGAATCTCTCTGCCTTAAATGTGTCGGGCTCTTTCCACAATCGTTCGTCTCTCATTACCAATGGTAACTTCGAATACAAAATCGTTCCTTCTTTAACTTCTAGCTCACCCGTAGGTGCTGCTATTGTAGTTACGTTGTCCACTTTCCGCGCAAGAGGTGGACCGTTATGTCTAAGAAGCTCCCAAGCAAAGCTTTCCAACATGTCGTTATCCTCCACTAATTCTTGATTCCATTCTGAATTGATATTCAGCAAATAAAGTGCATTTACCATGCTATTGGACAGGCCCAATGCGTTCAAAGTAATGGCAATCAAAACATTATTTACAGCTTCTTCTTCGCTCAAACCCACTTCAACAGCAATTTTTTGAATCTCCGACCAACGCGTGCTTTCTTTCACCATGGCAGCCATAGAGCCCCACGATGATTGTAGTCCATAGTATAAAGGCAGCAATCGCTTCGGAAATTGAGGGTAATTTGGCATCAAAAGAGGAACAGGGCTTGCATCTTTCGCTAGATCTGGGTCAATCCTATCGCCGGTAATCAAAACACTTGTGAAAACGATAATTAATCGATGCACTGCCTCAAAAACATCAAGGTCGTGTAAAATATTCCCTTCTGTCCATAATCTCATTTCATCACTCAACGCTTTCATTGCTTTCTGAAAATGTTCATCATCTTCAGAAATTGGTATCAGCCTCATAAGCAATTGGCGTACGCTGATCGCAAGTTGCCCAGATCGGTAGAAATTAAAATTTTTATCATCGTCCACCGCCTTTACCGTACCAGCGTAAAACTTTGTTGTGGAAGGATTTTGATTTTCCAACATTGCGTTTACGCTTCTTTCATCGAATAAACAAACTACTGGTTCACCAAGATTAGTGGCAAACACACAACCACGTTTCTGCTTTGCATGATGCAATACTTTGCAACCACCAAACATGAAGCTAAAATATCCAAATATGTCACCCACGTACGCCCCTTCCATGGGACATTTCGATTTAGATGCTCTTGTGTGAGGAACAGGCCCAAATATAATGGCATAAATCCTTTTGAAAGCACCCGCAATAATATTAAATGCCAAATTACCGAAAATTACCAAAGTAAGAGGAAGAATCAAAGGAGCAGCGGAAGAGGAAGCATGAAATGCCCGTCGTTTTGCTTCAGTTGCATCCGTCGATAAATCATCTACATCATTGTAAATTGGGCAAAAAAGAAATGGCGCAACCACTGCACCACCCATCCACAAGTAATCAATGAACAACGCATACTTACCAGGGACATGCGTAGCTACTAACGCTGTGATCGTTAAACTAGCCTTGACATAACTCACAACACCATAGAAAGCCACAGCTGCTGTATGCAATGAAGTTGGCTGGTGTGCTCGCAACCAGTGAGAGAGGTACATCAATGGAAGTGCAATGATTAAACAAAGAAAAGGTGTAGTGTGGGCGATCATGTCTTCGTCGGGCCCTACGGCAAGGCATAATGCAAAAAATGCGCAAATAAGAATGACTGCTGCATTAACCAACAAGAAGAAATACAATCGAGCGGTAGAGTAAAGTTCTTTCATGCGGAATATTCGACGGGAATCTTCGACAGCATATCTAGTGATGAAATAGCCGCAAGCAAACCAATAGGATGGCATTATATACTTTGATGGTACCAAGTCAAAGACTATGCAAATATTGTTGTATCCATACCATTCCTCCAGGGGTGAAGGGGACGGTATCTCTGACCAAAATCGTGTCAATATTCCGCCGGTCACTATCATCGCGCCAAGAGTATGAATGCCTGCGTAAAGATATGTTTCTGGTGGCACCCGTTTCTTTAATTCAATTCCCCATGGGTAAAAGAAATGAAATATGGTAATAATTATCAGGAACGCCATGAATAAAATGTATCCAACCACAATTCCTCCAATCATCTTTGCATCTGGATGAATGGATCCAACCGATTTCCCATGTCCACCCGAGGCAAGAATGCGATGGACCGTATCATGGGTGGTCTTGAAATATTCAAACCAAGACAACATTTCCCCAAAGGTTATTTTGTTATATATGTTGGACCGGCCAAACCACACCGCCCCGCGGACTCTTTGGGTTGAAACGGCCGAATTGAATTTGGAATTAATTAAGCATTGAATTGCATTTAATTAAACAATATTGATGACGCCATTTGCGATTATTTATTCTGAGCGTGCGTGTACATCATTAAAACAACAATAGTAGTCATTTAAATATTTATTCGTTTATTAGGGTACGAAGTAATACATTATCGAATTTTTAATGGAGATCTCCACAATGTCAAGATCCCACGGTGGTCTAAGGGTATATAATTGATGTGGACTGTAGTAGAAAAGATAGTTTGCAGTTTTGGAGCGATAGCTGCTTGCTGATCGGAAAAAGTTGTCATGATGACCAAATGGAGGCTGTCAAATTTTGTCTCCTGGTAAAACTAGGTCATCTCTTCACAAAATGGTGCTAAAAAGGTCAACCAAAGCTCAGCATAAATTTAATCTACTATAGTAGTTATCAGCAGAAATAAGGTGCAAAAGAGCAATATGGCCGTTTCAAAGGCTCCCCCGTAGATTTTGTCTTGTCGAAGAAGGTAGAGCACAGTAAAAGTACTTACTTACATTGCCGATTATTAAATATCGTGAGGAAGTAGATTTTCCCAATCATAAATACTACCAACTAAGAAGCTCAGATGAAATTATACTCTAAATTATAAACAGACAAGTAGATCCTGTCAACTAGCTATATGTACTATCTTTGTCATCAGTCTACCTCATTTTCCATCTGAAGTAGAATACATGTTTCGGGATTAAGGCGAACACATGTATTCCCAGAAAAATGTTCTCCCAAGCAAAAATGCTCCAAAGAGGACAAACTATTGACAGGACCCAATTGATACTCACAACAACAAATTCTGAAAACCTATATATGGTATACAAGATATTTTCATGTAAAAATGGATAATCATGGGCTCGTCAAGGCTAGCAAAATGGATAACCTTTTGTAGAATTTGAAGTAACTCTACTTCTAGGCTTTTATGTTCTACAATGAAAAGTATGGATGAAATGATGGCCTATAAATAAATTTACCGGGAGCTATTTGAGCTACCATCGTACAGAATTCGTCGCACATCTTCCATATTGTGAAGGAGTCTACTTGTATTGCATTGGTGGTATTTATGGCATATTGGGAAATAATTATGATGTTATGGATCAGTAAATATGAGAAAAATTGAGAGGCAGATTCTCCTTTTATGGTACTTGCAGATAAAAAAAAATTTTTTTTTTTATAAAAAAGAGAACAGTTTGATATTTCATCAATGATAATGCTCGATAGGTATCTTTCAGATTTCCAAAACTACTCGACCATGCACTTGATTAATAAGCATTTGCTCCATAATCTTGTTGACATTTTCCAACTTTTCTTTGGTAATTCGACAGGAAACTAAACCACGGGATGCAAAATCTAGCGCCTCCCTCATATCTGCACGAGTTCCAACAATTGACCCCCGGATGGTGATACGTCTCATGACAACACGTTGAATATCCAAAGAGCTGTCGTCTTTTGGCAAGGAGACACAAACCATGGTTCCGCGGCGTCTGCAAATATTTATGCCAGTGGCATAAGCAGAAATATTGGGGGCAATTACAATAACACCGTGGCAACCGCCGTCAGTATATTGGTTGATCTCTTCAACTATTGAATCTTCACTTCTATTTGCATCAATAAACCACTCAGCGCCAAGTGTGGTACAATAATCTGCAAGCTCTGGACCAACATCCATGGCAATTACTCTAAACCCCATTGCCCGACCATACTGAACGGCAAGATGCCCCAATCCTCCTGCAGCACCAATAATACAAATGAATTGACCAGGGCGAGCCTCGCTCTCTTTTAACGCTTTATAGGATGTTACACCAGCACACAAGATAGCTATACGTGAGAAGAGGTATAATTGACATCTCCCAAACTGATATTACTTACGTGCAGCTTGATCAAACCCCATATTCTTTGGGATAGGAATAGCATGAGAAGCTGGGGCGACAATATACTGTCGGAAACATCCTGGAACGGTGTAACCACAATTTTTTTGTTTCAAGCAAAGCGTTTCCCAACCACAAATGCAATATTCGCATGATCCACAAGAGTAATATAACCAAGGCACTCCTGCATGATCGCCAACTTGAAAATTCAAAACATCACACCCAATCTGAGAATGATGGGTAACGACAAGAATGTTTTCACAAATTATTTTCCGAAGGCACCTTCCGAATCACTCCCACTCCTTCATGGCCAGGACACAATGGCAAACAAGGCTTCACCTTCCAATCACCTTTAATTGCATGCACATCAGTATGACACATACCACATGCTTTGATTTCAATCAAAACTTGATCATGTTCAGGCTCGGGTATGGACTCTTGAACAATATGAACGGGGCCACCAAATTGATCAACTCGTGCAGCTTTCATGTCTATTATTCGCAAAACTTTGTAAATCTTTACACTGCTCCACCAATTATGACATAATAATTGTGATGAGTTTGACAGATGTTTTGAGGTTGGATATTCCGTGAAAATTCGGTGACTTAAACTTCTGAAACGTCAGCGATTTCCAAATCTCGAATTCCACTTACTTTCATCATTTGTTCATTATCTGCATCACCCCAAATGGCAGTATCAATTAGAATGACAACCGCAATATGTACCTGATATTTGCGGTTTGCGCTCCCATCCCATCATGACATCCTGAAGTTCAGAAGACATGTTTCATGTTTTCTTTGTAATGCACCTTAATTATGAGAAAAAGCGCTTTCTGGCGAAAAGCTCGTAGAATGTAACGGCTGGCAAGGGCCACGACGTGGGACGGGGGAAAATG
>JACCEA010779498.1_pt1 | contig 15329 bp, 10 predicted proteins | sample 7449851 | NCBI WGS metagenome assembly JACCEA01 (sample SAMN15323453, study PRJNA562643) | freshwater metagenome | isolation source: river surface water | place: USA:Blue River Watershed | collected 2017-08-18 | reverse complement strand
GGAGAAAAAATCATCATTTCGCAAAACCGAAAGGCGATTTTTTCTGAATATCCGATTACTAATTTAAAAAGTAGAATTGCGAATTATTTGAGTGTAAACAGAAATTTTGATGTTCATATAAAAGATATCAGCACCAAAAAAGAGGTCGTAATTCCATCTAAAAAAATTGCAAAGCACAAATATATTTACATAATGAAAAAAGTAACTAAAGGAAAGTTTCAATATATCATTAGTTTTAGTAATATACTTCGGCCCTTAAAATAAAAATCAGTAAACTTAAATTAAGTTTACTGATTTTTATTTACTTAATTAAATTACTGTTTAGGTAAAGGTGCGCCAACAGCTATGTCGCAACGGTGTCCCTCTTGACCATGAGGAGGGTTCATACCAGGAAGAGTAGTTACACCTTCAATAGTTGTTGAACCATTACCAGAATTAATTTTCATTACAGGTTTTTCCTCTGCTTTTTGACTAACAACTTGTGTGGTTACTTGTGGTTGCTTTTGATTTACTGATTTTGAATTTAAAGGAGCTCCTACCGGAATTTCACAACGATGACCTGGTTGCCCATGTGGTGGATTCATTCCTGGCGCTGTTTGTGTTTGCGTTTGTGTGGTTTGTTGCGTTTGTTGTTGTATGGGTTGCACTTGCTGTCCTTGATTGCCAACTCGCTGTTTTAACCAAGCTTCCCCTGAAAAAGGTTGCACAGTTTTTTGGGATTCTTCCACAGGTTTTACTTCCTCGTCTTTTTTACAAGAGATAAAAAATAGTGAACTAATAACACCAAATAAAAATATATTCTTTTTCATTATTTTCAATTTTTATGTTTTCAAATATAAACTTAAAAACTTAATTCAGAAAAACAACAAACAAATTTAACATAAATAAAAAACCTCTCATTTCTGAGAGGTTTAGTACCCGGAGTGGGAATCGAACCCACACACCTAAGTACACGAGTTTGAGTCGTGCGCGTCTACCAATTCCGCCATCCGGGCAATGGAAAATGATTGAAGTATCATTATGTGGGTGCAAATGTAAAAAATATTTCTGCAATTCATAAAAAAATAGTTAAAAATATCCTTTCAGAGTTCGATTTTATTTCTAAATTTGCACCTCGTTAACACGACACAACACTAACTAACTACTAAACAATAAATTAACATGCTGTATCAAGAACCAGAAGCAAAAATTTTTGCATGTTCTCAGAGTGTGTATTTAGCTGAACAAATTGCTGAAAAGTATGGTGTTCCGCTAGGTAAAATTACGTTCTCTAAATATAGTGATGGCGAATTTCAGCCTTCTTTTGAAGAATCGATAAGAGGATTACGCGTATTCCTTGTTTGTTCGACTTTCCCAAGTTCGGATAATTTAATGGAATTATTATTGATGATTGATGCAGCAAAAAGAGCATCAGCACGTCATATTACAGCGGTTATTCCTTACTTTGGTTGGGCAAGACAAGACAGAAAAGACAAACCAAGAGTGCCAATTGGAGCTAAATTAGTTGCAAAACTTTTAGAAACTGCTGGAGCAACCCGAATTATGACTATGGATTTACATGCTGATCAAATTCAAGGGTTCTTTGAAAAACCAGTAGACCATTTATTTGCTTCAACTATCTTTTTACCTTATGTGAGAAGTTTAAATTTAGAGAATTTAACTATAGCATCTCCAGACATGGGAGGTTCAAAAAGAGCGTATGCCTATTCTAAATTTTTAGAATCTGACGTTGTAGTGTGTTACAAGCAAAGAAAAAAAGCGAATGTAATTGACACCATGGAGCTAATCGGAGATGTAAAAGGTAGAAATGTTATTTTAGTTGACGATATGATTGACACGGGAGGAACATTAGCAAAAGCCGCTGATGTAATGATGGAAAAAGGAGCATTAAGCGTAAGAGCAATATGTACGCACCCAATTTTATCAGGTGAAGCGTATGAAAAAATAGAAAATTCTAAATTGTTAGAATTAATTGTTACCGATTCTATTCCTTTAAAGAAAGAATCGAAAAAAATTAAAGTTGTTAGTTGTGCACCATTATTTGCAGAAGTAATGCATATGGTTCAAAACAACAACTCTATCAGTGGGAAATTTTTGATGTAATCAAGAAACCACTTTAATAAGTATTTAATTAATTATATATATTTTACAATGAAATCAATTACGATTAAAGGATCAGAAAGAGAAAACGTAGGTAAAAAGGCAACTAAAGCCGTACGTGATGCTGGAATGGTTCCTTGCGTTATCTACGGAGGAAATCAACCAGTTCATTTTGTTGCAGACGAAAGAGCATTTAAAGATTTGGTTTACACTCCAAACGCACACACAGTTGTAGTTGAGTTAAACGGAACGTCTTATAATGTTATCATGCAAGACATTCAGTTTCACCCAGTTTCTGACAAAATTTTACACATTGACTTCTTCCAATTAAGTGATGACAAAGAAATCATCATGGAAGTACCAGTTAAAGTTACAGGAACTTCTCCAGGGGTATTATTAGGAGGTGTTTTACGTTTAAACCAACGTCGTTTAAAAGTAAAAGCTTTACCTAAATTCTTACCTGACTTCGTTGAAGCAAACATTTCAGAATTACAAATGGGTAACAAATTATATGTTACTAAAATTGAAACTAACAATTTCAAATTAATGCACCCAGATAATACTGTAGTTTGTCAAGTGAGAATTTCTCGTGCGGCAATGAAAGCAGCTCAAGAAGCAGCAAAAGCAGAAAAAGGAGCAAAAAAGAAAAAATAATTTCTTTTCAATCTATACAAAAGAAGCATCAGTTTTTACTGGTGCTTTTTTTATGCTTTTATCTATCTAAACTTTGCATTACTTTTGCATTATGATATGGCTATCAAATCTATTTAAAAAACAAAAACAAGAGCGTTTACCCATGAAGAAATTCTTAATCGTAGGGCTAGGAAATATTGGCTCAGAATATGCAAATACAAGACACAATATCGGATTTAAAGTTTTGGATTATTTAGCCAACAAGGAAGGAATTTCTTTTCAAACCGTAAAATTGGGTGAAATAGCCGAACTAAAAATAAAAGGAAGAACCCTATTATTACTAAAGCCAAATACTTATATGAATTTAAGCGGTAAAGCGGTAAAATATTGGCTAGAAAAGGAAAACATCGAAAAAGAAAATATGTTAGTTATTACCGATGATTTGAATTTGGCATTTGGAACCATCCGAATCAAAACCAAAGGAAGTGACGGCGGTCATAACGGACTTAAAAACATTCAATTATTATTAAATTCAACAGAGTATCCTAGATATAGATTTGGAATTAGTGATGCTTTTAAAAAGGGGCAACAAGTTGATTATGTTTTAGGTGAATGGTCAGAAGAAGAAAAAGAAAAACTAAAAGAGCGATTAGAAATTAGTTCAGAAATAATAAAATCTTTCGCTTTAGCAGGTTTAAACAATACCATGAATGCGTATAATGGAAAATAAAAAAGGGAAGCTTAAAACTTCCCTTTTTCTATAATTAGAAATTCAATTATTGAACTACAATTTTCTTTATTTCTTTTCTTGCTCCATCTTGAACAGTTACAAGATAAATACCAGATTGAACATTGTTTAATTGTAAATTTTCATTAAATAATCCATTATTATTGTAGGATTTATTAAAGATTTCTCTTCCTCTAACATCATGAATATTCACTTTAATATCATTTCCTGAGTTAGAACTAAATTGAATATTAAAACTACCATTATTTGGGTTAGGATAAAGAACCAAATCATTAATCTGATTGGTATTTATACTTAACGGCTGAGTTGTACAAAAATTTAAACCCCAACTATTTAATGTTCCACCATCGCCTGAATATCCATCAACAACAGTAAGTGTCCATGTACCTGTAGAATTTTGCCCATTAAAAGTTGACAAAGCTTGTGAAGGAACAACTACTCCTGATAATGAAGGATTTCCAGTACCACAAATAACAGCCGAACCAGAATCATCTATAGTTACATTCATATTATCATTATCACCACATGGTTCAACTAATAAATTTACAATAGTACCCAATGGACTAGTTAATCTAATAGTTAAATCTTCAATGTATGTATGTGTAATATTTAAATTAACATTTAAATCTGTAATTACAACACCTGATGCAACGTTCAAAGTAGAAGTTATAGTATTTGCACCAGTACCCACAATTGTTTTTGGAACATCAGTACTTGCTGTTAAAGCACAATTCGTTTGCCCTGTTTTAAAATTATAAGTAGCACTAAAAACTCCTTCGCAACCAGCATTTTTAGGCTTAACCCTCCAATAATAAATAGTTGCATCTGACAAACCATTTAAAGCATAGCTAGTCCCTACAATATTACCACTATAAACAATTGACGCGAATGCTGCATCAGTTGCTACTTGAATATCATAAGATGTTGCAGCACCATTTGCTGGCCAACTTAGAGTTAAGTTTGTAAATTGATTAATTGTATTATTAGCTGGTGCTGATAAATTTTGAGTTCCAAAATTATTACTCAATAAATCTAAATAAAATGGAGCTGTTTTTACAATGGCGCCAGATGTTGCAGTTACTATAATATTATAAAACCCTGCAGCTGCTCCTGCGGTATTAGTAATTGACATCGTTACACTTCCATCTGAATTTGTTGATGTTGGTGAAAAAGATACCGTTGTTCCTGCAGGATTACCAGTAGCCGTAAAAGTAGTTGTTCCGGTAAAACCGCCCAAAGCTTTATAATCAATTGTATAATTAATAGTTGCCCCTTGACAAATAGATTTATTTTGCTCTCCTTCAATTCCATTAAAGGATATTGCCATTGTATTTGCAGGCGCTGTTATAGTGAAATTAGTATTTGAAACATCGAAGAATATATTATCCCAACCTTTCACCATTATTCTATTAGTTGTTCCTAGAATATTTGGTACTGTAACTATTTCCGAACCATCATTAGGAACTTTACTAGCTAATAAAATTGGAAATGTTGTACCTCCATTAGTAGACAAGTATATATCAACAAATTTTGCATTAACACCATTTGAATCAGTTCCTGCAACATTCCATGTAACATTTTGATTTGTTCCTGCTTGCCAAGACACTAGACTATTAGGAGCATTTACAACAAAAGGTCCTGCAACACCATCAACGGTAACCTTCATTAAATCAGTAGCTGTTTGACCAATTCCAGAATTATTATCTCTAACAGTTAATGAGAAATTTAAGTCTCTTGCTACAGAAGGGCAAACCTCCCATGTATTTGCGGTAGCTCCTGATAATACCGTTGCCATATTAGGCAAATATCGAACTGGAGAAGATGTACCCCAAATAGATCTGAACATTGGACCAGCTACTCTAGAAGCAATTGGAGCTAATGATGTGCTTGGATTTTGTGGGTCATTTTGTTCCCATGTGTAGGTAAGAGGGTCTCCTTCAGGATCGGATCCTTGACCTACCAACATAAAGGCTGTAGATTTAGGTATTACATAATCTCTACCAGCATTTGCAGTAGGTGGATTATTTGTTAAATTAGTTATTGGCAAAGTAGGTTGACTAATACCAAATTTAACGTTTTCCATAATGTCTCTTATGTTTACATATCCAAAATATGAGTCACTATTACTTTGCACGTTAGCAGAACAAATACCAGCATAAGCCATAATAGTTGATCCTGAACCTGGTTCAACTTCTGTAGTACCACTTCCTGAACGACAATTCGAACTACTTTGGGTGTGAAATCCTCCAAATTGATGCCCCATTTCATGAGCTACATAATCAATATCAAAAGCATCTCCTGTTGGATTTGAACGACCTGTCATACCAGTTCCTTTATGAAAACCTCCATTAGGATTTGTACTTGGACTACAAACACAACCTATACAACCAGCATTTCCTCCACCTGAAGTGTTAAAGTTATGACCTATGTCATAATTATTGAATCCAACGTTGGCATCAATTGTAACTCCTGTTTGGACATTATATTCACCACTCCAAGGATCTGAACCTGTTGCACCCAAATAAATTACAGCATCATTATTAGCAACAAAAATCATTGTGATTGCAAGATCGTTCTCATAAACACCATTAACACGTGTCATAGTAATCGCCATTTGAGCTTGGATTCTTGATTTTTGTGTTGCTAAAGGATCTAGAGAATTACCACGAAATAAATTTCCATATTCAGCTGTACATGATTGTGCTAATCTGTAGGTTCTTAGTTTTTTATCATCTGTATCTGATCTGAATGTAGAAAAAGCTCTACGATCATTTTCTAAAGATGGTAAGTGAACATCATTATTAGTTAAACATTCAAATGTTTGTCCGTCACTAACTAAACTTGCTCTATTATAAACAATATAATTTTGTGCATCTTCAGTATATGGATCAATAAAAGCTGTACTTTTACCAGCTGATAATGTCATACTATGCAATCCAAATTCAGTAACTGAAAATCTTGCGGTTGCTGTAACATCGTCAACTCCTTTACCAACATAAGATTTAATTGTTGGAAATTTAGCAGCCAATTCAGGTTCCATAATTGGAGTTTCTAGTACTCTAAATTGTTCTAGCTTACCTTCTGCGTTAGGTAACTGAATAACAATGTTTGATTGTCTGTGTGTAAATTGCCCTCTTATTGGGGCATTTCTCAATTTTTCTTTAAGAGCTACAATGTCTAATTTCCATAATGTATACTCTTGAGGGAAAGAAGCTCTTCTCACTTTAGGAGAACTTTCAATTTCTTTCTCTGACAAGGGACTCCACATAGTTTTATTCTGTGAATAACCATTGTTCATTAAAAAAATCACAAGAAAAAATAATAGTAAATTTTTTTTCATTTTTAGGTTAAATTTAAGGTTAATAAGCAAATCTATAAAAAAACAAACAATCAAACATTTTTTTAAAAAAAAACACTTGTTTTTTGTTAAAAACCATATGAATAAATAAATTTCATATATTGAATTCTTACAAAGAAAAACAATAAAAAAATAATAGATTTTGTTTTTTTGTAAAACAAATGTAACTTGCGTTATTATTCTAACTGAATTTATTATGAAAAAAATTACTTTTAATTTATTTTCTTTTTTATTTCTAACTTTAACTACCTCTGTTTGTTTTGGACAAAATATCAAAGAAAAAAAAGCTCAACAATTTGGGAGACAAATTGAAGTCCCTAGCCAAGAAAGAACCCCAAGTGGACATATTAGATGTTACACTTCAGAAAATGAAACATTCTTAAAGTCAACAAATCCTCAAAGAGAATCCATTTTAGAATTTGAAAATTGGCTTTCTCCACTAATTGATCAAATCAGAGCTGACAGAGCAGCTGGAAGAAACATTCAAGCTGTATATAACATACCTGTTGTAATTCACATTATTCATAATGGTGACTGTTTAGGAACGGGAGAAAATATCACAGACGCGCAAGCAATTTCGCAAATTAATGTATTAAATCAAGACTTCAGACGTTTAGCTGGAACACCTGGAGGGGCAAACTCAACTGGTTTAGCAGTAGATGCCGAAATCAACTTTATTCTTGCAAAAAGAGATCCAAATGGAAATCCAACTAATGGTATTGATAGAGTTCAAACAACTACAGCTAGTTACAATAGAGCTGCTGTAGAAACTGAAAAAGCTAACACTATTTGGGATCCAACTAAATACTTAAATATGTGGACTTTTAGATTCAGTGGAGATTTAGATGGAGTATTAGGATATGCACAATTCCCAACTGGTTCAACTCTGACTGGTATTCCAGCTGGAACAACTACTGCAAATACTGATGGAGTTGTAGCATCATACAATGCATTTGGAACAATAGCTGAAAATGATGGTTCATTTATTTTAAACTCTACTTATAACTTAGGAAGAACTATGACACATGAAGTAGGGCATTGGTTAGGTCTAAGACATATATGGGGAGATGACTCAACATGCCCTCTTGCAAATACAAATACAACCAAAGATTTTTGCGCAGACACACCTGCTGCTAGTGCACCTAATTATGAGTGTGTTGCTGTAAATTCATGTACAACAACACCTGGAAACGATATGATTCAAAATTATATGGATTATACAAATGATGCATGTATGGATACTTTTACAGCAGAGCAAAAACTGCGTATGCAAACTGTAATGGCTAATTCTCCTAGAAGAAGTACCCTTAATGCATCAAATGGTGCAACTGCACCATCTGCAGGAATTTACTTTAACCAAGGCGCTGGAAAATGTGAGGTTGTAGAAACTACAAGTTGCAGTTTTACAGATGTAAACTACAATTTATCAATTATTAAAGCACCAACTTCTAATGCTGTAGTAACTTTTGCTGTTGACGGTACAAGCACAGCAACAAACAATGTAGATTTCCAAATTTTAACACCAACAGTTACATTTAACTCTGGTTCAACTGCAAATCAAACTTTAACAATTAGATATTTCAATGATGGAATTGTTGAACCAGTTGAAACTGTTAAAATAACAATGACTGTTAATGCTAATGGAGGAGATGGAACAATTATAACAAGTAAATCAACTTTATCAGTTTCAATAATTGATAATGACGTTGCTTCCTCTTCAACAACCCTTGTTACACTATTAAGTGAAACTTTTGACCCTTCTCCAACTTTAATTACAAGTATTAAAGACTTAGATGGTGATACTAATAATTGGGGTATCTCTCTTCCAAGCAACAACTCAACAGCTATTGGTTTCACAACTAATCTTGCTTTCTCTAGATCTTGGGACGGTGTAAATGGATTGAATCCTGATAATATTCTTTACACCCCAACTGCTATTGCATTACCAACAGGTACTCTAAATTTAAGCTTTGCGATAGGGACAACTCAAGGAGGAAGCTTTTATAAAGAACATTATTCAGTATATTTAACTACTGTTAATCCTTCAACATTTACTACAGCTACTCTAAATGCTCAAACTCCAGTTATAAACGATGCAGAATTAGCTGGACCAACACAAAGAAATATTATAAATGTTGATATTTCATCATACGGAGGTCAAACCGTGTATTTAGTTTTTAGACACCACAACACTTTTAACATGAATCTTATCATGTTAGATGATGTTTTAATTACTAAAACAACAAATACAGCTGTTCAAACAGAAGTTAATGCTGCAACTAAATATCAAGTATTTGTTCCTACCGCTGGTACTTTCTATAGTAAAGATACTTCAACAGGGAATGTTATGTTAGATGCAACTCCAAACGCTTTCAATTACGGATGTACTTCAGTAGAAGTAAACAGAAGTCAAACTTCTGCTGGAGCTGCTGCAGTTAATTACGGAAGCAACACTGCAAATAACTTAAAAGTAATGGCTAAAACATTTTTAGTTACTCCAACGACTAACAGCTCTTCAGGGAACGCTACATTAAAATTCTATTTTACTGAGGCTGAAATTGCAGCTTGGGAAACAGCAACTGGAAATACAAGAGCTGCACTTAAAGTATTTAAAGGAGGAGAAACTGCAACTTATGCTACAACATTAGCTGCATTTGGTACAAATATTTCATTAACTGCTACTACAAACACAGGTTTAGCAGGAACATATTATTTTGGAACTGATGCTACTTTAAGCACTCAAAGTTTTGATTTGTTATCAGGAGTATCAATCTATCCTAATCCAACAACTAATGAGTTAAACATTAGTTTAAATGGTGATTTTGAAACTGCAACAAGCTATACAATCTACAACAGTTTAGGACAAAAAATCTCAAATAAAAAAGTAGGTTCTCAAGCAGACTTAAAAATCAATACATCTAGTTATAGTAATGGCGTTTATTTCATAACTATAGAAAGAGATGGTAATTCTAAAACTATAAAATTCATTAAAAATTAATTTTAATTGAATTACTAATTAAAAGAGGATTGATTTATTTCAGTCCTCTTTTTTTTATAACTGGGAAAGAGTAAATTTGCATATAAAACATTTGAAAATTGAAAATTTATCAATCAACTATAAACTTTTCGACTAATAGAAAAACAATCGTAACCATTGGCACTTTTGATGGTGTTCATATTGGACATCAATCTATTCTTAAAAAATTGATCCATTCAGCAAGAGAACAAAAAAACGAAAGCATCGTACTAACTTTCTTTCCTCATCCAAGAATGGTTTTACAACAAGATTCCTCTATTAAACTATTAAATACGATAGATGAAAAAGCTACTTTATTAGAAAAATTTGGTCTAGACTACCTAATTATTCAACCTTTTGATGAAACTTTTTCAAATATGTTGGCAGAAGATTTTGTAAAAAATGTTTTAATTGATAAATTAAATATTCACAAAATCATAATAGGTCACGATCATCGTTTTGGCAAGAACAGAATTGCAGATATTAATGATTTAATTGACTTTGGCAAAAAGTATAATTTTGAAGTAGAACAAATCAGTGCTCAAGATATTGATGAAATTACTATAAGCTCAACAAAAATTAGAAAAGCCCTTTTAGATGGTAAAATTAAATTAGCTAATCAATTTTTAGGATATTCCTATTTTATCTCAGGACATGTAATAGAAGGAAAAAAAATTGGCAGAACCATTAATTTCCCTACAGCTAACATTCAAATTAACGAAAGTTATAAATTATTGCCCAAAAACGGCGTTTATGTAATTTCAAGTATAATCAACAATGTTTTATACTTTGGCATGATGAACATAGGGAAAAACCCAACCATTGGAGAGAACCAACAATCTATTGAAGTACATTTTTTTGAACTAAACGAAAATATTTACAATAAAAACTTACAAATATCTATTCTAGAACACATTAGAGAAGAGCAAAAATTCAACTCACTAACCGAGTTAAAAGCCCAACTTGAAAGGGACAAATTATTTTCACTAAATTACATTCAAAATTTAAAATGAACTTTTTTTTCAAAGCAATAGATAACAGTCCATTAATTGTTTTCCGAATCTTTTTTGGATTTTTAGTTGCTTGTGAAAGTTTTGGTGCCATTGTAACAGGATGGGTAAAACGAGTTTTTATTGACCCCGAATTCACATTTTCTTTTATTGGCTTTGACTGGCTTCAACCTTTGCCTGGTTATGGCATGTATTGCTATTTTATTCTAATGGGATTTTTCGGATTAGCGATAATGCTTGGTTATCGATACCGAATCGCCATAATTGCCTATACTCTTTTGTGGGCTGGCGCCTATTTCATGCAAAAATCATCATACAATAATCATTATTACCTATTGCTTTTAATTAGTTTATTACTGATTTTTCTTCCCGCAAATCGTTATGCTTCGCTTGATGTTAAACAAGATCGTGTTAAAGAAGAAAACACGATGCCTTATTGGATTAGTTTTTTATTTATTATTCAAATTGCTATTGTTTACATTTTTGCTTCGATAGCAAAATTATACCCAGATTGGTTAGACGGTACATTTACACGAAATTTACTTGCCGACTCAACTAAAGTAATTGCTCTAAAAAAACTATTTCTTCATAAATGGTTTTTTATGTTTATTGCTTACATGGGTATACTTTTTGATTTGTTAATAGTCCCTTTGTTATTGTTTAAAAGAACTAGAATCTTTGCTTTAATTGCTTCTTTAATATTTCACTTATTTAACGCAGTATTTTTAGAAATCGGAATTTTTCCTTTTTTTGCATTGACTTTCGCCTTGTTCTTTTATGAACCCGAGACTATTCGAAGACTATTTCTTAGCAAAAAGCCAAAACTTGAAGATGAAAACTTAAGTCATAATTTCTACGGAAAAAGATTCGTTTATTTTTTAATGATTCCATATTTAATAATTCAAATTGCACTTCCGCTTCGTCATCATTTTATTGAAGGTGATGTACTTTGGACAGAAGAAGGTCATCGATTAAGTTGGCGCATGATGCTTCGCGAACGAAATGGATATATTGCAATTAAAATTAAAGATACGATATCAGGAGAAGTATCAATTTACAATTACAGAAAAAACCTAACCGATAAACAAGCGCAAAATTTAGCCACAAAACCCGATTTTATTTGGCAATACTGTCAACACATCAAAGAGGAATACAAAGGAAAACCTATTGCGATTTATATTGACTGTAAAAACAGCATCAATCGAAAAGAATACAAAACATTAATTGACCCAAAGTTTGATATGGCTAAGGCCAAATGGAGTCATTTTAAACATAACAAATGGATTGAACTCCAATAAAAAATCCCGATTTTCATCGGGGTTTATTTTATTTACTCATTTCTGTAAAATACTTGTAGAATAGCGGAATAGTTTCAATACCTTTTAAGTAATTGAAAACCCCAAAATGCTCGTTTGGCGAGTGAATCGCATCACTATCTAAACCAAAGCCCATTAAAATTGTTTTACTCTTTAATTCCTTCTCAAATAAAGCTACAATTGGAATACTACCTCCTGAACGAACAGGAATAGCAGGAACTCCAAATGTTTCTGTGTACGCCTTATTAGCCGCTCTATAACCAACGCTATCAATTGGCGTAACATAACCTTGTCCACCATGATGTGGTTTTACCACTACTTTCACTGATTTAGGCGCGATACTTTCGAAATGTTTTTTGAATAATTCGGTAATTTCTTCCCAATCTTGGTTAGGTACTAAACGCATCGAAATTTTAGCATATGCTTTACTTGCGATAACTGTTTTAGCTCCTTCACCTGTATAACCACCCCAAATTCCGTTAACATCTAAAGTTGGACGAATAGAATTTCTTTCATTGGTAACATAACCTGTTTCTCCATGAACATCTTCGATATCTAAGGCTTTTTTGTATTTTTCTAATGAGAATGGTGCTTTTGCCATTTCAGCTCTTTCAGCAGCAGATAATTCTTCTACTTTATCGTAAAAACCTGGAATCGCAATGTGATTGTTTTCATCATGTAACGAAGCAATCATTTTAGTTAACACATTAATTGGATTCGCAACAGCTCCTCCGTATAATCCCGAATGTAAATCTCTATTTGGACCCGTAACTTCAACCTCAACATAACTCAAACCTCTTAAACCAGTTGTAATTGAAGGTTGTTGGTTAGAAATCATTCCCGTATCTGAAATCAAAATTACATCATTCGACAATTTTTCTTGATTACGTTCTACGAACCAGCCCAAACTTTTCGAACCTACTTCTTCTTCCCCTTCAATCATAAATTTTACGTTACATGGCAAACAATTGTTTTGAATCATATATTCAAAAGCTTTTACATGCATGTACATTTGACCTTTGTCATCACAAGCACCACGAGCAAAAATAGCTCCTTCAGGGTGAATTTCTGTTGTTTTAATTACAGGTTCAAAAGGAGGTGATGTCCATAATTCCATTGGATCTGGTGGTTGCACATCGTAATGTCCATAAACTAAAACCGTTGGTAAATTTTTATCGATAATTTTTTCTCCGTAAACAATTGGATAACCCGGCGTTTCGCAAAGCTCTACGAAATCGCAACCTGCTTTTTCTAAACTTGCTTTAACTGCTTCGGCCGTTAATACGACATCGTGAGCATAAGCGCTATCAGCACTTACTGATGGTATTTTTAAAAGTTCGATTAATTCGTTTAAAAAACGTTCTTTATTTTCTTGAACGTATTGTTTTATATTGTCCATTGTGATTGTTTGATAAAGTTCAAAAATACAAAAAATGTTGAAATCAAATCCATAAATTTGCCACTATAAAACACAAATTAAAAACCATAAATTAATTGAAGACTAATAAAACCTCATTTTCCTTACAAGAAATCTATTCAAAGATGGAATATTATTGTTCTTATCAAGAACGTTGCTACAAGGAAGTAGAGGAAAAATTATATTCGTTTTCTATAAATTCTACTGAAAAAGAGGGAATTCTGACCTATCTAATCGAAAACAATTTCATCAACGAAGAACGTTTTGCACAAAGTTTTGTTCGTGGCAAGCACAACTATAAATTTTGGGGTAAAAACCGCATTGTGAACGAATTGAAATTTCGAAACATCTCCTCTCGCATCATCACAATAGCTTTAAAAGAAATTCCAGAGGAAACCTATTTAGAAAATTTCCACCAATTGTCGGAAAAACATTGGAACAGCATCACCGAACGAAAAGGACAAAAGAAAAATAAAAAATTTGTCGATTTCTTACTTCGTAAAGGCTATGAAACGGGTTTGATTTATGAGAAACTGAAAGAACTGGAAGTGGGGAGTTAGAAGTGAGGAGTTGTTACACAGAGCCACACGAAGTCAACACAGCGTTTCACGGAGATATAATTATATTCCTTATGTAGTTTAGAAAACTTTGCGTGGCTTTGCGTTAAAACATTTGTGTACCCTTTAAACCGCAGATTCGCAGATTTTAAAAATTTACTTTGCGTGGCTTTGTGTTAAAACATTTGTATCACAATAAAATCGTACTTTTGCAAAAAAAATCCATGTTAGAAAATAAAGACCAATCAAGAACCAGTTTATCGCAATTAGGCGAATTTGGCTTAATTGAACACTTAACCAAAAACTTTACTATTAGCCAAGAATCGACACTAAAAAGCATTGGTGACGATGCTGCGGTATTGAATTTTGGCGATAAAAAAGCGGTAATTTCAACCGATTTATTAGTCGAAGGTGTTCATTTTGATTTGGCTTACATGCCGTTAAAACACTTAGGATACAAAGCCGTTGTTGCCAATGTATCTGACATTTGTGCGATGAACGCTACTCCGACTCAAATTACGGTTTCGGTAGCGGTTTCGAATCGTTTTCCATTGGAAGCTTTGGAAGAATTGTTTGAAGGAATTACGTTAGCTTCTAAAATTTACAATGTAGATGTAATTGGTGGCGATACGACTTCTTCTCAAAAAGGATTAATTATTAGTATAACTGCAATTGGTGAAGCAAATTTAGAAGATATCGTGTACCGAAATGGCGCAAAAGAAAATGATTTATTAGTAGTTTCAGGCGATATTGGTGCGGCTTATATGGGATTACAAGTTTTGGAACGCGAAAAACAAGTGTTTCAAGTAAACCCAAACAACCAACCGGTTTTAGACGATTACACCTATTTAATCGAGCGACAATTAAAACCAGAAGCGAGAACTGACATCAAAGAACTTTTAGCAAAATTAGAAGTTAAACCAACTGCCATGATTGATATTTCAGATGGTTTGTCGTCCGAGATTTTACACTTATGTAAGCAAAGTAATGTAGGTTGTAATTTATACGAAGAGAAAATTCCAGTTGACCCACAGTTGATTAATGTGTGTGAAGAATTTAATTTAGACATCACAACCGTAGCGTTAAGTGGTGGCGAAGATTACGAATTGCTTTTCACTATTAAAATGGAAGATTTTGATAAAATCAAAGGCAATCCAAATTTCACCGTAATCGG
>JACCEA010491089.1_pt1 | contig 15329 bp, 12 predicted proteins | sample 7449851 | NCBI WGS metagenome assembly JACCEA01 (sample SAMN15323453, study PRJNA562643) | freshwater metagenome | isolation source: river surface water | place: USA:Blue River Watershed | collected 2017-08-18 | reverse complement strand
GGGTTTTGGTTTGTCAAAATCAAGATGGAGAATTAGGGTATTTATGGGCGTTTTCAGGAAAATTGGCGGGTGTGAATCATCTTCCCTATTTCGTGCCAACCATTTTTGATATGTTGCACGAAGATGGTTTTTTTAGAAAAGAAGAGGAAGTATTGAACGCCATCAATCGTCAAATTGAAATTTTAGAAAATTCAGACGACCTTTTAAATGTAAAAAGAAAATTAGAAAACACCAAAAAAGAAGCAGTTACTGACATTCAAAATCAGAAAGATAAAATCAAACACTTAAAAATTGAACGCGATGAAAAGCGTAATTCATTTGCTAATTTATCTGCATCTGAAATTGAACAATTAGAACAAGAACTTTCTGAAGAAAGTAAAAAAGAAAGTATTTTACTCAAAAAAATGACGAAATATTGGAATTTTCAAATCGAAAATGCACAAAAAGAAGTCAATTTGCTTTTAGATGAAATCAACCAATTGAAAGAAGGGCGCCGAGTAAAATCGGGAGCATTACAACAGAAACTCTTTGCTGAATATTCGTTTTTAAACCAATTTGGCGAACGCAAAAGCATTGGTGAAATCTTCAATAATAATCCGCCTGCTGGTGCTGGAGAATGTGCTGCTCCAAAATTATTACATTATGCTTTCGAACATCATTTAAAACCTATCGCTATGGCGGAATTTTGGTGGGGACAATCGCCAAAATCGGAAATTCGCAAGCACAAACAATTTTATCCCGCTTGTAAAAGTAAGTGCGAACCTATTTTGTTATCGCACATGTTAACAGGTTTGGATATGGAATCTAATCCCTTTCAAGAAAATCCAGCAGAAGGGAAAAACATTGAAATTGTTTATGAAGATGACGTATTAGCTGTGATTAATAAACCTGCTGAATTTTTATCGGTTCCGGGAAAAATCATTTCCGATTCGGTCTATCAAAGAGTAAAAGAAATGTATCCCAATGCTACTGGACCGCTAATTGTTCATCGTTTAGACATGTCGACATCAGGTTTAATGTTAATTGCAAAAGATGAAGAAACGTATGTGAAATTGCAAAGTCAGTTCATCAAAAGAACGATTAAAAAACGCTATGTTGCTTTATTAGATGGAATTTTACAAGAAAATGATGGCTTTATCGATTTACCTTTACGAGTAGATTTAGACGACCGTCCACGCCAATTGGTATGTTTTGAACATGGAAAAAAAGCCCAAACCAAATGGGAAAAAATTGAAATCCGCGACAATAAAACTCTGGTTTACTTCTACCCTATTACGGGAAGAACGCATCAATTACGAGTACATGCTTCACATGAATTGGGTTTAAAAACGCCAATTATTGGTGATGATTTATATGGAAAAAAAGCTAACCGATTACATTTACATGCCGAAAGTTTGACCTTTGAACACCCAATTACAAAAGAGCAAATTACAATAACTAAAGCCGCAGAATTTTAAAATTTCATACTTTTTTGTAACATTTTTCTAAATTCAAACTCTTATATTTAGATATTGAAAATAACACTCATGAAAAACTGTTTTTTTATTGTACTTACTTTTATAGGAATTCAACAAATCAATGCGCAATTTACACGTCGTGATTCACTTCAAGGAGGTCTACGCACAGAAAGAACATCTTATGATGTAAAGCGTTATGATTTGAATATTATAATAAATCCAGAAGAAAAAAGTATCAAAGGATTTAATGATATCACTTTTGATGTAGTTTCTGCAACTCAAAAAATTCAGATAGATTTATTTGATAATATGAAAGTGGATTCGATTGTTTGGAATACTAAAAAACTGAAATATGTTCGTGACAATGATGCTGTTTTTATTGATTTTCCTGAAAGATTAGTTTCAAAATCAAATCATAAGCTTAAATTTTATTATTCAGGGAATCCAAAAATTGCCAAAAACGCACCTTGGGATGGTGGATTTGTTTTCAAAAAAGATAGTAATGGAAAAGATTTTATTGCGGTTGCAGTACAAGGAACAGGGGCTAGCTTATGGTATCCCGTGAAGGATTCACAAACCGACGAACCTGATAATGGCGCTTCGATTAAAGTAGCCGTTCCAAATGGTTTAATGAATGTTTCCAACGGACGCTTTTTAGGTTCCGAAGATTTAAAAAATGGTTATACCCGTTGGGATTGGGAAGTTAAAAATCCTATTAACAATTATACCATAACCGTAAATGTTGCTGATTATGTTCACATTCAGGACAAAATGCCTGATTTGGATTTAGATTATTATGTATTAAGAGAAAATGAAACAAAAGCTCGTGAACATTTTGCAGAAGTTAAACCTATGATGGAATGTTTTCAATCGAAATTTGGTCGTTATCCATTTTGGGAAGATGGCTATAAATTAGTGGAAACCCCTTATTTAGGTATGGAACATCAAAGTGCTGTAGCTTATGGAAACAAGTACAAAAAAGGCTATATGGGATTTGACCTATCTGGCACAGGTGTTGGTATGTTTTTCGATTACATAACCATCCATGAAACAGGTCATGAATGGTTTGGAAATAGTATCACTAGCATGGATATTGCTGACATGTGGATTCATGAAGGTTTTACTACCTATTCTGAAACCGTATTTATTGAATGTATAAAAGGGTATGATGATGCCATGAAATACATTAACGGGCAAGCAAAAAACGTTAGAAATGATCGACCAATTATTGGACAATATGGTGTTAACAATGAAGGGTCGGGAGACATGTACTACAAAGGCTCACTAATGCTAAATACACTACGACACATAATAGCCGATGATACTAAATGGTGGAAAATAATTTTTGATTATTCTGAAACTTTTAAAAAGAAAATCATTACTACGGCTACTGTTATTGATTATTTTAATAAAGCTTCGGGTTTAAATTTAACACCTGTATTTAATCAGTATTTAAATACCAATCAAGTTCCCCATTTTGTATATAAAGTTAATGGTGATTATTTGTACTACTCTTGGGAGAATGTCAATGACGATTTTAATATGCCCATAGATATAGGATTTGATAATAAAAAGATACGATTATATCCAACTCTAAAAGAACAAAAAATTAAACTCAAAAAATTAAACAAAAGAAGTTTTCAAATATATGATAACCAGTTTTTTGTAAAAATAAAAGAAGACAATTAGTCTTCTTTTTTATTTTATGCTATTTAATGTTTTAACTCGATTGATTTTTTTTGTCTCTGTCTCTACAAATTCGGGAGCAAAAAGAACCTCTTTGGGTTTTTCAAATTTCTCTAAAGTATCGAAAAGAGTTGCATCTATGTCGAATTGTTCACCTTCAATGACTAATACCACTCTTGAACCTAAAATATCATCCGGTTGCCCTATTATAAAAAATCGATTTGAAATTTTTGAAGCCAATTTAGCTTCTATTTGTTCAGGAAATAACTTTATTCCTCCGCTATTAATAACATTATCGTATCTTCCTATCCATTTAAATTGATTGGCATTTAAAATTGTAACGATGTCATTAGTAACCACTTTTTCATCAGAGATACTAGGGACATCAATTACTAAACAACTCCTATCGTCTGTAGTAATAGATACGTGTTCTAAAATGTTAAAAAATGCTTCTCCTATTTTTTTTGCAGCAATATGGGTAATGGTTTCGGTCATTCCGTAAGTCTCATAAATATCTGATTTTATTTCTTTTAACTTACTTGCTAAATCATCAGAAACTTTAGCTCCTCCAATGATAATCTTTTTAAATTGATGTAATTTTTCTAAACTATTTTCTGCTTGAAGCGGAACAATAGCAACAAAATCATAGATTTTATGTGGCAACAAATCATCTAAATGCGAGGTTGGAACCATAATGTCTAATTCCAAACCTAACATCATGGAACGAACAATCATCATTTTTCCGGCAATGTAACGAGCTGGCAAACACAATAAGGCTTTATCTTGAGGATGCAAATTGAAATAATTTCCAGTTGCAATAGCCGAATGTACCATTGATTGCTTCTTGATTGTAATAACTTTAGGTGTACCTGTAGTTCCTGATGTAGTCAATTGAATCGTTTCTTTGTCATCAAGCCAATCCAATAAAAACGAACCTAAATCTTTTTCGTGCTCTTCCCCTTCTTTAATTAGAGTGTAGGATAATTGATAGAGAGCTTCTTTATCAAAATGAAAATTATTAATTTTAAAGCGGTTGTGTATACTTTTATAATGTGGTATCATTAAATTCTATTTCTTTGTTATCAACTGTTAGTTTTCCTGTCAATTTTTCTTTCCAATTCTCCCATTTATATACTTTGGAAAAAACAAAAAGTAAAATAGGAAATAATACAAAAACTGGGGTTAAAACATCAAAACCCGTTGTTGGTTCAGATAAATCTTTTAAAATAGAATTAGTCTGAAAAGCCGTCCAATCGGCAGTTAATAATAAGGCTCCTACAAGGTTATTAGCTGCATGAAATCCTAGAGCTAACTCTAAACCTTCATCCATTAGTGTTATAATACCCAGAAAAAAACCAGTTCCTATGTAGTAAATCATAATTATATAACCAATTTTATCAACTTCAGGATTAGCTATATGCATTAAACCAAATAACACCGATGTTACAATTAAGGGAATTAATCTACTATTTGTAGCCAAACCTATTCCTTGCATCATGTGACCTCTAAAAAGATATTCTTCAAAACTCGTTTGCATCGGGATTAAAACAATAGCTAAAACCAGAAAAATAAAAAACTTTTCCGCTTTAAAATTCCATACAAAATTCTCAGGTTGGGTAAAATAAAGTGCTAAAATCATCAAAGTTGTGATGCTTCCCCATAAGAAAAAAGAGAAAAAAAAGCGTTTCCAGTCAATTTTTTCACGTGAAGTTGTCAAACTAGTTAAAGATTGACCTTGTATGAATTTAACCCAAAACAAAACAATCAATAAGCCAAAAGCTAAAGGTCCTACCAGCATTACAAAAGTTAAATTAACTCCTATCATTTTGATAGTCTGCTGAATAACTTCATTCGTATCTACTCCATCAGACATTAAAAAATTTGCCAGCATCAATAAAATGAATCCCAAAGGAATTGGAATGTAGCTTCCTAAATTATATTTTGTGTTTTTTAATTGCTCAATATAGCTCATTTTTAAACGAATTAAGTTTGCTACTAAAGTAGTATTTTTTATTTCTTTGTGAAAAAGAAAATCATGATAACTATTTACCATAATCCAAGATGCACCAAATCGAGAGAAGGTTTGTGCGAAATTGAAAACTTAAACCAACCTTTTGAAATTCGAAAATATTTTGATGAACCGTTCTCAGAATCAGAGCTAAAAGAAGTAATTCAAAAGCTAAAAATTAAACCAATCGATTTGGTAAGAACCAAAGAATCAATTTGGACTGAAAAATACAAAGGAAAAGAACTTAATGATGAGGAAATAATTAAAGCAATGCTTGAAAATCCAAAACTAATTGAACGTCCAATAGTAATTAACGGTAATAGAGCCGTTATTGCTAGACCAAAAGAAAAGATTAACGAAATCCTTTAGTAGTTTTAACATAGATTTAGCAAATAACGACTAAACCAAAAGTTACTTTTGTGGTCTTATTTGCAAAAAAACATTATGAACAAAAAAATTCTTATTACCGTCTTTACTTTATTGTCATGCCTGCTTACTTTTTCGCAACGACCTGATGTTAAAAAAATTACTATTTCGGGAAAAGTTATTGAAAAAGGCACGAATCAACCTTTAGAATACGCTACAATAGTTTTCGAAAACAACATAACCAAACAGTTATCTGGAGGAATAACAGATGAAAATGGTAATTTCAAATTTGAAGTTACTTCAGGTAAATATAATGTTAGAGCAGAATTTATCTCTTTTAAAAGTATCAAATTAGCACAAACTGAATTTAATTCTGATGTCAATTTAGGTGTTATTGCAATGGAGCCAGATGTTGCGCAATTAAATGAAATTGAAGTTGTTGCTGAAAAATCTACAGTAGAAATTAAACTTGATAAAAGAGTTTACAACGTAGGTAAAGATATGATGGTAAAAGGCGGTACTGTTAGTGACGTTTTAGATAACGTACCATCTGTAACTGTTGATGCGGAAGGAACTGTAGCTTTAAGAGGTAATGAAAATGTAAAAATATTAATTGACGGAAAACCTTCTGGTTTAGCCGGAATTAATATTGCAGATGCTTTAAAATTATTACCCGCTGATGCCGTTGAAAAAGTAGAGGTTATTACCAATCCATCTGCACGTTATGATGCTGAAGGGGGTGGTGGAATTATTAACATTGTTTTACGCAAAGGAAAAGCAAATGGAGTTAATGGTTCGGTAATGGTAAATGCAGGTGACCCAGAAACTTATGGAACAAGCATTAATTTAAATAAGAAAAGTAATAACTATAATTTGTTTTCTAACATAGGATATAATTATAGAAACAACCCCGGAAACACTATGGTCGATGCTGAGTATTTTAATGCTGATGGTTCGACAAATCGTTTTATTAAAGAAAGAAGAACTAATGAACGATTAAGTAAAGGATATAATGCTAACTTTGGAATCGATTTAAATTTATCAAAATCATTAAGTTGGACCAATGCCATAACATTCAGAGAAAACAATGGCGAAAACCCTGATAATGTTTTCTTTTATAATTTTGATGCAACAAACAATCCAACTTTTGTTAGAAATCGTTTGAACGATCAAAAAAGTGATGAATTTAGTATTGAGTACACCTCTAACTTTACAAAAAAATTCAAAAAAGACGACCACAAATTAACAATTGATTTTGCTACGTCTCAAAATAGAGAAAATGAGTATGCCACCATTTACGATCAAATTTTAGAAAATCCTACCTCACTAGTAACTCAAGGTACAACTAATAAAAACAACCAACAGAGAAACTTAATTCAATCAGATTATGTGTTGCCAATTGGTAAAAACGGACGTTTTGAAGCGGGGTATAGAGGAAGTTTTCAAAAGAATTTAACAGATTTTGTGGTTACTCCCGTTTCTGAGTTTTCTAATACTTTAGAATATATCGAAAATGTAAATGCACTTTACACTCAATATGGTTCTAAAATCAATAAATTTTCTTATTTCTTTGGTTTACGTTTTGAAGACAGTCATATTGAAGTGAACTCATTATCTTTAAACGACTACAACACAAAAAAATACAATAACTTATTCCCATCGGCAACTTTTAATTACGAGTTTTCTGAATCAAGTTCTGTTAGTTTAAGTTATAGTAAAAGAATTAATCGTCCAAGAGGGCGTTTCTTAAACCCAGTTTCATCCCTATCAAGTAACATTAATATCTTTCAAGGAAATCCAGATATCAATCCATCCTATACAGATGCTATTGACTTAGGCTATCTTAAAAAATGGAAAAAATTAACATTCAATACATCAGCTTACATTAATGTTACAAATGATGCATTTCAATTTATTAGAAAAGAATCTGGTTTATTTGTAGAAGGTGTTCCTGTCATCTTAAGCACGCCTATCAATTTATCAAAAGAATATAGAACAGGTTTCGAATTTAACTTAAACTACACACCTTACAAATGGTGGAGATTAAACGGAAACTTCAATGCGTTTAGAAATGAAACTCAAGGAAATTACAGCTATGTAGATTACGTTGGAAATACCGTTTTACAAAATTTTGATAATGTAGCTTTAACTTGGTTTACAAGAATTAGTTCTAAAATTACTTTGCCTTATAAAATAGATTGGCAAACTAACGCAACTTATAATGCTCCTCAAACTAATGCTCAAGGAAAATCTTTAGGAGTAGCCTCTATGAACCTTGCTTTTAGTAAAGATATTCTAAAAGAAAAAGGTAGTATTTCATTAAATGTAAGTGATGTTTTTAATTCAAGAAAAAGAATTATGGAAACAAACATTCCAAACGTAGTAAGTTCGTACAGTGAAATGCAATGGAGAGTAAGACAAGTAATGTTAACTTTTACTTATCGTTTTAACAAACAGAAAAACGAAAAAGAAAGACAACCTCGTAGAGAAGATAACGGTGGAGAAGGTGATTTTATGGGGAGACCATAATTTCCAAATCCATTAACCATAAAAAAAGTCCCGATTAATTCGGGACTTTTTATTTTTAAAATTAAAAGAAAATTATCCTTCTAATTCAGCTTGTCTTTTAGCTCTTTTCTCTTTAATCAATTCCATAATAGCACCGCCCAACCAATAGTGAACAAATCCTACTAAGAAAATCATCAACCAAAAACCAATAGTTAATATGGTTAAGAAAAGTAAAAAACCTAGGTACTGTTGAAATTCAAACATGTTTTCCGGAATTTTTATGAATTCACGTCAAAGATAGTAGTAATATTTATTTTTGACAATAGAATTCAAAATTATTTTATGATAACTAAAACCACTTTTTCAATTTAAAATAAACAAACATAAATAGCACCACAACAATCATTACTCCCCATATAATAAAGTAACCATTCTCCCACTCTAACTCTGGAAAATTTTTAAAGTTCATTCCATAAACCCCAACAATAAAAGTTAAGGGTAAAAAGAACATTGAAACCACAGTTAGGGTTTTCATTACTTCATTCATCTTATGATTCTGCGCCGAAAAAAAGTAACTTGAAGCGCTTTCTAATGTTATTAAATCGGATTCAATTTGTTCTAATAATTCAAGGCATTTTTGATGTAATCGTGAGAAAAAAGAATAATTTTCATGCTGAATATCATTAAAAACATCATCATCCTTCATGCTTTTAATAGAATATAAGGAATCGCGTAATGGAATAATAGAACGTTTTAGAAAATTAAAATTATCACGATGTTTTTCAATTAATTCTAATACTTCTGGTTTAGTACTTGCTTTTGATAAATTAATAATTTCGTCTACTCGATCTTCTTCGCTTTCAATAGAAATATAAAAATTTTCAATTATAGCATCTAAAAGTAAATACAATAAAAAATCAGCTTTTTTGGTTCTAACTACACCCGAATTGGTTCGTAATCGCTCTCTTATGTGTGTAAAAAAATCACTTCGCTTTTCTTGAAATGATAACAAAACATTATCTTTTAACATAAAACTAATTTGTTCATACCCTAAAGCATCACTATCTTTAATAGGTAAAAGCGATTTTACATTAAAAAACAAAATATCATGATATTCCTCTAATTTTGTTCTTTTAGTAGTATTTAATATATCCCCAATGATAAAATTATCAGCTCCAAAAATTTGTCCAATAGCTGCAATTTTATCAGGTTCGTTTAATCCGTGAATGTTAACCCAATTCACTTTTGTAATATTAATACTGTTTTTTACATCCGAAACTTCTAATTGTTGCATTTCGGTTACATCATCAGCATTATAAACAAATAATTGAATTTCAGTTGGGGTAGTTTTATGAGAACCTGTGTATTCTAGAACACTTGGCTGAACTTTTCTTCCTTTCTTGTATTTAATTTTTCTCAAAACAAACAAATTTTATATAAAGATAGGAGTTTTTAAAAATGAGAAGTATTTTTACTAAAAATTTTATTTCAGATGCAAACACTTTTTATCAATATAAAAGAGCTTTTACAAGTTAGAGAAAATTCAATCGAAAAGGTTTCTGGAAAAGAAATGGCTACTTTACCCAAAATCGATAATGCATATCTTTTAATTGAAAATAATCTTATTGCTGATTTTGGCCCAATGGATAATTGCCCAATAATTTCAGATGCTAAAGTTATTGATGCAACTGGACAAGTAATTTTACCAACATGGGTAGATAGTCACACACATATCGTGTATGCAGGAAATAGAATTCAGGAATTTGTAGATAGAATCAATGGTTTGTCGTATGAGGAAATTGCTAATCGTGGTGGGGGAATTTTAAATTCGGCAAAAAAACTGAACGAAACTTCTGAAGATGAAATTTACGAACAATCGAAATTACGTTTAGAAGAGGTTATGCAACAAGGAACGGGTGCGGTCGAAATCAAATCGGGTTACGGATTAACTGTGGATGGCGAATTGAAAATGTTACGCGTAATCAAACGCTTAAAAGAAAATTATCCGATTGCGATTAAAGCTACTTTTCTTGGCGCACATGCTTTTCCTATGGAATATAAAGAAAATCATTCGGGTTATATTGATTTGATAATTAGCGAAATGTTACCAAAAATTGCTTCCGAAAATTTAGCTGATTATATCGATGCTTTCCTAGAAACAGGATATTTTTCAGTAGAAGAAACCATGAAAATTATGGAAGCTGGTAAAAAATATGGCTTAGAACCAAAAATTCATGTGAATCAATTCACGGCTATTGACGGAATCAAAGCTTGCGTAGAAAATGGCGCATTATCTGTAGATCATTTAGAAATCGTAACGGATGAAGATATTGAAGTGTTGAAAAACAGTAAAACAATGCCAGTGGCGTTACCGAGTTGTTCTTATTTTATTAGTATTCCTTATACTCCAGCAAGAAAAATGATGAATGCTGGCTTACCATTAGCTTTAGCTACCGATTACAATCCCGGCACTACTCCATCAGGAAACATGAATTTTGTAGTAGCAACCGCTTGTATTAAAATGAAAATGACACCAGAAGAAGCTATCAATGCAGCAACAATAAATGGAGCTTATGCTATGGGAATTTCAGAAACTCATGGAAGTATCACTAAAGGAAAAAAAGCGAATCTCATCATTACAAAACCAATTATGAGTTTTTATCAATTACCTTATGCTTTTGGGACTAATTTAATAGACAAAGTAATGATTGAAGGTGAATTCATTTAATAATTTAACTATGATAAAAACACTTTTACTTGTTGGGTTTGGAGGTGCTATTGGGAGTATATTTCGATACTTAACCCACTGGTTAACTACTAAATATTTTCAGAGTTCTTTTCCTCTTAGTACATTCTTAGTGAATGTTATGGGAAGTCTACTTATCGGATTATTTATTGGTTATATTGGAAAGTATTTTCCTGAAAATCATCCGTTAAAATTTTTATTGATTGTGGGTTTTTGTGGAGGATTTACTACTTTCTCTAGTTTTGCTTTAGAAAACTACAACTTACTACAGAATAACCATCAAATTACGGCTTACTTATACATGGCAACTTCCATTATTTTAACTATTTCAGCAGTTGGATTAGGGAGTTACTTATCAAAATACATCTAATAAAAAAAGTCCAATGAAATCAACTCTCATTGGACTTTTTATTTATAATAAAATTAATTATTTTAATTCGAAACTTGTTTTAGAAACTAATTCAGCATTTTTATCAAATACATTTACAAAATAAGTTCCTTTAGCAAAATCTTTTCCTGGCACTTCTTCATTTACTTGAACGGTTTTGTTTTCGTATTTCACAGTTGAAATAAAACTATATGTTAAGGTTTTATCTCCAGCTGGAATCGTTTTCTTTTCACCCAAAATATTGTTTTTACTATCAATAATTTGAACATAATATTCTCTAGCTCCCGTTTTTGCAATTTGATTCTCAGCAATTAAAAAGCTTACTTTTAAAATATCGGCTCTGCTTGCTTTATCTGTTTCAATTTGTTTACCAGAACTTCTTTGTTTAACTGCTAAAACTTTTAAATTTAAAACCGCTAATTTAGAGCCTTTTTCAACGGTTTTAGTTAAACTTTCATTTTGAGTTAACAACGTATCATTAAATTTTTTAGCATCTGTTAAAACAACTTTTGTACTATCTAAGCTAGAAGTTAAAGCAACATTTTGTTCTTTTAATATTTTGTTTTCAGCTACTAAATTATCCATTTCTCTTTTTAAACGGAAGTACTCATTTTTATACTTTGCCATAGCAGCAGCATCACCTTTCGATTTTTCCACTTGCTCTAACAAAGCTACCATTTTTGCTTGTTCAGCTTGAAGTTCATCCTTTAAAGCTGTATTATCTGCAATAATTACATCGTATTCAGCAATTTTTGCTTTTAACTCTTCTTCTAAAGTACTTTTTTCAGTAGTCAAATTTGTAACTGTCTCCTTATTATCTGTAGTTAATTTAAAAATATAACCTATACTCCCTAGTAATAATAATGCTAATACAACTATTGCTGCTTTTAATCCAGAATTGTTTGATTGATTTTCCATTTTTTAGTTTTTGATGGGGTTATTCATAAGTTTTTTCAAAAGTACAAATTTTAAAGTATTTTCTAAATTTGAAACGAATTTTATTTTAAAATAGTACTTTTGGTCTACTTTTTAACATTTTTTATGGAGAATATTATAGTTTTAAGCCAGAATGAACTTGCAAAAATAACCAATCACAGAAGTGGTGAAATTAAATTTGGTGAAAAAATAATTACAATACCTAGAGATTGTGATGTGTTTGATTTTATAGCAAATAGCGAGGCTAAATTTGTGCTTTTAGGTATTCCCGAAGACATTGGAATTAAAGCAAATTTAGGACGAGTTGGTGCTGCAAGTGCTTATGAAAGTGCGCTACAAAGTTTGGCAAACATACAACATAATAAATTTTGTAAAGGAAATAGTCTTATTGTTCTGGGTAAATTAGATGTTTCTAAAGAAATGAAAATTGCTGAACAATTAAATGTTGCTAATAAAGAAGATAGAAAAGAACTTTTCAATTTAGTAGAACAAATTGATGTTGAAGTGTCACATGTTATTCACAAAATTTGTTCTACTGGTAAAATTCCAATAATCATAGGAGGTGGTCATAATAATGCTTACGGGAACATCAAAGGTTTAGCTTTAGCTAAAGGAAAACCAGTAAATGCAGTAAATTTTGACGCACATACCGATTTTAGAATCCTAGAAGGAAGACATTCAGGAAACGGTTTTAGTTATGCTTTTGAAGACGGATTTTTAAAGAAATATTTCGTTTTTGGATTGCATGAAAACTTCGTTTCAAAGAGTGTTTTTAACACATTAAAGGAACTTACTTCTAGAGTAAAATATGTTACCTATGAAGAAGTAGTAGTAAAACGTGAAAAAAACTTCGAAACTGAGTTAGAAAACGCCCTCAATTTCATCAAAAACGAACCTTTTGGGGTAGAATTAGACTTAGATGCTATTCCAAATATTCCTTCAAGTGCCATGACTTTAAGCGGTTTTAGTGTTGATAAAGCAAGACATTTTACTTACTTTTTTGGAAAACATGAAAATGCATCCTATTTTCATATTTGTGAAGGGGCTCCTGCACTCGATGATTCTAAAAATAATCATTTAACCGGTAAATTAATAGCTTCATTAATCACCGATTTCATGAAAGCAAAAATGGGATAAAACCAATTTGCTTAAAATAACACTATCTTTGTACTCTTATCGAACTTATTTGATAGGAAAATTAATTATTTATGACATTTAACGAATTAAAATTATTTAACAATATACAACAAGCTTTAGAAGAAGAAGGCTATACTAACCCCACTCCTATTCAAGAACAAGCCATTCCTGAAATATTAGCAGGACAAGATTTAGTGGCTTGTGCTCAAACTGGAACAGGAAAAACAGGTGCTTTCGCCATTCCAATCCTAAATTTAATTCACCGAATTGTAGGTTCGGCAAAAAAAGCAAAACATATTAGAACTTTAGTAGTAACTCCTACTAGAGAATTAGCTATACAAATTGACGAAAGTTTTAAAACATACGGAAAATATACCAATGTTAAGTCATTAGTAATTTTTGGTGGTGTAAATCAAGTGCCTCAGGTAAATGAGTTAAAAATGGGTGTTGATGTATTAATCGCAACTCCAGGACGTTTTTTAGATTTACACAAACAAGGTTTTATCGATTTGAATCACATGCATCATTTGGTTTTAGACGAAGCCGATCAAATGCTAGACATGGGATTTATTAATGATGTAAAGAAAATCATCAAATTAACTCCAGAAAATCGTCAAACGTTATTGTTTTCGGCAACAATGCCTTTAGCCATTAGAGAATTAGCGGATACTTTTTTAACACGACCAAAGTACATTTCGGTTACACCGATTTCGAGTACGGCGGAAAATGTATCGCAAAAAGTATATTTTGTTAACAAAGACGAAAAACGTTTACTTTTAAAACAGTTAATTATTCAGGAAAGCTTGAGTAATGCTTTAGTGTTTACCAGAACGAAACACGGTGCTGACAATATTGTAAAAGTGTTGAAAAAAGCAAGTATTAAAGCTGAAGCTATTCACGGAGACAAATCTCAAAATGCACGTCAAAGAGTTTTAGAGCAGTTTAAAAATAAAGAAATCGATATTTTAGTCGCTACCGATATTGCGGCAAGAGGAATTGATATCGAACAACTTCCATTCGTAATTAACTTTGATATTCCAAATATTTCAGAAACCTATGTGCATCGAATTGGTCGTACAGGTCGTGCTGGAAATTCAGGATTGGCGATTTCATTCTGTGGAAAAGACGAAAAACCCTATTGGCAAGACATTGAGAAATTAATTCGAATGAAAGTCAAAGTGATTACCGATCATCCATATGAATGGAAAGATGAAGTTAAAAATCCAGATGCAAAACCGGATTTAAGAAATAAAAATAAGATGAATCCGAATTCAAAATCAAGAAAATCGGATGCTTCAAAGAAAAACAAAAAACGTTGGTATTAACCAACGTTTTTTATTTGCTTAAACGTTTAATAGTTGTAAAAAGTTTGTATCCTTCAAACGGCTTTACAATTACTTCATCAATTTGTGCTTCTATTATTTTTTCTTCAATATCTTGTTTATCAAAAGCTGTTACAGCAATAATTGGAGTAGTTATTCCTTTTTCTCGAATCAATTTAGATGTTTCGAAACCATTAATAATTGGCATGTTAATATCCATTAAAATGGCATCAAAATGTATTTTATCTACTAAATCTAATGCTTCATAACCATTATCTACAATATCGCATTTAAAATTATTATTTTCTAATAATCGCTTTGTTACAACTTGATTGATTTTATTGTCTTCAACTACTAAAATCCTATATTCCTTCAATACGGAAACATCTACGGCTAAATTATTAATTATTGCATTTACTTTAGAAATATTTGAATCTAGAGGTAGTGTAAAGGTTATTGTTGTTCCTTTTCCTTCTTCACTTTCCAAATGAATTGTTCCTTGGAATAATTCAACTAATTTTTTTACGATAGTTAATCCTAATCCTGTTCCTTGATAATCATCTTCTTTACGATAGACTTGTACAAATTTTTCAAAAACTTTATTTTGATTTTCTTTGGCTATTCCTATACCATTATCAATAACTTGAAATTGAATATGATATTTTGTTCCCACTATTTGAAGTGTTTTAGCTTTCACAATTATTTTACCATTATAGGTGAATTTTAGTGAATTGCTGAGTAAATTTATAAAAATTTGAGAAAGGCGAATTTTATC
>JACCEA010489129.1_pt1 | contig 15329 bp, 12 predicted proteins | sample 7449851 | NCBI WGS metagenome assembly JACCEA01 (sample SAMN15323453, study PRJNA562643) | freshwater metagenome | isolation source: river surface water | place: USA:Blue River Watershed | collected 2017-08-18 | reverse complement strand
GTGACTTTTAAAAGCATGCTTTCTTTTAATCTTTCCAGAACCAGTAACTTTAAAACGTTTCTTGGCGCTAGATTTGGTTTTCATTTTAGGCATTTTTTCCTAGTGTTTTTAATTTATCTTACTTACTATCTTTACGAGCCTTGCGATGCAATCTCAATATTTCTTTATCCTTAACGCTTATAAAAGCATTAAATGTGGATTATTTCTTTTTCTTAGGAGCAATGAACATAATCATTCTCTTTCCTTCAAGAACTGGCATCGCTTCAACTTTACCAAATTCTTCTAAATCAGTTGCCAAACGTAATAATAAGATTTGACCTTGATCTTTGTAAATGATTGAACGTCCTTTAAAGAAAACAAAGGCTTTCAATTTCGATCCTTCTTTCAAGAATTTTTCAGCGTTCTTTCTTTTAAACTCGTAATCGTGCTCATCAGTTTGAGGACCAAAACGAATTTCTTTAATCACCACTTGTGTTGATTTTGCTTTTAAAACCTTCTCACGTTTCTTTTGTTCATAGACAAACTTCTTGTAGTCCATGATTTTACAAACGGGCGGTTCTGCATTTGGCGAAATTTCAACTAAATCCAGTTCAAATTCGTCAGCTAATTTCAAAGCATCTGCAGTTTTAAAAACTCCAGGCTCAATGTTTTCACCTACAAGACGTACTTCTGGTACACGAATAAAATTGTTAATTCGGTGTGCATCTTTCTTTTCTACGCGAGGTTGGTAACCTCTGTTGCTTCTTATTGCTATGACTTTATAATTTAAGTTAAACTGTAAATACTTTTAATGTTTTGTTGATCTCTTCAGTAACAATAGCGGCAAATTCCTCTATAGTAACTGTTATATTTCCTTTTCCTTCTTGACCGTGACGTCGAATAGAAATTGTACCGTTTTTTTCTTCTTCTTCACCTACAATCAGCATGAAAGGCGTTTTTTGCATTTCAGCATCTCTAATTTTCTTTCCGATTGTTTCGTTTCGGTTGTCAATTAGGGCGCGAATTTCGTGATTTTCTAGCAAATCTAAAACTTTTTTGGCATATATTTCATATTTCTCGCTCAATGACAAGATAATAGCTTGTTCTGGCATTAACCACAATGGGAAATTACCTGCAGTATGCTCTAGTAAAATAGCAATGAAACGCTCCATTGAACCAAAGGGTGCACGGTGAATCATTACAGGTCTATGTAATTGATCATCAGAACCTTTGTAAGTCAAATCGAAACGTTCTGGAAGGTTGTAATCTACTTGAATAGTTCCTAATTGCCATTGTCTTCCCAATGCGTCTTTGACCATGAAATCCAGTTTTGGTCCGTAGAAAGCGGCCTCGCCATATTCTACAACAGTATTTAGACCTTTATCTCTAGCGGCATTGATAATCGCATTTTCTGCTTTTTCCCAATTTTCATCGGTACCAATGTATTTTTCTCGGTTTTCTTTGTCGCGTAATGAAATTTGAGCGGTAAAGTTTTCAAATCCTAATGAACCGAAAACATACAATACCAAATCAATTACTTTTTTGAACTCTTCGTCCAATTGTTCTGGTGTACAGAAAATGTGTGCATCGTCTTGAGTAAATCCTCTTACACGAGTCAATCCATGTAATTCACCACTTTGTTCGTAACGGTATACCGTTCCAAATTCAGCATAACGTTTTGGTAAATCTTTGTATGACCAAGGTCGAACATTGTAAATTTCACAGTGGTGAGGACAGTTCATTGGTTTTAACAAGAACTCTTCACCTTCCGCAGGCGTATTGATGGGTTGAAAACTATCTGCACCATATTTCGCATAGTGGCCAGAAGTTACATACAATTCTTTTTGACCAATGTGAGGCGTAACCACTTGTTCGTAACCGCCTTTTTTCTGTGCTCTTTTCAAGAATTGCTCTAAACGATCTCTTAAAGCAGCTCCTTTTGGCAACCATAACGGCAAACCTTGTCCTACTTTAGTTGAAAAAGCAAATAATTCTAATTCTTTTCCTAGTTTTCTGTGGTCGCGACGTTTCGCCTCTTCTAATAATTCTAGGTATTCCGTTAAATCTTTTTGTTTTGGGAAAGAAACTCCGTAGACACGAGTTAATTGTTTGTTTTTCTCGTCACCTCTCCAATACGCACCAGCAACGCTCATTACTTTCATGGCCTTGATAATTCCAGTATTTGGAATATGACCTCCACGACATAAATCTGTGAAAGTAGAGTGGTCACAGAAAGTTATGGTGCCGTCTTCTAAATTCGAAATTAATTCGGTTTTATAGACATTGTCTTTGTATACTTCCAAAGCTTCCGCTTTTGAAACAGGACGTAATTTGAATTCGTGTTTGTCTCTTGAAATTTCCAATACGCGATCTTCAATTTTTTTGAAATCGGCATCAGTAATTTTATGATCTTCAAAATCAACATCGTAATAAAATCCGTTGGCAATTGCAGGTCCAAGAGTTAATTTAATACCTGGGTACATTTCTTCTAAAACTTGCGCCATCACGTGTGAAGTAGAGTGCCAAAATGCTTTTTTTCCTCCCTCGTCATTCCAAGTAAAAAGAACAAGACTACCATCTGTGGTTAAAGGCGTAACGGTTTCAACGGTAGTACCATTGAACGAGGCCGAAATTACATTTCTAGCCAATCCTTCGCTTATGCTTTTTGCAACATCCATTGGGGTAATCCCTGCCGCAAATTCTTTCACAGACCCATCGGGTAAAGTAATCTTAATCATTTTAAATTATTTTTAGGATTGCAAATATAGGCTATTGAAAAAACACATACAAAATATAAGTAAGGTTTGTGAGTGGTTTTTGATCGTTTTTGGTAAATAATTCGCAAATAATTTTAAAAACACAGACTTGTTTTAAAATTGACTCGAGAAGTTTCGTTACTAAAAACTATTCTTTACTTTTGCAACACACAAAAACACAACTATGTACAAACTACTTATTCGCCCAATACTTTTCTTTTTTGACCCTGAAAAAGTGCATTATTTTACTTTTTCTTTGATTCGATTAGTATCAAAAATCCCAGGTTTTTCAGCTCTTTTTCGTGCTTTGTATGAGGTGAACGATTCTCGATTAGAAACAGAAGTTTTTGGATTAAAATTTAAAAACCCAGTGGGTTTAGCGGCGGGTTTTGATAAGAATGCGGTTTTGTATAAGGAGTTGTCTAATTTCGGATTCGGATTTATTGAAATTGGTACAATCACTCCAAAAGCACAAGATGGAAATCCTAAAAAACGCTTGTTCCGTTTGAGAGAAGATAATGCAATTATTAATCGAATGGGATTCAATAATGGAGGAGTTGATGAAGCGGTATTGCGTTTGAAACAAAATAACGGAGTTTTAATTGGTGGAAATATTGGAAAAAATAAAGTAACGCCTAATGAAGAAGCCACATCCGATTATGAAATTTGTTTTGAGGAACTGTTTGATTATGTAGATTATTTTGTGGTGAATGTGAGTTCGCCTAATACACCAAATTTACGTGCTTTACAAGACAAAGAACCTTTAACTGATTTGTTGCAAACTTTACAAAATAAGAATTTGGCTAAGCCAAAGCAAAAGCCCATTTTATTAAAAATTGCACCTGATTTGACCGATGAGCAATTACTTGATATTATTGATATAGTAAATGACACTAAAATAGCTGGAGTTATTGCGACTAACACTACTTTGTCTCGTGAAGGTTTGGCTTCTGAAAATAAAATTGAAACAGGTGGTTTGTCAGGAAAACCTTTGGCAAAACGTGCTACAGAAGTCATCCGATTTTTATCTGAAAAAAGCAATAAAACCTTCCCTATTATTGGTGTAGGCGGAATTCATTCTGCCGAAGATGCTATTGAAAAACTAGAAGCGGGTGCAAGTTTGGTTCAGTTGTACACAGGTTTTATTTATGAAGGACCTGCTTTAGTCAAAGCAATTAATAAAGCAATTTTAAGAAGAAAGTAATTGCTTAAGTTTGATCTTTGTAATTGATTTTTGCTATTGAAATTGCCTTTACGATTATCTTTTTTGCTACCTTTGATTGCTATGGAAACAGTAAAAATCATCGAATGTCCACGAGATGCTATGCAGGGAATAAAGACTTTTATTCCGACTGCTAACAAGGTGACTTATATTCAGTCATTGTTGCGTGTGGGGTTTGATTCGATAGATTTTGGAAGTTTTGTTTCTCCAAAAGCAATTCCGCAAATGCAAGATACAGCCGAAGTTCTGGCCCAATTGGATTTGTCACAAACTCGAAGTAAGTTGCTGGCTATCATTGCTAATACGCAAGGAGCAGCAACGGCTTGTAGTTTTTCTGAAATACAGTATTTAGGTTTTCCATTTTCTATTTCGGAGAATTTTCAAATGCGAAATACACACAAGACGATTGCTCAATCTTTAGTGAGTTTAGATGAGATTTTAAATTTGGCTGATGCCAAAAAAAAGCAAGTAATAGCTTATCTTTCAATGGGTTTTGGAAATCCGTACGGAGATCCTTGGAATACTGAAATTGTAGGGGAATGGACGGAGAAATTATCGGCAATGGGAGTTACAATTTTATCGCTTTCTGATACCATCGGAAGCTCTACTCCAGAAATGATTTCGTATTTGTTTTCTAATTTAATTCCGGCTTATCCTGAAATTGAATTTGGCGCTCATTTGCATACCACACCCGATACTTGGTTTGAAAAAATTGATTCGGCATACTATGCAGGTTGTCGCCGTTTTGATGGAGCTATTCAAGGTTTTGGCGGATGCCCAATGGCTACGAATCATTTGACAGGAAATATGCCGACTGAAAAATTACTCTCTTATTTTACGGCTCTAAAAGCCAATACTAATTTAAGTCCGATGAGTTTTGAGAGTGCGTATAATGAAGCTTCAAAAGTGTTTGGTCAATTTTATTAAAAAACAATAAATGCTTTATTCTACCGTTTTCCTTTTATAGAATTTTAATACTAAATATATGAAACGCCTCCTTAATTCCCGATTCTTAGGAATATTGTATTTAGCAATATTTTCATTTTCTTGTTCCAGTGACTTGGACTTCAATCAAACCAAAAACTTACGATTAGAACCTACCTATGTTGCTAATTTGGTTTATTTTGACATTCCAGCAAATGAGTTTGTAACCAATGGGATAGAAACGCCACAATTTATAGATCGTTCTACAGTAGATATCTTTAACAACACGTTTTTTGTTAATGATTTAGCCAAGGTTGATTTGGATTTTGAAATCAATAATACCGTTGCAAGGGCGTATATTTTAGATGTCAAATTATTTAATACTAATGGAGTTCAATTGGATACTTTTTCCATTACTGTGCCTGCTTATAATGGAACGTCTAATATAGTTACACAAAAAGAGGTTTTTCAAGGCACTCGATTGACGATATTAAAAAACACTACCCGAATTGATATGGCACTCAGAATGGCTTCGGGAACAGCTATAACAGAATCAAGTTCAGGAACCATAAAAATGCGTTCAGGTGTAACCGCTTATTTTGTGATCCAATGAGAAAAGTAGTAATCCTTTCATGTCTTTTTGTTTTGACTAATTTGGTCGCTCAAAATAAACAGTTGTTATATAATTTTACGGATATTCCTCAAACATTAATGACTAATCCGGGTGCTGACGTAAAGTACAAATGGTATGCTGGTATTCCTTTTTTATCGGGTATTTCGATGAATTTAGGTTCTAGTGGATTTTCGGCTTATGATTTGTTTGCTAACGATGGGATTGATTTTAATACCAAATTGAGGAGTATACTTTCACAAACCACACATAATGATCTATTAAGTCTGAATCAACAAATGGAATTGTTTAGTGGCGGGTTTAAAATAGGTAATAATTATGAGAATAAAGGTTATCTGTCTTTTGGTTTGTACCAAGAATTTGATTTTTTATCGTATATGCCTAAAGATATAGCTACTTTGGCTATAGATGGCAATATAAATTATATAGGTAAACGATTTGATCTTGGTGATTTAAGTGCAAAGACTGAGTTACTGTCAGTTTTACATATTGGATACCATAAAAATATTAGAGAGAATTTAATTGTAGGAGCAAGGGCGAAAATATATTCTGGTATTTTTAATGCAAGTTCAATTAATAATGCAGGATATATTTATACAAATACATCTACAGATGCCTATTATGAACAAATTGTGTATTCTAATTTACAGTTGAATACTTCCGGAATGGCACAATATAATGATACGAATAACAATAGCAATGCGGGAGCTGATGTTAAGAAAGGAATTTTATTGGGAGGAAATTTAGGGCTTGGAATGGATTTAGGATTGACGTATTATCCGCAATCCAATGTTCAAATTACAGCCAGTATTATTGATTTAGGATATATTAGTCATTCCAAAAATGTAGAAAGTTATAACTATAAAGGGTTTTATAATTACAAAGGCTTAGTTCCTAAATTTAATGGCGAAAATGCTGCTCAAGCAAATTTTCAAGAGTTTAAAGATGCCATTGTATTAGATACTTTGCAAGCAAAATATACTACTTGGCGACCAACTAAATTCAACGCGTCTGCACAATATTCATTTAACGAAGAAAGAGTGGTAGATGGTGCTTGTAATTGTGAGGGCACAGACCCTAGCATTTTTTACAAAAGTACTATTGGTGCACAATTGTTTGCAATGACCACCCCGAAATCACCTTTGATGGCACTTACCGCTTTTTATAAAAGAAATTTTTCAAAGTCATTCCAGATGAAAGCGACTTATACTGTTGATTCTTTTTCTTTTGCTAATGTAGGTCTAGGAATGTCAACGAAAGTAGGACCTGTTAACTTTTATGTTGTAGCAGATAATCTGTTGTCATATGCTGATATTTCTAAGACAAATAGTCTTTCGTTTCAATTGGGATTGAATGTGATTTTAAGGGATTAAATAGTTTTTTATGCAAACAGTAGAAATTTAAGCTAAGATTATCTATATTTGCACGCAATTTAACTACAACTTCAAATTGCAATGATCGCACACAATTCTAAGATTATCGGCGAAGGATTAACTTACGATGACGTTCTATTAGTTCCTAACTATTCTAATGTGCTTCCTCGCGAAGTAAGTATTCAATCTAAATTCTCAAGAAATATTACGTTAAACGTTCCTATCGTAGCTGCCGCTATGGATACGGTTACTGAAAGTTCTATGGCTATTGCTATGGCTCAAGAAGGCGGAATTGGAGTTTTGCATAAGAACATGACTATTGAGCAACAAGCGTCTAAAGTGCGTAAAGTAAAACGTGCAGAGTCTGGGATGATTATTGATCCTGTTACTTTGCCGTTGACTTCTACTGTTGCGGATGCTAAAAATGCGATGAAAGAATTCGGAATTGGAGGAATCCCAATTGTAGACGAACATAAAATCTTAAAAGGAATTGTTACCAATCGTGATTTGCGTTTTGAAAAAAATGGAGCGCGTCCGATTGTTGAAGTAATGACTTCGCAAAACTTAATTACTGTTGCCGAAGGTACTTCTTTGGAGCAAGCTGAAGTAGTTTTGCAAGGAAATAAAATCGAAAAATTACCTGTGATTAATGCTAAAAACGAATTAGTAGGTTTAATCACTTTTAGAGATATTACTAAATTAACTCAGAAACCTATTGCCAACAAAGACGTTTATGGACGTTTGCGTGTAGCTGCTGCTATTGGAGTTACAGGAGATGCAGTGCAAAGAGCAGAAGCTTTGGTGAAAGCTGGAGTGGATGCAATTATCATTGACACGGCTCACGGACATACGCAAGGGGTGGTGAATGTGTTAAAAGAAGTAAAAGCTAAATTTCCTCAAATTGATGTTGTTGTTGGAAACATTGCTACGCCAGAAGCGGCTAAATATTTAGTTGAAAATGGTGCTGATGGAGTAAAAGTAGGAATTGGACCAGGTTCTATTTGTACTACTCGTATCGTGGCAGGTGTTGGTTTCCCTCAATTCTCGGCGGTTTTAGAAGTTGCTGCGGCTATCAAAGGAACTGGAGTTCCAGTAATTGCAGATGGTGGGATTCGTTACACAGGAGATATTCCTAAAGCGATTGCAGCGGGAGCCGACTGTGTGATGTTAGGTTCGCTTTTAGCTGGTACCAAAGAATCTCCAGGAGAAACCATTATTTTTGAAGGAAGAAAATTCAAATCCTACCGTGGAATGGGTTCTGTTGAAGCCATGCAAGGTGGGTCTAAAGACCGTTATTTCCAAGATGTGGAAGACGATGTAAAAAAATTGGTTCCAGAAGGAATTGTGGGTCGTGTGCCTTACAAAGGAGAATTAAACGAAAGTATGTTACAATTCATTGGAGGTCTTCGTGCTGGTATGGGTTATTGCGGTGCAAAAGACATTCCAACTTTACAAGAAAACGGACGTTTTGTTCGTATTACTTCAAGCGGAATTACAGAAAGTCACCCACACAATGTGACAATTACTAAAGAAGCTCCGAATTATTCAAGATAATAAGAGTAGTTTTCAAAATAAAAAAAGGCTTAAGATATTTCTTAAGCCTTTTTTATGTTCTTAATTTTAGAATTTAAATCCCTACAAAATTACTTGGTGTAATTTGTAATAATTCCGTTTTAATAGTCTCACTAACGTCTAAAGTAGCAATAAAACTATGAATCGATTCTTTAGTAATCGCTTCGTTGGTTCTTGTTAAACCTTTCAACGCTTCGTATGGATTTGGATAGGCTTCACGACGTAAAATCGTTTGGATAGCCTCAGCCACAACTGCCCAGTTTTTCTCTAAATCCTCGTGGAATTTTGGTTCGTTAAGCAATAATTTGTTCAAACCTTTTAAAGTAGCTTCAAATGCAATAATAGTGTGACCCATGGGTACACCAATGTTTCTTAAAACAGTACTATCTGTTAAATCACGTTGCAATCTTGATATAGGCAATTTAGCCGACAAATGTTCGAAAATAGCATTGGCAATTCCTAAATTTCCTTCAGAGTTTTCAAAATCAATCGGGTTTACTTTGTGTGGCATAGCCGAAGAACCAATTTCTCCCGCTTTGATTTTTTGTTTGAAATATTCCATAGACACATAGGTCCAAATATCGCGATCTAAGTCAATGATAATCGTGTTAATTCGCTTCAAGGCATCAAAAAATGCTGCAAAGTGATCGTAATGTTCAATTTGTGTAGTCGGGAAGGAGTGGTGTAATCCTAAATTAGTCTCTACAAAAGTATTTCCAAATTGTTTCCAATCGATTTGTGGATACGCTACATGATGCGCATTGTAATTTCCAGTAGCACCGCCAAATTTAGCTGCAAACGGAATATTGAATAACAAACGCATTTGCTCTTCTAAACGTTCTACAAAAACGCCAATTTCTTTTCCTAAACGTGTAGGAGAAGCCGGTTGTCCGTGAGTACGAGCTAACAAGGGAATGTCACACCACTCAGTGCTTAATTCTTTTAATTTGGATATTACACCAATTAAAGAAGGCATATATACTTTTTCAAACGCTTCCTTGGTCGAAAGCGGAATGGCAGTATTATTGATATCTTGAGAAGTCAATCCAAAATGAATGAACTCTTTGTATTCTGACAAACCTAATTTTTCAAAAGCATCTTTGATGAAATATTCTACCGCTTTTACATCGTGATTGGTTACTTTTTCCGTCTCTTTAATCCAAAGCGCATCTTCAGTAGAAAAGTTTTTGTAAATAGCACGCAAACTTTCAAACAAATTTGGATTTACATTTTTTAGTTGAGGTAAAGGCACTTCGCACAAAGCGATAAAGTATTCAATCTCAATTAAAACACGGTATTTAATTAAAGCTTCTTCAGAGAAAAAAGGAGCTAAAGAAAGGGTTTTATTTCTATATCTTCCGTCGATAGGAGAGATGGCATTCAATTCGTTTAGAGTAGTCATTTTTGTGTTGTTTTTTCGAAAGTGCAAATATAAACCTTTTTAGTATTTTTGCCTCCAAAAAAAGAGACAATGATTGATATTGATTACCTTAATTTTCTTGAAAATATTTTGACAGACAATCGAAAAGAACGCTTTTTGAATGTCTTGAAAAATAGAACCAATCATTTTACAATAGCTGTTGAAGATGTTTTTCAAATGCACAATACGAGTGCGGTAATGCGAAGCTGCGAAGTTTTTGGTATCCAAGAATTGAATGTAATTGAACAACGTTACGGAAAAAGTATTGACAAGCAAATTGCGATGGGCGCTCAAAAATGGGTGGATATTAATACTTTTGAATCACCATCGGCCTGTGTTCAAACTTTACGAAATAAAGGCTATCAAATCATTGCAACAACTCCCCACGAGAACGACTGTTTATTAGAAAATTTTGATATTTCGAAACCCAGCGCCTTATTTTTCGGAACGGAAATAGATGGATTGTCAGAAGAAATTATGCGAGAAGCCGATGGTTTCTTAAAAATTCCGATGGTAGGATTTACAGAGAGTTTGAATATCTCGGTTTCGGCTGCGATTATCATTCAGAATTTGACCAACAGACTTCGCAATTCAGATATTGATTGGCAATTATCTGAAGAAGAAATTTTAGAAAAACGATTGGCTTGGGCCAAAAATTCCATCAAAGACATCAAACGAATTGAAAAACGCTATTTTGAGGAAAATCCAAAATAGAAATGGTTCTTGAAGTTATTATTAAATTAAATTTAGTTAAAAAGCGATTTATTGGAAATAATTGTTCCAATTAATCTGTATTTTTGATTCATAAAATACCTTTTATATGAAGAAATTAGCTTTGTTTTTGACTTTTAGTCTGGTTCTTACGGTTCAAGCTCAAGACCGACCAAAATTAGTGGTTGGAATTGTTGTGGACCAAATGAAAATGGAATATTTATATCGTTTTTCAGATGATTTTTCTGCTAACGGTTTCAAGCGTATTATGAATGGCGGCTATACGTTCCACAATATGCATTATAACTATGTGCCAACTTATACCGCTCCGGGACATGCCTCAATTTATACAGGAACAACTCCTGCTACACACGGGATTGTGGGTAACGAATGGTTCAATCGTGCTACTGGAAAAGAAATGTATTGCACTGATGATGCTAGTGTAAAAACGCTGGGTGATGGAACAGATAAAGAAGGTGCCATGTCGCCTAAAAACTTGTTAAGCACTACCATTACTGATGAATTGCGCATGGCTACTAACTTCAGAGGGAAAGTGATTGGAATGAGTATTAAAGACCGTGGCGCTATTTTGCCTGCGGGCCATTTTGCTAATGGTGCCTATTGGTATAGTAAGACCGGAGCTTTTATTTCGAGTACATTTTATGGAGCTAGTTTACCTGCTTGGGTGACGGAATTTAATAACGAAAAGCGTTATATGAATTACATCAATGGCGGTTGGAATTTATTAAAACCAGTTGGTACTTATGATGAAAGTTTAGTGGATGATAATCCGTATGAGGGTAAAATAGATAAAACTACAGGCCCAGTTTTTCCGTATGATTTGAAAAAAATATACGACGAAAAAGGAGCTGATGTATTGCGTACCACTCCTTTTGGTAACGATATTTTGGCAGATTTAGCCATGAGAGCGATTGATAAAGAAAATTTAGGGAAGGATGCCATTACTGATTTCTTAACGGTAAGTTTCTCTTCTACTGATTATGTTGGACATACTTTTGGTCCCCGTTCTATGGAGTTGCAAGACACCTATTTGCGATTGGATTTAACTTTAGCTAAATTTATGACCTATTTAGATCAAACGGTTGGAAAAGATAATTATGTATTGTTTTTAACTGCGGATCATGCTGGAGCAGAGAATCCTAATTATTTGAAAGATAATAAATACAATGTCAAAAACGTCCCTTCTAAAAGTGTGGATGCTGCTTTGAGGAAATTTTCTGTAGATACTTTTGGTGCTGATGTAGTATTAAATTACTCTAATTTTAATTTGTTCTTTAATAAACCAGTATTGAAAGAAAAAGGTTTGGAATTGGCTAAAGTGAAACAAAGTTTCAAAGACTTTTTAATGACACAAGACCAAGTAAAACGAGTATATACCGAAGAAGAAATTTTAGCATCAACAGGTGATGATTATTTCTTGAGTTTTATAGCCAAAGGTTATGACCCAAAACAAAACGGTGATCTATTTATTTTGGACAAAGCAGGTTATATGGAATACATTGAAACAGGAACTACACACGGTTCACCAAATAGTTATGATACCCATGTCCCAATGCTTTTTTATGGTTGGGGAATCCAAAAAGGAAACTCTAATACCAAAAAACACATTACTCAAATTGCGCCTACGCTGTCGCAATTATTGAAAATCCCATTTACTAATGGAACCGATTCAGAAATTCTGGATGAGTTGTTTACTAAATAATATTTTCAAAAATTAGTTGAAATAAAAAATCCCGTTCGATAGAACGGGATTTTTTTGTATTAAACTGTTGCAGCGACTGGCAACGGAATTTGATTGCGTAATAAATCTTCAAACGATTCTTTGGCACGAATTAAATGACCTTTACCATTCATCCATAAAACCTCTGCAGGTTTGTATCTTGAATTGTAATTCGATGACATAGAGAAGCAGTAAGCACCTGCATTTTTGAAACAAAGAATATCACCTTCATTAATTTCGGCGATTCTTCTGTTATTGGCAAATGTATCTGTTTCACATATATAACCTACAACCGAGTAAAAACGTTCTTTTCCTTTTGGATTAGAGATATTTTCTATATGGTGTTGAGAACCATACAACATTGGACGAATTAAGTGGTTGAATCCACTATCTACTCCTGCAAAAACAGTAGAAGTAGTTTGTTTTACCACATTTACTTTCGCCAAGAAGAATCCTGCTTCACTTACCAAGAATTTACCTGGTTCGAAAATTAAAGTCAACTCTTTGCCATACTCCGTACAGAAATCGTTGAAACGTTTCGATAATTTTTTACCTAACTCTTCAATATCGGTTTCGATATCGTCTTTTTTGTAAGGTACTTTGAACCCACTTCCAAAATCTAAGAATTCTAAGTTTTTGAAATTTTTAGCGACATCAAATAAGATTTCAGCAGCATACAAGAATACTTCAATATCTAAAATATCAGATCCCGTGTGCATGTGAATCCCTACAATATTCATTTTTGTATTTTCTACAATACGAATCAAGTGAGGCAATTGGTGAATCGAAATACCAAATTTACTATCAATATGTCCAACTGAAATGTTTGTGTTTCCACCTGCCATTACGTGAGGATTGATACGAATACAAACTGGAGTTTCTGGATATTTGGTTCCAAATTGCTCTAGAATTGATAAGTTGTCAATGTTGATTTGAACTCCCATTGCAGCAACCTCTTCGATTTCTTCTAAAGAAACGCCGTTTGGAGTAAAAAATATTTTTTCAGGATCATATCCTGCGTGTAATCCTAATAATACCTCTTGAATTGAAACGGTATCTAATCCAGAACCCATATCTCTCAATAATTGAAGAATGGCTACATTCGACAATGCTTTCATAGCATAATTAATGCGAAGGGTATCTACTTTAGAAAACGCTTTTGTTAAACGGTTGTATTGCGATTGTATCTTTTCGGCATCATAAATATATAAGGGGCTACCAAATTGTTCTGCTAATTGTAATAAGTCTTTTCCTTGCATTGGATTCTAATTTTGAGCAAATTTATAGTTCTTTATTGGCACAAACAAATAAAATAAAATTGTTTAACAAAATATAACAAAATGTTTAATATTTAACAAACAATAAATTTAAATTGAATTTTATAAAAAAAATCCCTTGAAATTAATCAAGGGATTATCGGAGAGTTGTGTTGTTGGTTTAGTTATAGTGTTGGTAAATCTCCGTTTCCTTTTGTAGGTAAGTTGGTTGAACCCATTAAGAACAAATCTACTTCTCTAGCTGCCTCACGGCCTTCAGAGATAGCCCAAACAATTAACGATTGTCCTCTTCTCATGTCACCAGCGGTGAAAATGTGAGGTACATTCGTTTGGTAATTAGTTGCTTTATAGTTCGTTCTAAAATCAGTTTCGATGCCTAATTGCTCGCTTAACGTTTTTTCAGGACCTGTAAATCCAAGTGCCAATAACGCTAAATCGCAAGGCCATATTTTTTCTGAACCTTCTTTTTCAATTAGTTCTGGGCGTTGTCCTGGAACAATTTTCCATTCTACTTCTACTGTTTTTAAAGCAGTTAATTCGCCTTTATCATTGGTAATAAATTCTTTTGTATTAATCAACCAGTTTCTGTTACAACCTTCTTCGTGTGAAGACGATGTTTTCAATTGTAACGGCCAATAAGGCCATGGAGTAGATTCGCTTCTTCCAACCGGTGGTTTTGGCATAATCTCAAAATTAGTTACTGATTTAGCTCCTTGTCTGTTAGAAGTACCCACACAGTCAGAACCCGTATCACCACCACCAATAACAATGACATCTTTACCTGTTGCTACAATTTGGTCTTGAACTGATTCACCCCAAACTACTTTAGTTTGTTGTGTTAAGAATGTCATCGCTTGAACAACACCTTTGGCATCAGCCCCTTTTGTTGGTAAACCTCTTCTTTCAGTAGCTCCACCGCAAAGTACAACAGAATCAAATGCATTCAAATCATCAACGCTGAAGTTTACTCCAACGTGAACGTTTGTTTTGAAAGTGATTCCTTCTGCTTCTAAAATAGCTACACGTCTGTCGATAATTCCTTTTTCTAATTTGAAGTTTGGAATTCCGTAACGCAATAATCCCCCAATAGCATTGTCTCTTTCAAAAACGGTTACGGTATGACCGGCACGGTTTAATTGTTGCGCAGCAGCTAATCCTGCAGGTCCAGAACCTACAACAGCTACCGTTTTACCGGTACGTTGTGAAGGAACTTGTGGTTTAATCCACCCTTCAGCAAAACCTCTTTCTACAATGTTTTTTTCAATATTTTCAATAGCAACTGGTTCTTTGATAATTCCAAGTACACATGATTTTTCACATGGTGCAGGGCATAATCTTCCAGTAAATTCAGGAAAGTTATTGGTTGATTGCAAGATGGCTAAAGCGCTTTCCCATTCTTCTTGGTGTACCATGTCGTTAAAATCAGGAATTAAATTTCCTAATGGACAGGAACTGTGACAGAACGGAATACCGCAATCCATACATCTTGAACCTTGTTCTTTTATTTTTTCTTTCGATAACGGAACTGTAAATTCATTGTAATTAGAAACACGTTCTGCTACAGCTACATTACTTTCATCTGCTCTACTATATTCTTTAAATCCACCTATCTTTCCCATGACTATTGTGCTATTAATTCTTCCACTTTATTTTCTTCTGCCAATCTTTGTAATGCTTTTTTGTAATCTGTTGGCATCACTTTGATAAAGTGTTTTTGTTGATT
>JACCEA010641549.1_pt1 | contig 15336 bp, 10 predicted proteins | sample 7449851 | NCBI WGS metagenome assembly JACCEA01 (sample SAMN15323453, study PRJNA562643) | freshwater metagenome | isolation source: river surface water | place: USA:Blue River Watershed | collected 2017-08-18 | reverse complement strand
TATTTACTGTGAAGTGCGATCGTTCTGAAATGCAAATCAAGTCTTTAGTATTTACGAATAGCTTTAGTCATGAAGTCGAAAATTTCCCAAGTATCATTAAAACTATTCAGGAAGCATTTCATGCCGAATTACATTTATTAAGAGTAAATACACCGAATTCATTTATGGTCGACGATGAAGTATTAGCAAACATGAAAAAGTTTTCTGATAAGTACGAATTAGTTGATGTAAAATATTCTGTAATTAACGATAAAGAAGTAGAATCGGGTATAGAAAAATATTGTCTATACAATAATGTAGATGTAATATCAATCGGTAGCAGACAGAGAACAGGCGTTAATAAATTAATCAACGGATGTGTATCTGCAGACCTAGTAAATCACGTATTTAAGCCAATCATAACTTATAAAATTTAATTAAAAGACAAACACCCCATATGGATTTTTTATATGAACCTTGGCCTTGGTATATAGCTGGCCCAATTATCGGTCTATCAGTGCCGCTATTGCTTTTAGTAGGCAATAAGATGCTAGGTATTTCTTCGTCACTACGTCATACCTGTGCTGCTGTAGCACCATTTAACATTAGCTTTTTGAAATATAATTGGAAATCAGAGTTATGGAATATGGTTTTCGTATTAGGTATTTTAATTGGCGGTTATTTAGCAGGAAGCCTTTTTGCTAAACCCGATTATGCCGTAGAAATTTCTGATGCAACAGTACAAGATATTGCAAAGTTAGGTGTAACAGAAGTAAAAGGATTATTACCTGATCAGATTTTTAATTTAGATTTCTTATTTAGCTTAAAAGGTATGATTGTATTAGTATTCGGAGGTATTATGATAGGCTTCGGATCTAGATATGCTGGAGGTTGTACCTCTGGGCATGCGATTATGGGAATCTCATCATTACAATGGCCTTCATTAGTAACGGTGATATTTTTCTTTATCGGAGGATTGTTGATGACACATTTTATTTTACCTCTAATTTTCTAAAACATGAAATACATAAAATATTTATTAGTCGGTATCTTATTTGGTATAGTACTAACAAAATCTGAAGCAGTTTCTTGGTATAGAATTCAAGAGATGTTTAGATTTCAAAGTTTTCATATGTATGGCATCATTGGCTCAGCAATTGTGGTAGCGATGACATCCATCTTAATTATTAAGAAATTTAAAATACCTGCATTAAATGGTGAAGCAATTAACATCCCTGATAAGCAATTTAACAAAGGAAGTATTATTGGCGGTACCATATTTGGCATGGGTTGGGCATTAGCAGGTGCTTGTCCGGGACCATTATACGCATTAATCGGATCAGGTTATGCAATAATTATAGTAGTATTATTATCTGCACTTTTTGGAACTTGGCTATACAGTTTCTTAAGACCTAGACTTCCTCATTAATCAAAAAAAATATCATGAGAACGAATACATTTTTAACGATACTATTTGGGTCTATGATCGCTGCTACTGCAATCATTGCAGTTTCAGATCAACCTGAAAATATTGAGGAGTCAACTGTTTCAAATAATTCAATAGTTGAAGTAGTAAAGCCTAGTGTATGGCAAGCACCCGACGAAAGTTTAATGCCAGCTACTGAAAAAGAATTGATTCTCTATGGTAAAGAATTAATAAAAAACACTTCATTTTATTTAGGTCCGAAAGGCACTGTTGCCTCAATGAGCAACGGTATGAATTGTCAAAACTGTCACTTAGATGCTGGTGCAAAAGCATGGGGTAATAATTATTCTGCAGTAGCATCTACCTACCCTAAATTTAGAGAAAGATCAGGTGCTGAAGAAGATATACCGAAGCGAGTGAATGATTGCTTTGAGAGAAGTTTAAATGGCAAAGCATTACCTGTCGATGGCAAAGAAATGCAAGCAATTGTTAGTTACATAAACTTTTTAGGTACTAATGTTCAAAAGGGAGATAAGCCAGAAGGAAGTGGTATTACTGAAGTAGCATTTTTAGATAGAGCAGCTGACCCTGAGAAAGGTAAATTAGTTTATCAAAATAAATGTGTGAGCTGTCATATGGCTGATGGTGCTGGTATGGCAAATGCAGATAAAACCGGATATACCTACCCTCCTCTATGGGGTAAACATAGTTATAATGATGGTGCTGGGTTATACAGATTATCACGTTTCGCTGGCTATGTAAAATCAAATATGCCATTAGGTGTTAACTATGAAAACCCTCAGTTAACAGATGAAGAAGCTTGGGATGTTGCAGCTTATGTTAACTCACAAGAAAGACCTAAAAAAGACATCAAAAAAGATTGGCCGAATATTGCAGGTAAACCAATTGACCATCCCTTCGGACCATATCACGATGGGTTTTCAGAGGATGAACATAAGTATGGACCCTTTAAGCCTATCAAAGCAAAACGTGAAGAATTGAAAAAAGAAAAAAGTAAAAAATTAAAGGCGTGAGAAATATATACTTCATCTTAATATTTAGTTTGTTAACAATTTCGTTAAAAGCAGAAAATAAAAAAGATGAACTTCAAGAAGAGAGTAAAGCAGACTCAAATAAATTAAGTTATTTTTTCAAGAATGGTGAGTTCGGCGGACATGCAAGATTTGCATCATTTTACACGAACAACTCTAAAAACCTAAGTGACTCGTATGCAATGGGAGTTGGTATGGGAATAGATTTTGAAAGTGCTAAATTCTATGGCTTTCAAATGGGCATTAGTGGTTTCTTTATTTACAATATTTATTCAAGTGATTTAACTGCATTAGATTCATTAACGAATCAACCGAATAGATATGAAGTCGGATTGTTTGATATTGAGAACCCTAATAATAGAAATGATCTTGATCGATTAGAAGACCTATACTTAAAATATAGTTTTAGAAAATCGAGTTTGAAAATAGGTAAACAACATTTACAAACTCCATTCATTAACTTACAAGATGGAAGAATGCGTCCGTCATTAATAGATGGTTTAACTATTAACTTTAATGAAATAAATAAAATTGAAATTGAGGGGGGATATATAATTTCTGTTTCGCCTAGAAGTACTGTAAAATGGTACGAAATTGAAGAATCAATGTCAATATATGGTACTGGCGTAAATTCCTTAGGCAAGGCATCAAATTATAAAGGGAATATTGATAGTAAGTTCATTGCTTATACCGGAGTAAGTTATAAACCTAATAAATCAATGAAATTAAATTATCACATTCAACATGTCGATAATATAATGAACTCACAATTATTAGAAGCTGATTATTTATTTGATTTAAACACAAATTCTAAATTAAATTTATCTGCAATGTATGTACACCAATCTATTGTAAATAATGGTGGTAATGATAGTACGTATAAAAGATATTTCGAATCTCAAACACAGTCAAATATATTCAGCACACGAATAGGATATTTAACATCTAAAAATAAATTCTATGTTAACTATACTAGAATTACAGACGATGGAAAATATTTAATGCCTAGAGAATGGGGAAGAGATCCGTTTTACACCTTTATGTCGAGAGAGAGGAATGAAGGATTAGCGGATGTTCATGCATTAACATTCAATCATAAATCTGAAATAATTAAGAATAAATTATCGAGTGATTGGGGTTTAGGTTATTATGACTTACCCGATGTAAAAGAGTATGCAAAAAACAAATATGGCTTACCAAGCTATGTACAATTGAATATAGATTTGAAATATAAATTTGATAAATTTTTCGAAGGCTTAAGTTTAGACTTTATTTATGTTCAAAAATTCAAAAATGCTAATACGTATAATAACGACAAATACGTAATAAATAAAGTAGATTTAACACTTTTTAACATTATTGCTAACTACAGATTTTAATATATTGTAACATCCGTGTTAGTCAATCATCTGTTACAAAACTCTAATGATTAATTTCTTAACATTGCTCTATATCAAACCAATGTTAAAAGAAATGAAATTGTTCAAATTAAATTTTATTGCATTATTATTAATCACACTTAGTTCATTTACATTCGCTCAAACGATTGAAAACACAGCAAGTATAAGAGGAATAATAATCGACTCTAGCAACAATCAACCGATTGCATTTGCTACTATTAGTTTAAAGATAGATGGTCAAACTAATCTTAGAAGCACATTAACTAAAGATGATGGTAGCTTTGTATTAGAAAAAGTACCATTTGGTAAACATCAATTAAGTATTTTAAGTGTAGGTTATAATAAGAAATTCATCGAAGTCGAGGTCGATGCAAATAAAAATAACTTAGTACTTAATTCAATTGTAATTTCACAAGAAGAAAAAACTTTAAAAGAAGTTACTGTTAGCACTGAAAAGAATTTAGTAAAGCAAGAAGCTGATAGAATTTCGTATGATGTTCAATCAGACCCCGAAAGTAAATTTCAAACAGCATTAGATATGTTACGTAAAGTTCCTTTAGTAACTGTTGATGCTGATGATAATATTCAAGTAAAAGGAAGTTCTAATTTTAAAGTACTTATTAATGGTAGAAATTCATCTTTGGTTGCTAGATCTCCAAAAGATGTTTTCAGAGCGATGCCTGCAAGTAGTATAGTTAAAATAGAAGTAATCACCAATCCCCCTTCTAAATACGATGCTGATGGTATTGCGGGTATTATCAACGTAATCACTACTCAAAAAATAGAATCAGGTTATAATGGAAGTATCTCAACTCGATATAATTTCATTTGGGGTCCGGGTGTTAACACAAACCTTACTCTCAAACATAATAAGTTTGCGGTGAGTGCATACTATGGTATGGGATCAAGCTCTATGCCTGGTACAACTTGGTCGAATAGCAGAAGAAGTTTATTAGATAATAATACTTTGAACCAAGAGGGGGTGAGTAAGAATGGCTGGACATGGAATTATTTACAAACAGAGATGAGTTATGAGTTTGACACTTTGAATTTATTGACTGCAGAAATTGGATGGAACCCAGGAAATAATAATTTCAGCAGAACTCAAAATAATTCATTCTATAATTCAGATGGTGTACTTAATCAAAGTTTCAACTTGATTGATGTGAATGAAAGTACATGGAATTCATTAGACTTGGGATTAAATTATCAAAAAGGATTTAAGAAAAATAAATCACAATTATTAACCTTATCATATAAATATTCTCCCAATATCAATACAAGTTTTAATGATGTAACACAGTCCAACTCCTTTAATTACCAATTTATACCATTTCAACAAGACAATAGATCTGGTAGTATTGAGCAAACTTATCAAATAGATTATGTACAACCTATCAATCCAAAATTAGATCTAGAGACAGGTGTAAAAGCGATAACAAGAAATAATTTCTCTGAGTATGAATTTAAATACTTTGATTTATTATCAAATGCATATTTGATTGACTCTTCGCAAACAAATGATTTCGATTATCAACAGAATGTATATAGCTTTTACAATTCTTATAATGTAAAGTTTGACAAATGGTCATTACGTGCCGGACTTAGATTAGAGCGAACAACGGTAGATGCAAACTTTACAAGTAGTTTAACGGAAGTAAAACAAGATTATACCAATTTGATACCATCAATTTCCATTCAGAGAAAATTGAAAGATATGAGTAGTATTAACATTGGTTATACACAAAGAATTGAACGTCCGAACATATGGCAATTAAATCCCTTTGTTGCATTAAACGATCCGCGTTTTATAAGTTATGGGAATCCGAATTTAAATGCAGTATTAACTAATAACTTTGAATTAGGTTATAGTACATTTAAGAAGGGTTCGATAAACATCGGATTAAATTATTCGTTTGCTGATAATACGATTCAGAATATTACAGTACTAGGTGCAGATACGATTTCTAGAACATCTTTTGAGAATGTAGGTAATGATAAAAAATTAGGATTGAATGGTAATATCAATTTGCCAATTAATAAAAAAATTAATGTCAATGTAAACTCACAGATATCTTATTTTTGGATAGAAGGTGCGTTAAACGGATTGACATATAAAAACAGTGGTATACAGGGTAACCTATTTGCCTTTGTATCATATACACTTCCAAAAGAATATAGATTGAGAATGAACTTTGGATATAATAGTGCACAAATACAATTACAAGGACAGTCAAATGATTTTATATTTTCATCTATAAGTGTCACCAAAGAATTCTTCAATAAAAATTTAATGCTGAGTGCACAAATTGCCAATCCGTTTGAAAAATTTAGAGCTTGGGAAATGGATCAAAAGTCGAGTGATTTTGTATCATCGAGTCGTTATCAAAATTTCTATCGTCATTACGGATTTAGTATTACTTACAAGTTTGGTAAGCTTCAAGGAGGTGTAAAGAAAAACAATAGAAGTATACAGAATGATGATACACAGCAAAAAAGTTCTGGACAGCAAGGGGGATAATTCTATATTTGCAGCATGAAAATTTATGGTATCAAAAACTGCGAGACAGTAAAAAAAGCCTTGAATGCTTTAGAGGCAAAAGGTATAAATTATGAATTTCATGATTATAAGAAATTGGGAGTAGAGGCTTCGAAGATTCAAGAATGGCTTAAAAAGGCTGATTTATCTACTTTAGTCAATAAAAAAGGCACTACCTATAAGAAATTAGATGATTCAGCCAAAGCAGCACTAGAAAATGCAAAAACGGCTATTCCGGTAATGATTGCGAATACTTCGGTGATAAAGAGGCCTATACTAGAGTTAAAGGATAGCATTATTGTGGGTTTCGATAGTGCTCTGTATGAGCAGGTAACAAGTAACTAGTAACTAGTAACTTGTAACTAGTAAGCAGAAATGTTGACTGCTTACTAGTTACAGTAAAATATAAAACAATTTGTAACCAAATTTTATATGCCCCCGTACAAGAATCCAACAACAACTTCTTGACCTGGGCTTATGAAAACGAAATTAACAACAACAGCGCTTTCCTTATTTTTATTAACCATATTCTTCGCTTTTAAGCCCTCTGTAGTTGTTAAACCGATTACTGCTTATAATAATGTTTACTCTCCCGAAGATTTAAACAATCAAGATTTATTTTCTTTCTCAGTGATTAGTGATAACCATGGCGCAAGTCCGTATGATAACATACAAATGGCTAGAGCAGCAAAATGGATAGCAGAAGGGCAAGATGAATTTGTACTCGGACTTGGAGACCATATGGTGAAAAATGAATCGAACAATTTTTTAAATTTCATATTGAGAGATGAGTGGTGGAGAAAAAACTTCTACCCATCTATAGCTGATGGTGAGAATGCATTCTTCGGAAGTTCACAAGCTGATTGGGGTGCAGGTGGCCAACTATTAAGTGCTTTAAATCTAAAAAATCGACCAAATACAATCATGAGAGAAAATGGTGCAGAGTATTATAGTAGATTTTTTATCAAAGGAATAACAATTCATTATATCTCTCTACATTACCCAGATGAGCCATATATTTTAGACGAATGTTTTAAAATTGATAGCAGAAATTATTTAATCAATACCTTAAATAAAATTCATAAATCATCTAATGATATCATTATAGTGGCAGCACATTCACGTTGGGGAACATGGATAGATGATTTAAATGAAAATCAGAAATCATATGTAATGTCGAAATGTGATTTATTACTTTCTGGCACTACTCATTATTTTGAAAGAAGAACACCTCAAGGTTATGAAAACAGAGGAGCTTTAGTAGTAAATGCTAGCTCAGTAAATCGTGCTAGATTTGGTAACCATAATGGCTTTCTTAAAATACATGTGATGAAAAATCCTTTAGCATTAGTAGTTCAACATGTAAATACAAATGAAAAAGATATTCAATTAATGAGTACACCTGATTCATATGTAAAATTCATCAATGGTGCTGTTTACCCATTAAATTTTGAAAACTTATATGCTGCTAATTTTGTAGCGAAAGCCAATTAACACTCTACGACCTTGCATTGGTGCATACCCATAAGTAGCATCAAATGTATAGTTATTCGGATTATTAATGTGTACTTCTTTGTCAAAAGGATCAAAGCTTCGCATCAAAGGATTACTTGGTAAAAAGTCAAAAATATTTTTCATCGCAACATACATTTCCCACTGCTTATTGAATGTTTTAGTAGCTTGTATTGTATGAATTGCATACCATGGTGAATATTCGTCTCTGAAGTCGTTTGGTAAAATGGGTAATCTCATCGGACTATAAAAAACAGCTGAATAATCTAATTTTAAATTCATTTTACTGAATTCATAGCTCATAGAGAAATTACCAGAGAATCTAGAACTAAATAAAATATCTATTCTAGTACTATCTGTTTTCTCAAATGCATCTAAGATTGTACATCCGAATTGAATATTCAAACGCTCTGTGCTCTGCCAATCAAACTTCGCATTGAGGCCCTGACTAATAGAATATCCGTCTAAATTTTTATAAATAATTTTATTCGGATCTATATCGTAATTAGCGATGATTCGATTAAAAAAATAAGTATTAAATAAATTGAATTCAGCTTTTATGTATGAGTTTTTTAAAAAGAAAATATGATCTAGTGATAAGAAAGAATTGATGGTAGATTCTGGATTGAGATTTTCTGCGAATTGAATTTTACGATCACCCGTAAGAGCTGCGTGGTCTTCTGTAAATACATTCACAACCCTGAAGCCCCTACCCGCTCCCAATCTGTATTGAGTTTGTTCATTCGCCTTAAATTGCAATGAACTTCGTGGTGATGCTATCAGACCTTGTTTAAAATCATAATCAAATCGCATTGCCAATAAAATTTTCCATCGTGTATTAAATTTCCATTCATCTTGAATGAAAATACCTGGAATTATATCTCGTCGTATTTGAGTCTTATTTGTATCAGTACTCTCTCTCGTCAATATGGTATTATCATCATAGATATTTGACTTCAATGATAATCCAGTTAGTATGTCGTGATTCGTTTTTTGAAATCTATAAATTGATTGCAAAAACAAAGTATGTTGGTAAGCATTAAAATTTGTAATACCATAAGTAGATTTTTGATTATGGTAAACATATGAATATTGAAACTCTAGAGGCTTGTCTTTATTGGGCTTAATAGAACTGATGATTTCAGCTCGATTGGTTTGAATAGTTTCACCATATATTGAATCGCCCGCTCTGAAATTTTCGTTCCAGTTTAATTCACCTCCCCAACGATCTTCATACATTAATCGATAAGCAAAATTTACTAATGAACGATCATTATCGAATGTATACTTATTGAACAAAGAAATTCTTTTTTGTAATGCAATATCTGTGAAGCCATCATTATTCACATCTAGTTTATTATCAAAATTAAAATAGTTTAAACTTACTAATGATTGAGTATGCTTACCTATCCTCCATTTCAATGCTATATCATTTGAACTTTCTAGTTGAGAACTCAGTGAGCTTTCAATGTATAATTTATCAGCAGAATTAGTGCTCTTAGTAATTATGTTTATTATACCTGCCATAGCCTCTGATCCGTACATAGCGGCACCCGGACCTTTAATAACTTCTACCCTCTCAATCATGCTAAGTGGAATACCGCTCAAACCATATACTGTCGATAAACTACTCACTATCGGCATCCCATCAATAAGCACTGCAGTATATGGGCCTTCCATTCCGTTTAAATGTATATCACCCGTATTACATACCGAACAATTTATCTGTGGTCTAAGACCGGTTATCTGCTGCGTAGCATCCAACAAATTATTAACAGCCGCTTTTTGAAAGAATTCAGCGCGGTAGACTTCAATGGGGAGCGGACTGTCTTTCTTAGACATTTTTTTCATGCTGCCCGAAACCACAACTTCAGAAGAAGTATAAGTTTTCTCTTTACTCTTATTATTCACTTGAGCATAGAGAAAGTTTGATATAAATATTATGAGGATGGTACAACTAAATAAGCGCATGTACAAAAGTAATAAAATTTAGACAAGTCTAAATTTTATTTTATACTAATCTAATAGAGATTATAAAATTTTAATAAATTTGGGCATGAAAAACATAGTTTTAATATTTATTCTATTGATTTTTAGCAATTTAGATGCTATGTCACAAGCACCTAATATCGAATTCAAAGAGGGTGATTTGGTATTTCAAGATCTAGACTGCGGACCTTTGTGTGATGCAATAGAAGCTGTAACTGAGGGGTATAAGGGTAGAGATTTTTCACATGTAGCCATAATTATAAAGGAAAAAAATCGTTTAAGAGCCATAGAAGCAATTGGATCAGAAGTACGTACTATCACTATAGATTCATTGTTTTTACGAACACCATCGAAAAATAAATATTTAATTATGAGGTTAAATGATGAATATCAATATTTATCGAAGAACATTAGCAAAAATTCGCTTCAATATATTGGCAAAAAATACGACGATCGATTTATCATGAATAACGATTCATTGTATTGTTCTGAATTAGTATATGAAGTATTCAACTCATCTATTAAAAACGAAACAATATTTCATTTACAAGAGATGACTTACAAAGAACCTGGTACTAATAAATTCTTTCAAGCATGGGTAGATTATTATAAATCTTTAAACTCTTCAATACCCGAGGGATTACCAGGCATAAATCCGGGTTTAATATCACGCTCAGCATATTTACACATTGTGGAATAATAAATAGCCAAAATGCTGAAATGTGGATATTTTCAAGAGAAATTCACATTCAAATGATAGAAAAACCTATAGATTTGAACTATTGTACAATATTTTAAGAGAAATCATGATTCTAAAAAAGTCATTCATCATATTATTATTCAGTTTATTTTGTGTACAACTTTCTTATTCACAAGTAAGTTCCGTAAACAAAGAATTTGATACAGAATTCAGACTAGGTTTACATTTATATGATCGTCAACAATTTGCATCAGCAATGGCGCATTTTGAAAATGTAGAGAAACAAGTTATTCGTAATAATTATCGATTCAAAGATGAGAACGAAAAGTTATTATATATTCAATCTCAATATTATATAGCGATATGTGGATTGGAGTTGTACAATGAATCATCAGAAAAAAAGCTGATGGCCTTTGTAGAAAAATATCCAGAGCAACCCCTTGCAAGAACAGCAAGCTTTGAATTAGGTAATTTTTACTATAGACAAAAAAATTATACAACTGCTATTGAGTGGTATAAGAAAACTGATATGAGTTTGTTAGGTAATGCAAGTAGAAATGAATTAGATTTCAGATATGCATATGCTTTGTATGAAACAGATCAAAGAGTAGAAGCATCAGAACATTTCGAAAAACTTTTAAACAAGAATTCTAAGTATTCATATTCTGCAGCATATTATGATGGAATCATAGCATTCGATGCAAAAGAATACAAAGAAGCATTAGAGAGATTTGAATTCCTGAAAGCTTCTAAAACATATGCTGAAATAGCACCGTACTATATCTGTAAGATTTTATATGATACTAAAAAATATGATGAATTAATTACATATGCAAATGAAGCATTGCAAATACCTCAAGTAAAAAATGCTAATGAAATTTTAATAATGACTGCTTCAGCATCATTCTCTAAAAAAGATTGGCAAAAAACAATTGAGTATTATGAGCAAGCAGAGAAGAAAACTACTCTGAAAGATTTATCCATATATGAATTTGGCTATGCCTATTTTCAAAATCAGGTTTATCTAAAGTCCATCAATCAATTAAAAAAATTAGCTGATAAGAAATCACCGTATAGTCAGCATTCTTTGTATTTAATCGGACAATGTTTTTACGAGTTAAACGATAAGCCATCTGCAAGAAATGCATTTTCAAAAGCTTCAAAATTAAATGAAGAAGATTTTATCACAGCTTCATCTTTATTGAACTATGCAAAATTATCTTTTGAATTAAATTTTTATCAAACAGCGATAGAGAACTTGCAAGACTTTATCGAAAAATATCCGAAGAATGAATCAATAGATGAAGCTCAATCAATTTTAGGAGAAGCTTTACTATATACTCGTAATTACAAACAAGCAATTGAAATATTAGAAGACATAGAACCTAGAAGTAAGAAGGCTGATCAAGCATTTCAGAAGGTTTGTTATTACCGCGGACTTGAGTTATTTAACGATGGTAAGCTTACAGAAAGTTTAGCATTGTTAAATAAGTCAATTGCTTTCCCAGTGAATAAAAAAGTAGAATCATTATGCTACTATTGGAAGGCTGAAATATATTATCAACAAAAAAACTTTAATGAAGCATTGAAATATTATTCAATGTATGACCAATCAGATTTTCAAGCTGAAGATTTCAAAATACTAGTCAACTATCAATTAGGTTATACTTATTTGAAGAAAGAAGATTATAAATCATCGATTGTGTATTTCGACAAATTCATTAAGTCTGAATCAAAAATCAATGCTGGCTCGAAACTATTATACGATGCGATTCTTAGAATGGCCGATGGTTACTTTGTAATTAAAGATTACGATAAGGCATTGTTCTCATACAATAAAATCATTACAGAAAAAGCAAATGGTAGTGATTATGCTTTATTTCAAAAAGGCATGATACTTGGACTACAGAACAAGCAGAACGATAAAATTGTAACCTTAAAAACATTATTAAGCAATTATTCATCTTCAACATATGCTGATGATGCTACTTATGAAATAGGTAATGGTTATTTTGTAATGAATAATATTCAAGATGCCATTCAAGCATTTTTGAATCTTGTAAAATCTTATCCGAATTCAAGATATGTTGCTAAATCGAGGTTGAGTCTCGGACTTATCTATTACAATGAGCAGCAAGATGACAAGGCAGTTGAAATGTACAAAGCCATCATTGTTGATTACCCTGGCACTGAAGAAGCAAAAGAGGCATTATTAGCAATTAAAAATATTTACGTAGATGCTGGTAATGCAGAAGCTTATTTGAGTTATGTAAAAACACTACCATTTGCATCAGTAAGTTCTGGTGCACAAGATAGTATTACTTATCAAGCAGCTAATAATAGATTTTTATTGGGTGATTGGGAAAATGCAATCAATGGCTTTAATAATTATATTGAGAAATTCTCAAATGGCTCATTCATTATAGATGCTCATGCAAACAGAGCAGAATGCTTCATGAGAACTAAAAAAGAAAAATCAGCATTGATAGATTTTGAATATCTAATTTCTATCTCTAATCCGAAATACCTCGAACGCTCCCTACTCTATTCAAGTAGAATATATTTTTCATTAAAAGATTTTGCGAAAGCAGCAACAGCCTACACACAATTAGAACAAAGCGCAGAGTTTAAAGATAATTATGGCGAAGCTATTTCAGGTGCATTAAAATCATTTGCGGCATTAAATGATAGTGCAGGTATTTTAAAATATAGCCAGAGAGTATTATCATACGAAAAATCATCGGTAGAAGATCAATACAATGCTTACTTATATCTAGCTAGATATTATTATGGCATCAACAATATTGACAAGGCTGATGAGAATTATAGAGCAGTTGCAAAGCTCACAAAAACTGAAGCAGGTGCTGAAGCAAAATATTATATAGCTAGTATATTATTTAGTAAAGGCAAATACTTAGATGCACAACAAGCATGCTTCGACTTGAGTAATCAAGTCCCTTCATATGAATATTGGGTAGCCAAAGGCTTTATTATACTGGCAGAAAGCTATTCGAAATTAGGCAACGACTTTCAAGCAAAGAGTACATTACAATCAATCATCGATGAATACAGTGTACAAGATGATGGTATCATCATTGAAGCACAAAAAAAATTAGATGAAATATCACAACCACGTTAAGAAAATGAGAGTAAGACATATTATATATAGTTTATCGATTTTACTACTAGGTAGTACTGCCTTCGCTCAGAAAAATTTATCAGAACAAGTAAACGTTGTTCGTGCATATAAACCAATCTTAGCCGAAGCCGTTAAAATAAACTCAAATCCCGAAATCAAATTCGAACAAGAAGGTAAAACGAATCCAGATTACCATTTTCTCTCACATAGAATAGATTCCAATTTAAAAATGAATCCGATCGCAGTTGAGAAAATGAAAAACGAAAGCATTGCAAAATTGTATCGTTACTATGTTCGGATGGCAGGAGGTAATTACCGTAGCAGCTATTTTGAAGCTTGGGCAAATAATTTACGTTCAAAAGAATGGGTTATGTCAGCACATTATAGACATAGAGCTTCTGCATCATCTATAAAAAATTATGATAATATGGCATTCTCAGAAAATACAATGAATGCCAATGCTAAGAGAATATATAATAAGCAAACCGTTAGTCTTGCATTACTATACGATAGAGATGTAAATCATTACTATGGTTATGATCATTCGAAATTTGAATTAGAACCACGCTCAATTCGTCAGCAATATGATTTATTCGGATTGCAATCGGAAGTTATATCGAATCACAATAACTCTGACCAATTAAAATACAATGGTCGATTTGATTTCTATACATTAAAAGATTTTTACAAAGCATCTGAGAATAGATTCTCATTGAATGCCACTGGAAATTATAAAGAATTCGAATCAAAAATATTATTCGATTTTGCTAAGTATGCCGATACCTTAGACCAACAGAATAATTTATTCGGAATGGAGAATTTGATGCATTTAAAAGAATCGGGTATTGATATCAACATCGGATTTAATATGTATCAAGAATTTGGTAAAACAAATCTCTTCCACATTTATCCGAATGTCTCTGCAAGCTACGATTACACTGATTTTGATGCAAAAGTTTATGTAGGCTTAAAAGGGGGAATGAGAAAAAATAGCTTAAGAAATATTTATACCGAAAACCCTTTTATTCGTGATAATATAAATATTGAAAATACTAACGAGAAGATAAACTTATATGCAGGGGTACGCGGACGTATAGATTCAAAGAATTCATACCAGGTGAGTTTCACTTATCTAAAGACTGATAATGAAATGTACTATTTAGCAGATGCAGATACTGTTACTAGGTACATAGTTATATATGATGGTGCCAATGCATCTGAAATGCAAATCAATTTAAACTATGCACATCAAAGTAATGAGAAGCTTAGAATCAATGGTAATTTAGAATACAGAATCTTTAATACAGATACTTTGAAAGCAGCTTGGTTTAAACCAAGTACAAGATTAGCATTGAGTGCTGAATACAATATTGCGAATAAGTTCTTATTGAATACAGAGCTATATGGTTATTCAAAGATGAAATCGGCTACAATAACTGGACAAGAGAAGGAATTAAATGGAGGCATCGACTTGAATATAGGTATTGATTATAGATATTCTAAAATGATTTCTGTATATTTAAACCTAAACAACCTATTGAATTACAAGAGAGAAAATTATTTATTTTATCCCGGCTTCGGTTTCCAAGCAATGCTTGGT
>JACCEA010335915.1_pt1 | contig 15336 bp, 19 predicted proteins | sample 7449851 | NCBI WGS metagenome assembly JACCEA01 (sample SAMN15323453, study PRJNA562643) | freshwater metagenome | isolation source: river surface water | place: USA:Blue River Watershed | collected 2017-08-18 | reverse complement strand
GGGCATGGCGGGCGATTGTGCAGGAGGGGGCGAGAATGACGGCCCCTCCAGCCGCAGGCCTGCGCCGTGATCCTGACGCACCGTTTTGAAGACATCGACAACCGCCAGTTGGCGAACGTGTGCGGTGATTTGGATGCCCACTTGCATGCCTTGGCCGCCCGCCTGGGCGTGACGCTGACGCGGCGTGGCGAGCAGTTCCGCATCGAAGGCCCGGCCGCCCAAGCGCGCCGTGCGGCGGCCGCGCTGGACCAGTTGCGCGCCCTGGCCGCAGACCCCATCGCCCCGCAGGCGGTGGAGCTGATCTTGGTGCAGGCCCTGGCGGGCCTGGGACTTGCCAACTCGGCGCCCGCCACCACCAGCCCCAGCGCCAGCGAGCTCAAATTGCACACGCGGCGCCACGACCTGGCGGCGCGCACGCCGAACCAGCAGCGCTACCTGGAGCAAATCCTGGGGCACGACTTGACCCTGGGTGTGGGGCCCGCTGGCACCGGCAAGACTTACTTGGCGGTGGCTTGCGCCGTCGATGCCCTGGAGCGCCACCAGGTGCAGCGCATCGTGCTGACGCGGCCGGCGGTCGAGGCCGGTGAGCGCCTGGGCTTCTTGCCGGGTGATTTGGCACAGAAGGTGGACCCCTACCTGCGTCCCTTGTTCGACGCCTTGTTCGACCTGATGGGTTTTGACAAGGTGACACGCGCCCAAGAAAAGGGGCTGCTGGAGGTGGCGCCCCTGGCCTTCATGCGCGGCCGCACCTTGAACCACGCCTTCGTCATCCTGGACGAGGCCCAGAACACCACGCCCGAGCAAATGAAGATGTTTTTGACCCGCATCGGCTTCGGCAGCCGCGCTGTGGTGACGGGCGACACGAGCCAGATCGACCTGCCACGCGGTGCCACCAGCGGCTTGATCGACGCGCTGCAGGTGCTGGACGGCGTGGAGGGCGTTGCCACCACGCGTTTCACGCGGTCCGACGTGGTGCGTCACCCCCTGGTGGGCCGCATCGTCGAGGCCTACGACCAGCGCGCTGCCCGCACCGGAGGCCGCCAATGAAGCCCGCGCTGTCGCTGTCCTTGCAGTTCGCCGACCCGCAGCATCGCGCCCAATTGCCGCGCCACAAGGTGGCGCGGTGGATCCGCCATGCTTTGGACTGCGACGGCGAGATCACCGTGCGCATCGTCGGCGCCGAGGAAGCGCGCGAACTCAATCGCAGCTACCGCGCCAAGGACTACGCAACCAATGTGCTGACCTTCGACTACAGCGACGCCCCCGTGGTGGTGGCCGACTTGGTGCTTTGCGCCGAGGTGGTGGCCCGCGAGGCGGCAGAGCAGGGCAAGGACCTGCAATCGCATTACGCCCATCTGCTGGTGCACGGCACCCTGCATGCCCAGGGTTGGGACCACGAAGATCCCGTCGAGGCCGAAGCCATGGAGGCCCACGAAACCACGCTGATGCGTGCGCTGGGCTTCGCCGACCCGTACCTCGACGCCTGAGCCCGACTTCTTGGGCCCTAAATCCGCGTGCTGATGTAGCGCTTGCGCCGGAACACCCAGGCCAGGACCAGTGCGATCGCCGCCATCAGCCCCAGGGCGATCCAAGCGCCCGTGGCGCTGTGGATCAGCGGCAAGGTGTCGAAATTCATGCCGAAGATGCCGGTGATGAGGTTCAGCGGCAAGAACACGGCGGTGAGCGCGGTGAGCACCCGCATGATGTTGTTGGTGCGGTGGCCCAAGGCGGCGTAGTGCATTTGCACGGCGCTTTCGGTGGCCGTGCCCAAGCGATGGGCGTGCCCCAGCACGCGCTCGATGTGCTCGATGACGTCGCGCGCGCGCACCCGCAGTTGGTCGCGGTCGCCAGGCGCGTCGGCGCTGGGCCACTCGGCCAAGGCATCCAGCCACTCCTGCACGGCGGCCCGTTGGTCTTCGCAGAGATCTTCCAGCTTGTGCAAGCTGCTGCGCGATGCCAAAAGCTGCGTCCACTCTTGAAACGGGCGGCGCGTGTCCAGCAGGGCCTGCTGCAGTTCGTTGTGGCGGCGGGTCAGCAGGCGCCGCAGTTCCAAGTAGCTGTCCACCATGTGGTTCAGCATGCGCAGCATCAACTCGTCCGGGCTGCTGGGCAGGCGGTGCAGTCCGGCCAAAGGGGCCACCAGGGTCGGCAGGCGCTGGGCAAAGTGTTCGCGCACCGGGCAACTGCCGGGGTGCACGCTCAGCACCACGCGGGGGTACACGGCGAAGCCCACGGCCTGCGTGTCCAGCCGGTCGGCTTCGGTGCTGCTGCGCAGTCCGCGCAGCACCAACAGGTCGTAGGCTTGGGTGTAATCGAAGTGGGACGGCAGTTCCTCGTTCAGCAGGTCGCTGACGTGCAGCTCCAGCAAGGGCGCGCCGCTCCAATGCGCCAAGCGGGCCTGGATCTCCGCAAACTGGTCCCGCAGTTCTTCTCGGTCCACCGCCAGCCACACGAACCCGTCGGCGGGCAGGTCGAGGGGCAAGGCCTCCAGTGGTTGGATGCGGTCGTGGAGGTGCCAGGCTTGCATGCCCTCAGCGCCCTTGCAGCAGGCGCGCAGCGTCCAGCGCGTGGTAGGTCAAGACGGCGTCGGCCCCGGCGCGCTTGAAGCCCAGCAAGGTCTCCAGCATGACGGCGTCGTGGTCCAGCCAGCCGTTGGCGGCGGCGGCCTTGAGCATGGCGTACTCGCCGCTCACTTGGTAGGCAAAGGTCGGTCGCTTGAATGCCTGCTTCACGCGGTAGACGATGTCCAGGTAGGCCACGCCCGGCTTGACCATCACCATGTCGGCGCCTTCGGCGATGTCCATGGCCACCTCGTGCAAGGCCTCGTCGCCGTTGCCGGGGTCCATTTGGTAGGTCTTTTTGTCGGCCTTGCCCAAGTTGGTGGCCGAGCCCACGGCGTCGCGGAAGGGGCCGTAGTAGGCGCTGGCGTACTTGGCGCTGTAGGCCAAGATGCGGGTGTGGATCTGGCCCGCAGCTTCCAGCGCCTGGCGCACCGCACCGATGCGGCCGTCCATCATGTCGCTGGGCGCCACGATGTCGACGCCGGCCTGAGCCTGGATCACCGCTTGCTGCGCGAGGATGGCGACCGTTTCGTCGTTCAGGATGCGCCCTTGCGCGTCCAGCACGCCGTCCTGGCCGTGCGAGGTGTAGGGGTCCAGCGCCACGTCGGTGATCAGGGCCAGATCGGGCAGCGCTTGTTTCAGGGCTTGCACCACGCGCGGCACCAAGCCCTTTGGGTTCAAGGCCTCGCGGCCTTGCGGGTCCTTGAGTCCCGCGTCGATCACCGGAAACAGGGCCAAGGCGCGCAGGCCCAGGCGATGGGCTTCTTCGGCGCGCTGCAGCAGCAGGTCCAGGCTGACGCGCGACACACCCGGCATGGACGGCACCGGCGTGCTGAGTTGTTGGCCCTCGTGCACGAACACGGGAAGGATCAGGTCGTGGGGGTGCAAGCGATGCTCGCGGACCAAATCACGGGTGGCGCCATCGCGGCGCAAGCGGCGCGGCCGGCCGGCGGGGAAGGGAGCGAACAAAGTCATTTGGGAGGCCCAAAAACGGTCAATAAATTCGCGCCGGGGCTTGCCACGGCAATCGGCAGCGGGCTAGACTCAGCGCCGGATGGTAGCCGCGAGGCCTCCATCCCCTGCTTTTCCTCCCTGAGCAGGAGCCTTGTGTGATGACAGCATCAAGGCTTTCCGCCCCGACCGATGGTCGGGGCATTTTTTTGTGCGCGCACCACCCGGCAGGGCGTCGCCGACGGCCTCCCATAATCCGACCATGCTCTGGCTCAAAGCCTTTCACATCGTGTTCGTGGCCGCGTGGTTTGCGGGTCTTTTCTACCTGCCGCGCCTCTTCGTCAATTTGGCCATGGTGCCCGCCAGCAGCCACGCCGAGCGCGAACGCCTGCTGCTCATGTCGCGCAAGCTGTACCGCTTCAGCAGCCTGTTGATGGTGCCGGCCTTGGTGCTGGGTATCGCGATGTTGGGGCACAACTGGCAAGGCTATTTGCAGGGCGTGGGCTGGATGTGGCTCAAGCTCCTGCTGGTGGTGGGCGTCGTGGGCTATCACCATGTGTGCGGCCGATTGCTGGCTCAGTTCGAGCGCTTGGCCAACCGCCGCAGTCACCGTTGGTTCCGCGTGTTCAACGAGGCTTCGGTGCTGATGTTCGCCGCCATCGTCGTGCTGGTGGTGGTCAAGCCGTTTTGACCGCCGCTCGGCGCTCCACCACGGCGTGGCTGTGGTTGGGCTACCTGGGCTTGGTGGTTTACGCCAGCCTCTACCCTTTTGCGCCGTGGACCTGGCCCGGGCCACTGGCTGCGCCCGAGGTGTTCCAGTTGCCGTGGCCCCGGTATTGGGGCCGTTTGGACCTGTGGGCCAATGCCGTGGGTTACGTCCCGCTGGGCTTCTTGGGCGTGGTGGCCGGTTGGCGCCAAGGTCACCGGGTCTGGGGGGCTGTGCTACTGGGAGGCTTGTTGCCAGCGGGTTTGGCGTACGGCATGGAGGTGGTGCAGCACTTCCTGCCTTCGCGGGTGCCTTCCCTTGCCGACTGGGCACTGAACAGCGCTGGGGCGGGCTTGGGCGCCGCCTTGGCGGGGGGCCTCATCGTGAGCGGCAGCCTTCAGCGCTTGACTCAATGGCGCGAGCGCTGGTTCGTTCCACATGCCGCGGGTGCTTTGGCCTTGCTGGCTTGCTGGCCCTTGGGCCTGATGTTCCCCGCACCGGCGCCGATGGCCCAAGGGCAGTTCATGCCGGCAAGCTACGAGGCCCTTCGACTGGCCTTGGAGGCGCGCGACTGGGTGCAGTGGCCCGCCTGGCCCCAGGTGCGCAGCTCGGCCGTGGTGGAGTTCGGGGTCACGGCCTTGGGCCTGTTGGCCCCGTGCGGTCTGGTGTTGGCGGCCGCGCGGGCCGGTTGGCACCGGGCCTTGCTGTTGCTGGGGGCCCTGGTGGTGGGCGTGGGCGTCAGCAGTTTGGCGGCGGCCATGGGCTTTGGCCCTGACAAGGCCTGGAGCTGGACCACGCCACAAACCGTGCCGGCCTTGGCCACGGCGCTGTTGCTGGCGCTGGCGCTGGCCTGGTTGCCCGCGCGTTGGAACGCCGTCTTGGCGCTGTTGTGGCTGACCATGCTCTTGGTCGTGGTCAATCTGCTGGGGGGCGATCCTTACCTGGAGGCCAGCCACGACGCCTGGACGGGAGGCGCCCAAGTTCGGCTGTACGGCTTGCTTCAGTGGGTGGGGCGCTTGTGGCCGGTCTTGGCCTTGGGCTGGTTGGTGGCCAGTCTGGCGCGGCGTGAAACCTAAAATCGCCGGTTTCCCAGGGCCAGGGCTGCCATGAGCTACTACGAGCGCCACATCTTTTTCTGCCTGAACGAGCGCGCCAACGGGGAAGCCAGTTGCGCGCAACACAACGCCGAAGCCGCTTTTGCCCATTGCAAGCAGCGCGTCAAGGCCGAAGGCTTGGCCGGCCCGGGCGGCGTGCGGGTGAACCGCGCAGGGTGTTTGGATCGCTGCGCGGGCGGTCCCGTCGCGGTGGTTTACCCAGAAGCCACTTGGTACACCTTCGTGGACACCTCGGACATTGACGACATCGTCGAACGCCACCTCAAGCGAGGTGAGGTGGTTGAGCGCTTGGCCTTGCCGCCCGAGGTGGGCCGTTGAACGCCGGCACCCGCCGCTTCACGGTCGACGGACCTGCCGGCGCGATCGAGGTGGCCGTCGACGAACCGGCGGGCGCGGCGCGCGGCGTCGCCTTGGTGCTGCACCCGCTGCCCACGCACGGCGGCACGATGGACAACAAGGTGGTTCAAACCCTTGCCCGCGCCAGCCTGGCCATGGGCCTGCGCGCCGTGCGCTTCAATTTCCGCGGGGTCGGCGCCTCGACGGGGGCCTTCGATGGCGGCCCCGGAGAGACCGACGACGCGGTGGCGGTGGCCGCTGCGGTGCGGGAGCCTGGCTTGCCCTTTGCCTTGGCGGGTTTTTCTTTCGGCGCTTTCGTCGCCACCCACCTGGCCGCGCGCTCGGCGCAAGCCGGCCAGCCGGTCGACCACCTCGCCCTCGTCGGGCTGGCCGCCAGCCGCTTCCCGGCCACCCAGGTGCCGGCCAGCACGCTGGTGGTGCATGGCGAGACCGACGACGTCGTGCCGCTGGCCGCCGTGTTGGACTGGGCTCGGCCGCAGGCCATGCCGGTCACCGTGGTGCCCGGCGCGGGCCACTACTTCCACGGCCAATTGCCCCTGCTCAAAACTTTGTTGACGCGGGCCTGGGGCCCGGCGTTCCCCTCTCTCTCTGAATGAAGACCTCCATGTTGTTTCGAACCCTGGCCGCCGGCCTGCTGGCTTGCCTGTGCTTCTTTGCCCCGGCCGGCGCCCAAATTCCGCAGCCGCCCGACATCGCCGCCCGTCAGTTCATGCTGTTCGACGTCAGCAGCCAGCAGGTGCTGGCCGAGCGCGACGCCGACGCCCGCGTCGACCCGGCCTCGCTCACCAAGCTGATGACGGCCTACGTCGTCTTCAACGCCTTGAAAGAAAAGCGGCTGAGCCTGGAGCAGACCCTGCCCGTGAGCCAGCGCGCCTGGGACCAGCGCAAAGGCGACCCGTCGCTGATGTTCATCGACACCACGATGAGCCCCAAAGTGGAAGAGTTGCTGCGCGGCATGATCATCCAGTCGGGCAACGACGCCTCGGTGGCCCTGGCCGAGGGCGTGTCGGGCTCGGTCGAGCAGTTCGTGGACTTGATGAACCGGCAGGCGCAGGCCTGGGGCCTGAAGAACACGCAGTTCAAGAACCCCACCGGCATGAGCGAGGCGGGCCACTACAGCAGCGCTCGTGACTTGGCCGTGATCGCCACACGGGTGATGCAAGACCACCCGACCTTTTACGGCTACTACAAAGAGCGCGATTTCACGTTCAACAAGATCCGGCAAGAAAACCGCAACATGCTGCTGGCGCGCGACCCGAGCGTGGACGGCATGAAGACCGGCTACACCGAGGCGGCCGGGTACTGCTTGGTCAGCAGCGCCCAGCGCGCTTTTCCCAACGGCAATCGCCGCTTGGTCAGCGTGGTGCTGGGCACCGCCAGCAAGGTGGCCCGTGCCAACGAAAGCCAAAAGCTCTTGAATTGGGGCTTCAGCGCATGGGATGCCGTGCGCCTGTACGCCGAGGGGCAAGCCGCCACCGAAGTGCCCGTCTGGAAGGGCAAGGCCAAAACCGCCAAACTGGGTGCTGCCCGTGCCGTGTTCGTCACCGTGCCACGAGGCGAGGGAGGCAAGCTGCAAACCAAGGTGGAGCGCACCGACCCCCTGATCGCGCCCTTGCCCAAAGGCCAGCGCGTCGGCACGCTCAAGGTGCTGAGTGCGAGCGGAGCCCCGCTGGCCGAGGTGCCGCTGGTGGTGCAAGCCGAAGTGCCCGAGGCTGGCGTGTTCGGTCGCCTGTGGGACGGCTTGCGCCTGTGGGTGAAGTGACCGCCACGAAGGAGTTGTCCATGCGCGCCGACGAAAGCCTCATCGAGTACCCCTCGCGCTTCCCCATCAAGGTGATGGGGGCGCACGTGGAGGGCTTTGCCGAAGCCATTGCGCACGTGGCGCTGCAGTTCGACCCCGGCTTTGACGCCAACACCATCGAGCGGCGGCCCAGCAAGGCCGGCAACTACATGGGCCTGACCATCACCATCACGGCCACCAGCCGGGAGCAACTGGACGAGCTGTACCGAACCCTGACCACGCACCCCATGGTCAAGGTGGTGCTGTAGCCGCCTCGGCATCCAGCAGGCGGTCCAGCGCATCCCGCCGCGCGGCGGCCGCGGCGTCGTTCAAGCGCGCTGCGCGGTCGTACCAGGCGCGCGCCAAGCGCAGGTCTTTGGGCACGCCTTCGCCCTTCTCGTACATCGTGGCCAGGATGTAGGGCGCGCCCTCTGCGCCCCGGTCGGCCGCCATGCGGAACCATTCGGCCGCTTGGACCGGGTCTTCCGGCGTGCCACGCCCCAAGTAGTGCGCCAAGGCCACCGCTTCCATGGCCTCGGCCGAACCCTGGCTGGCGGCCTGCCCGTACCAGTGCAGCGAGGCGCGCAAGTCGCGCTCCGCGATGGGCAATTCGTACAGCCGAGCCAAGGACAGTTGCGCCCCGAAGTGACCGCGCTCTGCCAACGGGCGCAGCGCCTTCAAGGCAAGGTCGAAGCGCTGGCGATCGATCGCATGCTGGGCGCGCAGCACCGCAGGGTCGACTTCGGGCGGCGCGGCGCTGGCGGTGGCTGACGCCCAAGCCAAGGTCCAGGCGAGCAGGGGTTTCATGGCCCCACCGTACCATCGCCCGCATGATCGTGAAGTACCTGGGGTTGATCGACTATGCCCCCACCGCCAGCGCCATGCAGGCCTTCACCGCCGCACGCGACGCCAGCACCCCCGACGAGCTCTGGCTCTGCCAACACCCGCCGGTGTTCACCCAGGGGCTGGCCGGGCGACCCGAGCACGTGCTCCAGGCCGGTGACATCCCCATCGTGCAAAGCAACCGCGGTGGCCAGGTGACCTACCACGGCCCAGGCCAGATCGTGGCGTACCCGCTGGTCAACCTGCAGCGCTTGGGCATCTACGTCAAAGAGTACGTGTTCCGCTTGGAGACGGCGCTCATCCAAACCCTGGCCGCCTTCGACTTGGTGGGCCACCGGGTCACCGGTGCGCCCGGCATCTACGTGCGTCTGGCCGATCCCCGGGCCCATGCGCGCTTGGCCGGCCCGAGCGAAAACCCCTTCGAGGGCCTCGGCAAGGTGGCGGCCCTGGGCATCAAAGTCAGCCGCCATTGCAGCTACCACGGCTTGGCGCTCAACGTCGACATGGACCTGAAGCCCTTCGAGCGCATCAACCCCTGTGGTTATCCCGGATTGCGAACGGTCGACCTCACTACACTGGGCGGCCCCAGCGATTGGCGCAGCGTTTGCGACGTGCTGGAACAGCGCCTGCAGGCGCAATTGAGCCCCTGACACCATGAGCGACACCCCCGTTTACGACCCCACCCAGAAGCAAAAGGGCGATGCCAAGACCAAGCGCATCCCCATCAAGGTCGTGCCGGCCGAGGTGCTGAAGAAGCCCGACTGGATCCGCGTCAAGGCCGGCTCGCCCAACACGCGCTTCTACGAAATCAAGAAGATCCTGCGCGAGCACAAGCTGCACACCGTGTGCGAAGAAGCAAGCTGCCCCAACATCGGCGAATGCTTCGGCGGTGGCACGGCCACCTTCATGATCATGGGCGACAAGTGCACGCGACGCTGCCCGTTCTGCGACGTGGGCCACGGTCGACCGGACCCGCTGGACGCCGACGAGCCCAAGAACCTGGCCAAAACCATCGGCGCGCTCAAGTTGAACTACGTGGTCATCACCAGCGTGGACCGCGACGACCTGAAGGATGGCGGTGCCCAACACTTCGTGGACTGCATCCGCGAAACCCGCGCGGCCTCACCGACGACCAAGATCGAGGTGCTGGTGCCGGACTTCCGCGGCCGCGACGACCGCGCGCTCGACATCTTGAAGTCCGCGCCGCCGGACATCATGAATCACAACCTGGAGACCGTGCCGCGCCTCTACAAGGAGGCTCGTCCGGGCTCGGACTACGCCTTCAGCCTGAACCTGTTGAAGAAGTTCAAGGCGGCCGTGCCCGGTGTGCCGACCAAGAGCGGACTGATGGTCGGCCTGGGCGAAACCGACGAAGAGATCTTGGCGACCATGCGCGACATGCGCGCGCACGGGGTCGACATGCTCACCATCGGCCAGTACCTGGCCCCCAGTGGCCACCACCTGCCGGTGCGCCGCTACGTGCACCCCGACACCTTCAAGATGTTCGAACGCGAGGCCGTCGCGATGGGCTTCAGCCACGCGGCCGTGGGGGCCTTGGTGCGTTCCAGCTACCACGCCGACCGCCAAGCGGCCGACGCGGGCGCGATTTAAGCCTGCAGCAGGCGCTCGATGAGCGCGTGCAACTCGCCAAAGTTCGGTTCACCCAAGATTTGCTTGACGATCTGGCCCTTCTTGTCGATCAAGAAGGTGGTGGGCGTCATGCGCACCGGGCCAAAGGCATTCGCGATGGCGCCCGTGTTGTCGATGGCAACCCCGAAGGGCAATTTGCGGGTTTGGGCAAACTGCGCGACGTAGTCGGGCGGGTCGTACTGCATGGCTACCGCCAAGGTGTCAAAGCCTGCCGCGGCGTAGCGTTGGTGGGTGGCCGCAATGTCCGGCATCTCTTTGACGCAGGTGACGCAACTGGTGGCCCAGAAGTTCACCAGCATCACCTTGCCGCGCCACGCCTCGGTGCTGAGCAGTTGCCGGCCATCCAGCAAGGTGTACTGAACAGGGGGCGCCAAAGGCAGCGCTTGCGCACGCCACAAATAAGCGCCCAGACCGGCGGCGCCGAGGCCCACGGCCGCCAACGCGGTCCGACGATGCAAGGTGTTCATGCCGCGATTGTGGCGGCCGGGAAAATCAAAGGCGCAAGGTCAGGTCTTGGTGCTCGGGGTTCAGCACCGCCCGCAGCAGCAGGGGCAGGTCTTCGCTCAGGCGCTCGCGCTGGCAGCGCTGCATGCCGGGCGTGCGCCCAAAGGGCAGGGCGGCCGAATCGACGCCAATGACCTCGATGAAGCACAGCGACGGTGCCTCCGCCAGAACGTGCGTGCACCACTGGTCCAGGTCAGGACTGCGCAGCGTCGCGTCGGTCAGCACCACCTGGGGCAGGCCTTCCAGGCAGTGTTGGAACGCTTCGTCCACGGTGGCCACGGCGTCCACCGTCCAGCCCAGGCGCTCCATCAAGGGCGTGATCTCGGCCTGCAGGCCGGGGTCTGCGCTCACCACCAAGCCGTGCATGCCGGCAAACGGCTGGGTGTTCAGCCCGGCGTCCGACGCAGCGCGCCCGAGGTCGATGCGCGAGACGAGTTCTTGCAGCTGCGGCACGGGGAAGTCGAGCGTGACCACGCTGACCCCTGCCTCTTCGTCGCGGCGCACCTCCAAGTTCATGACCGCGCTCAGGCGCTCCACGAGTTGCCAGCGCAAGTCGTTCAAATCTTGCCGTGGGGTCTTCAGGTCGAACTGATCAAGATCGCGAAATGCAAAGCGGCACTCCAGCCGGGAGCGCACGGGCCAAGGCGTGAGGGCCAGGCCGAGCTCGATGGAACTGCGTGTGTGCCACAACGCCCAATCCATCAACGCGTGCAGCAGGTTGTGGACCAGGGCACTGTCGGCTTCGGCTTCGGCCGCCTGGAGGTTCGTGCGCAGTTGCAGCCCGCGGGCCAAAGCCTCTCGGCGACGCTGCTCCGCCACTTGATGCACCGCCAAGTGCAAAGCCACTTTTTCTTGACCCGCCTGCACCCGTCCGCTGGCGAGCCGGCCGATCTGGCTGGCCAGCAGCACTGCTTCACGGGCGCGGCGCATCGGCTCGCGCACCGTGCTGAGCCGAGCCGCGGTCGAGGCGTCCACCGTGCGCAAAATGGTTTGCAAGCGGTCGAGCGCTTCGGTCAGGGGCTGGGCGGCCTCGGGGGCCAATTGGGTGAGCAGTTGGGCCAGTTCTGCGCTCAGCGCGTTGTCAGCCACGGGGTGGGGGGTGGGCGCGCGGGCGGGCTGCATCGGGTGTCCAACTGGGAATCGATCGAGTTTCGGGTCCGTCATGGGGCCCGTCCACCCCGGAGGCAAGGGGTTTCGATAATGGGGCATGTTCTCATTTGTATCGCTAGGGGCCCGTCGACGTTGGGTCCTCCTGTCCGTTGCCGCCCTTTGGGGCTGCGCGCCGGCCGACAATTGGCGTTCCCTGGAATGGGCGCACGGCAGGATTGCGGCCGAGTTCCCTTGCAAGCCCGACCAGACCGAGCTTGGCGCCGCACGCATGGCACGGTGCGAATCGGACGGGCGGCACTTTGCGGTCGCGTGGCAGGTGCTGCCCACGCCAGAGCGTGCCCACGACGCGATGAAGAGCGTGTTGCCACGATTCACCCTCCAAACGCGCAGCGAGCCCCAGCGTTTGGATGGTGCGTTGCCCGAAGGTGCGGTGGCATGGCCCGAGGCTGGCCGCTACTACTGGCGCGGCTCGACGCAATCGGCACACGTCATGACTTGGTCGCGAGGATTGACGGTGTACCAGGCGACCGTCGTCGCGAGCGCCAAAGATGGCGAGGCGACCGGCGACGTGGCGACGCGCTTCTTCAACGGCATCCGGAGCCTCCCATGAGCGAGAAAGGACTGCGATCCGAGTCGTCGGTGCGCATCGTGCTCGTGGCCCACGCGCCGTTGGCGTCGGCCTTGAAGGCCGTGGCCCAGCACGTGCACGAAGACTGCGCCCACGGTGTGGTGGCCTTGGACGTGCCTGCCAACTGGTCGGGCGAGCAGATCACAGACGCGTTGCAAGCGGCACTGGGGGCCGACAGCGCAGCACCGAACCTGTTCTTGGTGGACGCCCTGGGCGCCTCCCCGTCCAACGCGGTGATGAGGTGGATCGCGTCGGCACCGGCACCCTCGGCCGCGGTGCACGGCGTCAACGTGCCCATGCTGTGGCGGGCGCTGGCCTACCGCCACGAACCCCTGCCGGCGCTGGTGGAGCGGGCGGTCAGGGGCGGGTCCCTGGGGATCGGTGTGGCGCCGTCGCCCGATTAAGCTGCCACCCATGCGCAAGTCGACCCTCACCATCTCCAACAAGCTGGGGCTTCACGCCCGTGCCTCTGCCAAGCTCACCAAACTCGCCGGCAGCTTTGCTTGCGACATCCACCTCAGCCGCAATGGCCGGCGTGTGAACGGCAAAAGCATCATGGGCGTCATGATGCTGGCCGCCGGCTTGGGCGCCGAGGTGGAGTTGGAGACCGACGGCGCCGATCAAGACGCAGCGCACGACGCCATCACGGCGCTTGTTAACGACAAGTTTGGCGAAGGCGCATGACCCTGCTTGAAGATGGCTGTGGTATGGATTGGGGCGCCAGACTTCAGCCGTCGCGCCATCAGCGGCTCGCCGTGGGTTCAACGACGGAGTGGTGCATGAAGCGTTGGCAGCGGGAGGGGCGGTGAGCTTCCAGGTGTTCGGCATCGCCGTCTCGCAAGGCGTCGCCATCGGCCGTGCTGTGCTCATCGGCGCTGGCCGGGTGGATGTGGCCCATTACTTCGTGGAGCCCGACCAAGTCCCCAGCGAAGTGGTCCGTTGCCAAAGCGCCTGCTCGCGCGTGGCCGACGAATTGGTGACGCTCCGAGACGAGTTGCCCGCCGACGCGCCGCCTGAATTGGCAGCTTTGCTGGATGTCCACCTGATGCTCGTCCGGGACGAAGCCTTCGTCGGCGGCGCAACCCAGTGGATCGTGGAGCGCCGCTACAACGCCGAATGGGCCTTGGCGGCTCAGATGGAAGCCTTGGGTCGTCAGTTCGACGAGATGGAGGACGAGTACCTCCGGGAGAGAAAGTCGGATCTCGAACAGGTCGTTGAACGCATCCTGACGGCCCTCACGCGCGAAGCGCAAGGCGCTGACGCCAGTGGAAAAGCCGTCGTCCCCCGCGACTTCGCCGGAGACGACCCGCTGCTCCTGGTGGCCTCGGACATCGCACCGGCCGACCTGATCGGGTTTCGCCAGGGTGTTTTTAAGGGCTTCATCACCGACATCGGGGGGCGCACGTCGCACACCGCCATCGTGGCCCGCAGCATGAACATCCCGGCCGTCGTCGGTGCTCGCGAAGCCAGCCGCCTCATCCGGCAGGACGATTGGGTCATCATCGACGGCGATGCCGGCGTGGCCATCGTCGACCCGTCTCCCATCGTGTTGGCCGAGTACCGATTTCGGCAGCGGCAAGCTGATTTGGAGCGCGAGCGCCTCAGTCTTTGGCGCAACCGCCCCGCTGTGACGCTGGACGGCGAAGCCGTGGAGATGCTGGCCAACATCGAGTTGCCCAGCGACGCAGACGCCGCCCTGCTCGGCGGGGCCGAGGGCGTGGGCCTGTTCAGAACCGAGTTCCTGTTCATGAACCGGGGCGGGAAGTTGCCCTCCGAAGAGGAGCAGTACCAAGCCTACCGAGAGGCTTTGCTCAAATTGCAGGGCCGCCCCCTGACCATCCGAACGGTGGACATTGGTGCGGACAAGCCGCTCGACCGAACCAACGAGACGCGGCACGAGCACGTGTTGAATCCAGCCCTGGGGCTGCGGGCCATCCGCTGGAGCCTGTCAGAGCCGCCCATGTTCCGGCAGCAATTGCGGGCGGTGTACCGGGCTGCTGAGCATGGACCCGTGCGATTGCTCATCCCCATGGTGGCGCACGTGTCCGAACTCATGGAAGTGCGCGCTGCCATCGACCATGTTCGCGCGCACTGGTCATCGCACAGTACAGGTCCTGTGCCCAACGTCGAGTTGGGGATCATGGTCGAGATCCCGGCGGCGGCGCTCATCCTGGATCGAGTGTTGCCCCTCGTCGACTTCGTGTCCATTGGAACCAACGACCTGATTCAGTACACCCTCGCCATCGACCGGGCCGACGAAAGCGTGGCGCACCTCTACGACCCTTGGCACCCGGCCGTCTTGGCCCTGATCGCGCAAACGATTCGTCAAGCGAGAGCGGCTGGCAAGCCCGTCTGCGTTTGCGGAGAAATGGCCGGCGACTTAGCGTTCACGTCGCTCCTGTTGGGGCTCGGGTTGCGCTGCTTCAGCATGAACCCGCCCCAAATCACCTTGGTGAAGCAGCGCATCCTCCGCGCCGATGCCACCAAGCTCGCTGCGCTGGCCGCAGACGTGCTTGCCCATGCCAACCCGCAAGAGCGGGCCAAACAGTTGGGTCTGCATTGATCTTCTTGGTGACGGCCCCAAGCCCCGCGCGCAAGTCATTGATTCATAAGCCCCACGCCTCTTCCGCGCCGTCTTCTGACTTTTTTGCTTCGAAGGGCTTGCAAACTTCCTCGGGTATGTCCTATGATGGCGGGCTCCACTGCTGATAAGCACTTCGGTGCAGTGAAGCAGAGGGGGCGAGACGGCAGGTGCTTCGGCGCTTGCTGGCCTTTAGAAGAAGTTGATCGAGTTGGTGGCGCAAGCGCAAACAGCGAGTTCAAAAAATTTCTTCGAAAGGTGTTGACAGTCGCTTCAAAACGCTGCAATAATTCGCTTCTGCGCTGCAAAAACAAACAGCGCAACGCAAGAAAACTGAGAAATCAGCGAGTTTTGCGAAAGTTCTTTAACAATTTGCAGCCGATAAGCGTGGGCGCTTGAAGTTGAGTCACTCCGAAGCAATTTGGAGACTTGCTTGAAGCGCTCACGGAAATAGAAGTGAAGTTCACTTCGATTCCGTTGAGTGAAACAGATCGAACTGTAGAGTTTGATCCTGGCTCAGATTGAACGCTGGCGGCATGCCTTACACATG
>JACCEA012012240.1_pt1 | contig 15340 bp, 13 predicted proteins | sample 7449851 | NCBI WGS metagenome assembly JACCEA01 (sample SAMN15323453, study PRJNA562643) | freshwater metagenome | isolation source: river surface water | place: USA:Blue River Watershed | collected 2017-08-18 | reverse complement strand
CACACCGTCTTCAAGCTTCTTCACCAAACCCTCAAGCCCAGTCACCAGCGCCTGCCAGTTGTCGTGCAGGGTCTGGGTTGTGTTGCGCTTCTGTAGCCACACCGCCAGCACGATCGCGGCAATAGCCAAGATTCCAACCAACACCGATGTCACGCTCGCGTCCATGCAACCCCCTAAGTTCTAGTTTCAGCGTAATGACCTAGTCGGACAGAATGTCCATGGCCTCGCTTATCCTTATAAATAGAGAAAACGGGGGCCAACGGTGTCATCAGAAGCACAGCGCGCAGAGCTGCACAGAACCATCTGGAAGATCGCCAATGATCTTCGCGGCAGCGTCGACGGGTGGGACTTCAAGACCTACGTGCTTGGTATGCTTTTCTACCGCTTTATCTCTGAGAACCTCTCCGGCTACCTAAACGAGCACCAGCGTCGCGCCGGCGAGAAGGATTTCGAGTATGCAAACCTCACCGATGACAAAGCAGAATTCGGCCGCAAAACTACGGTCGAGCAAAAAGGCTTCTTCATCCTGCCAAGTGAGCTGTTCATAAACGTTCGCAAGAATGCAAAGAACGATTCAAACCTAAACGAAACCCTTTCTCGAGTTTTTGCAAACATCGAGGGTTCTGCAGTCGGCGCCGCCTCAGAGAATGACCTTAAAGGCCTATTTGAAGATCTGGATGTAAACAGCAACAAACTCGGCCCAACCGTAATTAAGCGCAACGAAGTCCTCGTCAAGTTGCTAGATGCCATCGGTGATCTAGATTTTGGCAACTTCCAAGACAACAAGATTGACGCCTTTGGTGACGCATACGAATACCTAATGGCCATGTATGCATCAAGTGCCGGCAAGTCAGGTGGAGAGTTCTTCACCCCTCAAGAAGTTTCAGAACTGCTTGCTCGCATTACTTTGATCGGCAAAAAGTCAGTGAACAAGGTTTACGATCCGGCATGTGGATCAGGCTCACTTCTTCTTCAGTACGCAAAAGTTCTAGGCAAAGACAACGTACGCGAAGGTTTCTATGGTCAAGAAATCAACCTGACCACCTATAACCTCTGCCGCATCAACATGTTTCTTCATGACATCAACTACGAAAAGTTTGATATCGCGCACGGTGACACTCTCACCGATCCAAAACACTGGGATGACGAACCATTCGAGGCCATTGTCTCTAACCCGCCTTACTCAATCAACTGGGCCGGTGACTCAGACCCGCTGCTCATCAACGATGACCGTTTTGCCCCAGCCGGAGTTCTTGCCCCTAAAAGCAAGGCAGACCTAGCTTTTACCCTACATATGCTCTACTGGCTTGCAGTCAACGGAACAGCCGCAATCGTTGAATTTCCAGGCGTGATGTACCGCGGCGGTGCAGAACAAAAGATCCGCAAGTACTTGGTCGATAACAACTACGTAGATGCCGTAATTCAGTTGCCACAAGACCTATTTTTCGGCACGTCAATTGCCACCTGCATCTTGGTCTTGAAAAAGTCCAAGAAAGAAAATTCAACACTTTTCGTCGATGCCTCTGCTCTATTCACCCGCTCGCAAACCAAGAACCGCTTGACCCCAGAGCACATTGATCAGATTCTGCAAACCCTTGAAGACCGATCAGACACCGATTACTTCTCAAAGCTGATTGACAACCAGGATGTTGCCTCAAACGACTACAACCTTTCTGTCTCAAGCTATGTTGTGGCCGAAGACACTCGCGAAGTTATCGACATCACGCAGTTGAATAAAGACATCGAAGGCATAGTTGCCCGCCAATCTGAGCTGCGTAAACAAATTGATGCCATTGTTGCTGACCTTGAAGGTTCACAATGAGTCGCATTGAAGAATTAATCAAAGACTTGTGCCCAGCGGGCGTTGAATTTGCCCAACTTCAAGATGTTGTTGAATTGACTGCTGGCGATCGCGTGACAAAAGCGGAAATGTCGGACACTGGTCTTTACCCGGCATATGGAGCTGGAACCGTCCCAACTGGGCAGTATTCGCACTGGAATCGTGAATCGGCCATGATCATTTCAAGAGCAGGCGCGGGAGCTGGATTCGTAAATTTTATTGAAGGTAAATTTTGGGCTACTGATGTGTGTTTTGTAGCTAGTCAGTTAAACAAAGGCACGCTAATAAAGTTTGTGTACTACTGGCTAAAAAGCCAAGAGCATGAGCTCATGAAACACACCTATGGTGGATCAATGCCGAAGATTGACAAAAAGTACCTTTGGACACATAAAGTTCCAGTCCCACCAACTGAACTTCAAAGTGAAATTGTTCGAATTCTTGACACCTTCACAGAGCTAGAAGCAGAGCTAGAAGCAGAGCTAGAAGCAGAGCTAGAAGCACGTAAAAAGCAATATGAGTACTACCGAAATAATCTTCTAACTTTCCCTGAGCAGGGAGGGGTACGGTGGGTCCCGATGGGTAGCGTCGGGCAATTCATTCGTGGAAACGGAATGCTCAAAAACACTCTCAAAGAGCATGGGCTGCCAGCGATTCACTATGGTCAGGTTCATACTTTCTATGGTTCTGCCGCAACAGAGACCAAGTCATTTGTTGAGCCTTCGTACGGAAATAAGCTGAGAAAGGCTACCCCCGGAAACCTCGTAATTGCCACGACTGCAGAGGACATCGAAGGCGTCGGAAAGTCAGTTGCCTGGCTTGGGGAAACCGAAGCCGCCGTAAGCGGCGATGCATTCATTTACGCTCATACTCTCGACCCGCTTTATGTATCTTATTTTTTTCAAAGCGAACATTTCCACAAACAGAAGCTTTCAAAGATTACAGGTACTAAGGTCAAAAGGATTTCAGGCGACTCGCTAGCAAAAATTCTTATTCCTGTCCCCGCCTTGGATGTACAAAAGGATATTGGATTCAAACTCTCGAATTTTGATTCTCTAGTTGGAAACTTAGAATTTGGCTTGCCTGCAGAGATTAGAACTAGACGTATTCAGTATGAGTTTTACCGCGATAAGCTGCTCACTTTTAAGGAAATTGCCTAATGAGCATTCCAAGAGTTGAACCGATTGCGGTCACAAATGAAAGCACCGTAGTCGCCGAGTATCAGGCTGATTCCCGCACCGAACAGGCTTACCAGTCTGAGGCTCAACTCGAAAAGGCATTTATTGATCTGCTTAAAGGTCAGGCATACGAGTACCTGACAATCACAAATGAAACAGACCTTCTGGTCAATCTTCGGAATCAACTTCAGCTTCTAAACAAGGTTGAGTTCACCGATTCTGAGTGGGATCGATTCTTCACAGACAGCATTTCGTCGGCTAACGATCGAATGATCGATAAGACCATTCGCATCCAAGAAGATTACATCCGGGTGCTAAAGCGCGGCTCTGGTGAGACTAAAAACATCTATCTGATTGATAAGTCAAACATTCACAACAACCGTCTTCAGGTTATAAATCAATATGAGGCCGAGGGCAATTACCAGAACCGTTATGACGTCACTATTTTGGTCAACGGTCTGCCTATGGTGCATGTTGAGTTGAAACGCCGCGGAGTTGACTTGCGTGAGGCGTTCAACCAGATAAAGCGTTATCAGCGAGACAGTTTTTGGGCAGGTTCGGGCCTTTTTGAGTACGTGCAGCTTTTTGTGATTAGCAATGGAACCCTGACCAAGTACTACAGCAATACCGTGCGCGAAACTCGTGTGAAAGAGTCAAACGGTAACGAGCGCACTAAGAAGACTTCCAATAGTTTTGAGTTCACCAGTTGGTGGGCCGATGCCAATAACAAACCGATTTTGGATCTTATGTCTTTCGGTAAAACTTTCTTTGCCAAACACACGATTTTGAACATTCTTACCAGGTACTGCGTATTTACTGAAGAGCAGCTTTTGCTGGTTATGCGTCCATATCAAATCGTTGCAACTGAACGTATTTTGCAGCGAATTCTGGTTAGCGAAAATTCAAAAACTCTTGGTTCGTTGGCTGCTGGTGGATACATTTGGCACACAACCGGATCTGGTAAAACCTTGACCAGCTTCAAGACAGCACAGTTGGCCAGTCAGATGCCATCGGTGGACAAAGTTTTGTTTGTTGTGGACCGTAAAGACCTGGACTTCCAGACTATGAAGGAATACGACAGATTCCAGAAGGGTGCGGCAAACTCAAGTGCCTCAACCGCAGAGTTGAAGAAGAACCTTGAGAATCCCAACTCACGAATTGTTATTACAACCATTCAAAAACTGAGCAAATTTATTGAAGGCAACAAAGACCACCCAATTCAACGTAAGCGCGTGGTTTTGATCCTTGATGAATGCCACCGTTCGCAATTCGGTGACATGCATTCGTCAATTCGCAAAGCATTCAAGAACTACAACCTTTTTGGTTTCACCGGAACTCCTATTTTTGCCGCAGGAGCGTCAACCGGAGGGAATCCTGACCTGAAAACCACCGAACAAGCCTTTGGCGAAAAGCTGCATACCTACACAATCGTTGATGCAATTACGGACAAGAACGTCTTGCCGTTCCGAGTTGACTACGTGAACACCATGAAGACTGCAGAGACAGCGGCAGATAAGCAAGTATCAGCGATTGATACCGAGGCAGCTCTGCTGGCTCCTGAGCGTATTACGAAAATAGTTGCCTACATTCTGGAACACTTTGACCAGAAAACTCGTCGGAACGAAAGCTACTCAATAGATAAGAAGCGTGTGCAGGGCTTCAATTCACTGATGGCAACGCAGTCAATCACTGCCGCTAAGTCGTACTATCAAGAGTTCAAAAAGGCTCAGGCCAACTTGCCAGAAGCCCAGCGACTCAAGGTAGCCACGATCTTTAGCTTTGCCGCCAATGAGGCGGAATCTGATGGATTGATGCCCGAAGAAGGCTTCGAGGTAGATGCACTCGATGTTCCATCACGAGATTTTCTTGAATCGGCGATCTCTGATTACAACAAAATGTTTGGGACTAGTTTTAGCACGAGCTCTGACAAGGATGGCGGCTTCGAAAATTATTACAAAGACCTTACTAAGAAACTAAAATCTCGCGAACTGGACCTAGTTGTAGTCGTAAACATGTTCTTGACGGGCTTTGATGCCACAACTCTGAACACTCTATGGGTAGATAAAAACCTTCGTCAGCACGGTCTTTTGCAGGCCTACTCCCGAACAAATCGTATTTTGAACTCAGTGAAGACGTACGGGAACATTGTGTGTTTCAGAGATCTTGAAAAGCAGACTCAAGAGGCAATTACCCTTTTTGGCAATAAGGAAGCCGGTGGAATCGTAATTCTCAAGCCGTACGGCGAGTATTACGCTGAATACTCAGCGGCTGTCTCCGAGTTTTTGGAGAAGTTTGCGACGAACGAAGTACCAGTTTTAGAAGACGACAAAAAACTCTTTATAAAACTTTTCAATGGGATTCTCCGACTCAAGAACATCCTTGTCTCGTTCGATGATTTCAAGGGCAACGAAATTCTCACTCAGGCACAGCAACAAGATTGCCAAAGTGTATATTTCGAGATCAAGCAGCAACTAATCCCTATGTGGCCAGAAAAAGACTCGATCGTTCAAGATGTCATTTTTGAACTTGAGCTAATCAAGCAAGTAGAAATCAACGTTGACTATATCCTCGATTTGATTCGCAAACTCAAAGACTCGGGTGCTGATCTGAATGCCGATAAAGAAATTAAGGCGTCCATTAGCCGTGCTGTCGACTCAAGTTCAGCTTTGAGAAGCAAAAAAGACTTAATCGAGAGATTTATCCAGTCAGTCAACATCGACGCGAACATCGATGACTCCTGGGTGCAGTTTCTAAAAGAGCAACGTGTCATTGAGCTCGAACAGCTGATTGAGGATGAAAACCTCGACCCGGCTTCGACTCATACCTTTGTTGACCAATCATTTAAGAGCGGTTCGATCCAAACCTTTGGCACAGGTCTAGCTCGGCTTATGCCAGCAGTGAGTATCTTTTCGCCAGCGGGCGAGCATGAAGCGCAGCGCGGTCGTGTAATTGAAAAACTACAAAACTATTTTGAGCGTTTCTTCACCCTGGGAAGCTGAGGTGAATTTGCAAATGTCAAAATTCAATGACTCTTTGAGGCCCAAAAAATTTCAACTTGGCCTCGATGTTGAGCAGTTGCGAATGGTGGGCGAAATAGTTCTCCTAGCAAGTTCCCTTGAATGGTTGATCGCTAAAGCATCGCAGATTGATTTCTACTCGAGTAAGTCCCATTCGCCTGTTGATTACGGGCAACAGAGGGTCGCCATTTTTAAAGCATTGAATATGAAATTGAAAGATTTTGAAGAAAATTCCCGGTTACATAAACTCACAAACTGGAGACAGTTGTCAGGTGACATGAAGAGACTTCTAGATCTGCGTGACACCGTGGTACACGGTTCAATCGATCACAGCAACCCGAATTTTTTTCAGTTCATTAATGTGAAGGACGGCACTTCCGTGTCAGCAGAAATAACGAGCCTCGAGCACCTAAAGAATGAAATTTACGCCAAGGTAGAGCTTTTGGTAACTATTTGTGAAGTGCTTCAAAAACACGACACGGACTCGGGCGAGTGGGCGGTATACGCCACGAAGAATAAGAAATAGCTGAGAGAGAGCTAGCCAAAAAGCTCAGGCAAAGTTGCCTCGTGAGCACCACGCAGATCATTCAGCTGCCAGGTTGCTACATCCTGAATCTCTAGCTCGCCAGAGTTATCGGTGACACCAATGCGCAACACCGGAATACCGCGAGCCTCGCACAGACCAACAAACTTCACGTCATCTTCACGACCTACCGATACCAACACGCGACCAGTTGACTCTGAGAACAGAGCACAAGCTTGTTAAACGCCAGGGGAGTGTTTAAAACTACTTTTTGACACGGCACGGTCCTCAAGGCCCGCATCAGGCAAGTGATAAAATCGAACACGTGTTCGAGTAATAGTTACATAAATCCGTTAATTACTATTGTCCACATTCTTCCGTACATGGTAGAATAAGAGGATGAATAGCGAAGCATCTAAGAACATCTCCCCTCTCGAGCGAGACGAGGAAATCTTCACGCGCGTTGCAGAGAAAATCAGGGCAGCTATCCCAAAAGACTTTAATGTGCAGATGAGTGCTTTGATTCAACCGTTACTCAAAGATAGAAATCTTGATGCGATTCTGGAGATTAAGATCCCTAACATTCCACCTGTGGAATTCGCCACAGAAGTCAAGAGGATACTGAACAGACCTCAAATGTTGGCGGCATTGGACCAGCTAAGTCGTATCACAAATGACAACTACAACAAACTCGTAGCGGCCAAATATATCCCCGAGCCAATCCAAAATGAACTAAAAGACAGAGGTGTTTCGTTTGCGGATGCCACCGGTAATGTATCTATAAATCTACAAAATCCACTAATGGTTATTAACTCTCGCGGTGCGACTACCGACCCATGGAAAGGTCCGGGAAGACCAACGCAATCATTAAAGGGAGTGCCGGCGGGGCAAATAGTGAGAACATTGTGTGACTACGGTTCACCAATAAAAATCCAGAAACTAATAATTGAATCAGGCGCGTCTAGAGGTTCGGCGTATCGCATGATTGATTTTCTGACGGCAAACAAATTTGCCACCAAGCAAGTTGGATCCCAGGTTTCTGTAAATGATTGTAAGCAACTATTACTTGCGTGGAGCAAGGAAGTAGATGTTTTTGGCAGCGGTGTTACTAAAAGCTACATAAATCCGCGGGGACTCAATGAATTGCAGTCGAAATTAGCAGAGATTGATTCAAGGAAATATGTACTTACAGGTTCGTTAGCCGCAGAAAAGTATTATGCATACGCCGACCCGTTTACCGCAATGATCTACACAACAAATATTGATGAGCTGGCATTGGAGCTCGGTTTCCTGGAGACGAATAAAGGCGCGAACGTGATTCTATCTTCACCTAATACTCCAGTAGTTTTTGATCGTACCTCGATCTATAAGGGTATGAATATTGCGGCACCTTCACAAATAGCCGTGGATCTCCTCGGGGGACCTGGAAGAAATCCCGAAGAAGGAAAGACGTTATTAGATTGGATGGAGGCTAACGAAAATGTTTGGCGAATCAAACCTGATAATTGAAGCGCGTGAAGCACTCATTGATGCAGTTGAAGCCTTAGGTACGCAAGCCAAGTCTCTGATTCTGGTAGGGGCACAGGCTATTTATCTTCACACTGATCAATTAGAACTTGTCGTTGCCCCCGCAACTAAAGACAGTGACTTCGCAATAGATTCGCGAAGCCTGGACGACGATCCCGTTCTCGAGGAAAAACTTTCAGCCGCAGGGTTTATGAGGGACCCAATTTCAAGAAACCCAGGAGCGTGGATAAATGTTAAAGGAATCCCTGTTGACTTCATGGTCCCTGCCAAATTAGTTTCGACAAAAAGTAGACGGTCTGCAAATCTAAACCCTCACGCGGATTATGTAGCAAGGAAAACCGAGGGTCTTGAGGCTGCCCTACTAGATAACGATGTTCGTGAAATCAAATCATTCAGTCCATTATCAAGCAGGAGCTGCAGGGTGGCAGTAGCTGGACCTGCTGCTTTGCTAGTAGCAAAACTGATAAAAGTCGGAGAACGGATAGATCAATCAAGAATTAGTTCAGACAAAGACTCATACGACATCTTTAGGATCTTCGAGGTAGTTGATATTGCCAACCTTGTTTCAAAGTTTGTTGAATTTTCAGAAAACGAGTTAACAGAAGTTGTTGTTGGAAAAGCTTTAGAAGTTCTTGCTTTGCATTTTGCATCTTCACAGGAAGCATATGGACCAGCGTCTGCTGGTCGTGTGGAGTATGGAATTGGCAATCCAGACGAGATATCAGCAAGATTGTGGGCGTATTCCGTACAGTTTTTACAAATCCTAGAAAAAAATAGTTCAGCAACATCTGGTGTGACACGGGATTCAAAATAGATTTAGCTTCAAAATCTGAAGCTAAATATGAAAGAAAGATGGTGAAATTTTGGAAAAGTTCCAAATAACACTTCTAAGCAACTCGAAATATAAACCGAAGGGCCTTCTCAGGAGAAGGCCCTTCGTGGACATATATATTGCAGAAAAATGGGCTAAGTAAAAAATAAGTCCAGCAGGTCAGCCGTTCGAGCGGCTGGCCTGTATTCACTTTAAGGCATGAGTAGCCTACGTTTTGACATATTTGACAGTTAGCCAAAAGCTCAGGTCAAGTAGCTTCGTGAACACCACGCAGATCATTTAGTTACCAGGCTGCAACATCCCGAATCTCGAGCTCGTCAGAATGCTAAGTGCTCTAATAAAGCCTTGAAGAAGCAATTGGGGTACAAGGAAATTCGGTAAGGGACTCAAACACCATATCCAACTTGTCCGTAAATGTGTTAACGAAGGCACCTGGTTTAAAGGATTCTCGACTTTGTTGCCACTTGAGCCAAATATCCAACTCCTCCATAGCCTCCAATTGCCTACCTACAGGGTTAGTGGTTCTGAATCCTACATAGGCAATAAAATCATTTACCGAGATATCCACTACAGAAATAATTAGTAGATCGTGCAAACTCAGAAACCATACATCAGAATCAATATCGACGTGGTTTTCTAAGTATCTACGATATGTGGTGCCGATTGTCCCTAGGTTGTCTAGTGAAACCACGATTTTGAGACTCTGCGAGTCCGGGGCCCAGTCAATTTTGCCGTACGGTGTTTCTCTAATTTCATTTGACCTAAGGAAATTCGCAAATTTTGATGCCTGGCGTGATCCGCCTTGCAATGTTTCCCGCAGTGCTCTTTTCATTAGGTGTAACTTACCTAAGTTTGTTGTCCTCTCGATATCGCCAGCTTTGACTTCGACAATAAGGTATCGAGCGTTGTCTTCGAACAAAAGGTCTACTTCACCATTTGATTCTTTCGAGGTGAATTTAAAATTAGATAGCAAGGGGCTTTTTTTAAAAATGCGTGAAATAGCTTCACTCGCAATTCTCTCAGTAATTTCACCACGTGCTCGGCTATAGGATTCGAACTGTTCCTCATCAGACTCGAGTAGAAGATCTTCAAATGAATCCCTAAAAGTATCTTGGCCAAGTCTGCTTGGTGTAAGTTCAAGGTACTCATCTTCGATCCTTAGTAGCTTCCCGAAAAGCGGCGGTGAAATATTTTTTAGATATTGATGGACGGCAACTGATGGAATTAAAGTTTGAAAGTCAACTGAGAAGTGCTCAAGAATTAGATTCACAATCGAACTCGGAATTAGAGTCTTATCGGCGATACGTCCTGGGCTTATCCTCAGTGGATTAATGAGTAGTTCCTTAGGCTTTAATTCTTCCCGAAACTGAACATTCCGATCAGAAAAGCTTTTAACAAGATCCTCTAATCGCTGGAAATCCTCTATTCGAAGTTCAACGATTGCGTCACGGACAATTTTAAAATCATGGTAAGAAAAGTTCATAGTTTCAAAGAAAATATTCGCAACCTTTGGATTCGAGAATATTTGCTCGTACAAATATTCTTCGATAACGATGTACTGCTTCCCTCTAATGCCTAAGGTCTCCGACTCAATTCGCCCTTTGACTTTGTGCGCATCAAATTCGGCGGGGACACCTTTGTTTCTCTCTAGAGTCAGAATGTTGCCTAGAGTCAATATGCTTGAGGCGAGACCCATTGCTTTATCTATAGCGGATCTGATGTCAATTTCAGAGGGTGGTTTGATATTCTCAGATCCCCTCGAGAGTGCCACCAAACCTATAATTTCGAGTATGGCTCCTGACGAGGATGAGATGCTCTCAGGCAATTTTATTTTTTGTGCAAAGGTCTGCCGGCAAAGCAGAATTACATACTCCGCTGGAATTCCATCGAGGACTTGTCTGATCTCTGACGCATAAAATGAAATTTTTTCAAGAATTCCCGAATAACTCAGCCCCATCACCTCGTCTAGAGTTCTACGCATAAATGAAAGGGAGGCATTCTCAGCTTCCTTGGAGGCATAAGTCATGCGTTGCGCAGCCTGATTTAATAGCGATTCAAATTCATTCATCGCATCCTCAAACTGCGTAAAAAGTGAGTGCTAGCCAAAAAGCTCAGGCAAAGTAGCCTCGTGAGCACCACGCAGATCATTTAGCTGCCAGGTAGCAACATCCTGAATCTCTAGCTCGCCAGAGTTATCGGTGACACCAATGCGCAACACTGGAATACCTCGTGCTTCACACAGACCAACAAACTTCACGTCATCTTCACGACCAACCGACACCAACACGCGACCGGTTGACTCTGAGAACAGAGCACAGGTGCGGTCAACGCCGTCGCGCTCTTGAATCTCGTCAAGCCAAATTCGGGCACCCATGCCAAAGCGAAGCACGCTCTCAACCACTGCCTGAGCCAAACCGGCCTCTGATAGGTCGTGAGCTGAAGCCAACAGGCCCTGCTCGCTGGCTGCGTTTAGTGCCTCGGCCAGTTGCTTCTCAAAAGCCAGATCTACAACTGGTGGGCGGCCGCCCAGGTGAGAGTGCACAACCTCTGACCAAACTGAACCATCTAGTTCGTCTTTGGTGGTGCCAAGTAGGTAGATGTTGTGGCCTTCGTCTTGCCATCCGCTAGGAATGCGGCGAGCAACATCGTCAATCACACCAAGCACACCAACGACTGGGGTTGGGTGAATGGCTACGTCACCGGTTTGGTTGTAGAAAGAAACGTTTCCACCGGTAACTGGAATTCCAAGTTCCAAACAGCCATCGGCAAGACCGGCAGTTGCCTGCTTGAACTGCCACATGACTTCTGGGTTCTCAGGGGATCCAAAGTTTAGACAGTTGGTAACTGCAACCGGAGTTGCACCCGATACTGCAACGTTGCGGTAAGCCTCAGCAAGTGCCAGACGTGCACCCTGGTAAGGGTCTAGGTAGCAGTAGCGGCCGTTTGCATCTGTTGCTAGTGAAATACCAAGACCGGTTTCCTCGCTAACGCGGATCATGCCCGAGTCATCTGGTTGTGCCAGTGCGGTGTTGCCGCCGACGTATCGGTCGTACTGGTCTGTGATGTAGCTCTTGCTGGCCTGGTTAGGTGAAGAAACAATCTGCACCAACTGCGCAGCCAACTCGCTGGCGTTTTCGTTCTGACGGAACAGGCCGCGAGCGTGAACGCTGTCGTTGTTTAGTGCGTCTTGGTATGAAGGGAACGCAACTGGGCGCTCGTAAACCGGACCGTCGTGTGCAACGGTGCGCGGTGGAACGTTCACGATTTCTTCGTGACCCCAGTTGATGTAAAGACGATCCTCGGCAATTACTTCACCAATGACAGAGAACTCGACTTCCCACTTGTCAACGATTGCCTTGAACTTCTTGAAGTCTTTCTTTGGCACGATGCCCATCATGCGCTCTTGCGACTCTGACATCAGAATTTCTTCTGGAGTTAGTGACTCGTCGCGCTTTAGAACATCTTGCAACTGCACGCGCATGCCTGCGCCACCGTTTGATGCAAGCTCTGATGTTGCGCAAGAGATTCCCGCACCACCAAGGTCTTGAATACCGGCAACAACCTGCGCTGCATAAAGTTCAAGACAGCACTCAATCAAAACCTTCTCGGCAAATGGGTCACCAACCTGAACGGCTGGGCGCTTTGCTGGACCGGTGCTGTCGAAAGTTTCAGATGCTAGAACGCTCACGCCGCCGATGCCATCTGCACCAGTGCGCGCACCAAAAAGAATTACTAGGTCGCCAGGGTTTGATGCCTTGGCAAGCTTTAGGTCTTCGTGACGAAGTGCACCAACGCTAAGTGCGTTAACCAGTGGGTTGCCCTGGTAGACCTTGTCGAACACTGTCTCGCCACCAATGTTTGGCAGGCCTAGGCAGTTGCCGTAGAAAGAGATTCCGTCTACGACGCCGTGGACGACGCGAGCGGTATCGGGGTTAGATGGTTCACCAAAACGAAGCTGATCCATTACAGCGATAGGGCGTGCACCCATGGTGAGGATGTCGCGAACGATACCGCCAACACCGGTTGCTGCTCCCTGGAAAGGCTCAATGTATGAAGGGTGGTTGTGTGACTCAACCTTGAAGGTCACGGCCCAGCCCTCGCCGATGTCTACAACACCTGCGTTCTCGCCCATACCAACCATTAGGTTCTTGTTCATTTCTGGAGTTACCTTTTCGCCAAACTGACGAAGGTAAATCTTTGATGACTTGTATGAACAGTGCTCTGACCACATAACTGAGTACATGGCTAGCTCACTAGAGCTTGGGCGGCGGCCAAGGATTTCGCGAATGCGAGCGTACTCGTCGTCTTTTAGGCCAAGAGCTGCGTAAGGCTGAACTTTGTCTGGAGTTGCGGCTGCGTTTGCGGTTGTGTCAACGCCGGATGCGATTTTCTTTTTACCAAACAGGCCCATTATGCGTTTACCAAACTGTTGATTACTGATGTGAAGAATTTGAGACCGTCAACGCCTGAGCGCATTGCGATCCTGGTGTCTGGACCAAAGCCAGGCTCAACCGCGTGCTCAGGGTGAGGCATAAGACCAACAACGTTTCCTCGCTCGTTGCGAAGACCGGCGATGTCGTTCATTGAACCGTTTGGGTTTACCTCTTTATAGCGGAAGGTAATTAGGCCTTCGCCTTCTAGGCGCTTAAGGGTTTCATCGGTTGCGATGTAACCGCCCTCACCGTTCTTTAGAGGAATGGTGATTTCTTGGTTTAGTTCAAACTGGTTTGTCCACGCGGTGGTGTTTGACTCAACGATAAGTTTTTGATCGCGGCAGATGAAGTGCTGGTGTTCGTTGCGAATTAGTCCGCCAGGTAGCAGGTGTGACTCAACAAGAACCTGGAAGCCGTTGCAAATACCAAGAACTGGAAGGCCGCCGTTTGCCGCCTTGATTATGCTCTGCATGACTGGGGCCTGAGCTGCGATTGCTCCACAACGAAGGTAGTCGCCGTAAGAGAAACCACCAGGTAGAACAACCGCATCTACCTTGTGCAAGTTTGTGTCTGCGTGCCAAAGGCTGACTGCCTCGCCGCCAGCTAGGCGAACCGCGCGGGCTGCATCGCGGTCATCAAGGGTGCCAGGAAAGGTGACTACACCAATCTTCATGTTCGGCGCCCCTTAGTTTTCTGAAGAGATCTTGACGACGTCTTCGATGACACCGTTTGACAGGAAGCCTTCACCGATTTCGCGGGCCTCTTCGAGGTCTTTATCGGTGATTGGACGATCAAAGTGAAGCTCAATGCGCTTGCCAATGCGGACGGCGGTGATGTCTTTGTACCCCTTGCGGTGCAGGGCGTTGTTTACAGACTTGCCGGCTGGGTCAAGAAGGACCTCTTTTGGCATAACTTCGACGATGATCTTTGGCATGTTTGCTCCGATTGTTGGGAGTTTGCGGGGGCGGCTTCAAGGGCCGTTTTTGATGATTTTTGTCGTCGACGACGTTGCCGGACACCTTTATTTTACTGGGGTCTAGGCCGGTGCTCTGGACGGTAGACAGATGTCGGTGTGATGTACATACTTAAGTACATGAAGTATTTTTCTGTGGCCGAAGCCAGGGCCAAACTGGCTGCGATTCTGGATTCTGCTGTTAAATCACGCGAACGCACAGTTATCACCAGAAATGGTGAACCTGCCGCCGTGATCATGTCTTTGGACGACTATGAGTCCATGAATGAAACCTTAGACATACTGGCCGATCCCGAGCTAGCAATAGATTTGCTGACGTACCTGCAAAACCCAGACGCCGAAGAGACCTTCACCTTGGAGCAAGTTCAAGCCGAAATAGAAGCACGTCGAAACGGCGAGGGTAATCGTGAAGCAGTATGAGCTAAGGCTTCGCGGTAAGGCTAAATTGGCCCTCGCCGAAAAGGTGCCGGCTAAATTAGTGGACGTCATTACCTATTTCATCTACGGGCCCCTTTTAGAAAACCCCCGTCGTGTTGGCAAGGCACTAGATTCGCCATTTTTAGGTTGTTACGCCGCAAGGCGTGGTGATTACCGGGTGATTTACCTAATTGATGACGAAAAATCCAGGATTACCGTGCTTGATGTCTCTCATAGATCCCACGTCTACGCCGTAAAGCTCGCAGATCGAGATTAGACCAGTCTAAATAGGGTGCTGACCTCGCTATTTATAGGGGTATTTCTGAACATTTGATACCTTTAAGGGAGCAAAAATGTTGGTTTGGACGAATCATTCCAGTCCATGAAGGCCAATTTGGGGGTATTTTCAGTGAATCTGTTCGGCAATCAGCCGCGAATGGATCAAGACAGCGTTGATCGCTACTTGGCCCAGGGCATTGAAGACCCGCGAGCTGTACTGAGAACCCAATCTGGCGAGTTTCACCTTAGGGTTCATGGTCAAACCAAATACGCGGTAATCCGCGAGAACCTGTTCAACACCGCCCAGCGCTCTGGCGCAAAGTT
>JACCEA011997008.1_pt1 | contig 15340 bp, 19 predicted proteins | sample 7449851 | NCBI WGS metagenome assembly JACCEA01 (sample SAMN15323453, study PRJNA562643) | freshwater metagenome | isolation source: river surface water | place: USA:Blue River Watershed | collected 2017-08-18 | reverse complement strand
CGAGCAGCGCGTCGATTGCGTGCGCCATGCGAATATCGCGTTCCGAAAGGCCGCCCGCATCATGCGTGGTCAAAAGAATATCCACGCGATTCCAGACATTAGACCATTCGGGGTGATGTTCTTGCACCTCCGCCAACAGGGCAACCCGCGTCATAAAGCCAAAGGCTTGCGAAAAATCTTCGAACAAAAACTGGCGGACAATGCCGTCACGGGCCTCATCAAAATCCCAATCGCCCAGCGCATCAAGGGCGCGGGCGCGTTCATCCGGGGTAAGCTGTTCGACCATATTTTGCCTCTTATCCAATCTGCCTCTATGTCGCAGGCATGACAGGTAAAGGTCAACAGGCCCAATCCCCCATTTCGGGGCTGATGCTAAGCAACGTTGCGTGCGTGCGTGGCGGGCGGATGTTGTTCACGGGCGTATCCTTTACGCTCGGCGCCGGTGATGCCCTGGTGCTCGCGGGCCCGAATGGGGTTGGCAAATCCAGCCTGTTGCGGCTGATTGCCGGTTTATTGCCAGCTTATGCGGGGCAGATCAGCCGAACAGGCAAGCTGGCACTGGCCGATGAGCATATGGCGCTGGATGCCCGGCTGCCCTTGACCAAGGCGCTCCACTATTGGGCAACGCTTGATGGCAGCGACGCTGAAGGCGTTCGTGCGGCGCTGGCCAACTTTAGCCTTTCGCATCTGGCCGATGTGCCTGTGCGGATGCTGTCCACCGGGCAGCGGCGGCGGGCCACGCTGGCGCGCATTGCGCTGTCCAAGGCCGATATCTGGCTGTTGGATGAGCCGGGCAATGGCCTCGACACTGCCTCACTGGCGCAGTTGAACCACGCCATGGCGCAGCATCGCGCTGCGGGCGGGATTGTTATTGCCGCCTCGCACCAGACACTCGATTTGCCCGGGGCTGCCGCGTTGACGCTGGAGGCCGCAGAATGAGCGCCTTCTTCCAGATTTTACGGCGGGATCTGCGCCTGTCGCTCAGCGCGGGGGGCCTTGGCCTGCCCATTGCCTTTTTCTTACTTGTCGCAACGCTATATCCCTTTGCCGTAGGGCCAGATGGCGCGCTGCTTGCCCGCACTGGTGGCGGCGTTTTGTGGGTTGCCGCTTTGCTGGCAGCACTTCTCCCCATTGATCGGCTGATTGCCCCTGATGCGGAGCATGGCGTGCTGGATCAATATGCTGTGCGTGGCGTGGGGGAAGAACTGGTCGCTGCGGCCAAAATTACGGCCCATTGGCTCAGCTTTGGTCCGCCGCTGATGCTGGCGGCCATCCCCGCGGCAGCCTTGCTACGATTAGATGGCCCAACGCTTGCCGCTGTGGAACTTGGCCTGTTGGCTGGCACGCCGGGCCTTGCTGCTTTGGGCGTCATGGTCGCCAGCCTGACCGCTGGCCTGCGCCGCTCGGGTGCTTTGGCCGGCCTATTGATGCTGCCCTTGGCAGTGCCGCTCATCATATTTGGGGCCGGTAGCATTGGCGATTTCGGCGGCGGGGCCCTGCGCTTTTTGGCCGCCAGCTCGCTCTTCTTAGTGGCTGTTGCCCCCTTTGCCGCGGGCGCGGGCATCCGTGCTTTGCGGGACTAACGCTTTAACGCGACCAACGCGCGAAAATAGCCGTTGGCAGCGTCAGGCCACGCGCCTCTTCACGGACACCTAATTCCCCACATTCCACAGTGCCGCCCAAATCAGCAAAATGCTGACGGACCAATTCACCAATGGCAAGCGCGGACATGCGCACCGCATAGACTGTGAGGAACAGGAATCGACTGTTTTCATCCAATAGCTTGCGGCATTCGCCAATTAACTGCGGCAAGCCGTCTTCCAGCTTCCACACTTCGCCATCAGGTCCACGGCCATATTTGGGTGGGTCCAGAATGATGCCATCATAGCGCTTGCCGCGCCGCACTTCGCGCGCCGCAAATTTCAGCGCATCATCAATAATCCAGCGAATGGGCTTATCACTCATGCCCGACAAAGCCGCATTGGCGCGTGCGGCCTCAACTGACTTTTTAGAGGCATCGACATGCGTGACAGCCGCGCCAGCCCCGGCCAGCGCCAGGCTGCCCACGCCGGTATAGCCAAACAGGTTCATTGCGCTGGGCGCATCCATGCCCGCCAATTGGCCACGCATCCACGTCCAGACGGGCGCCATATCTGGAAAGAAGCCAAGATGCCGGAAGGGCGTGGGCTGCATCGTAAAGCGCACTTCTTCCCATTGGCCGGTCCAGCCATCCCGCGGAAGGCGCGTGTTGAAATGCCATTGGCCGCCGCCATCTTCATCAGATCCGGGAACAAATTCGCCATCGGCCTGCCAATCAGCACTGGCTGGCGCCCAAAGCGCCTGCGGCTCAGGCCGAATGAAGCGATGGGGGCCATAACGTTCCAGCTTGCGGCCATGGCCACAATCTATCAGCCCATAATCAGGCCATGCCTCGCCAATCAGCGTAATGGGCGTCATGCCGCAGGCGTTGCCCGTTCCGCAACATAGGCGGCCACTGCGTCTTTGGTGGCGGGCAAGCGATCATACCGCTCTTCCCGATCAAACAAATTGCCAACGCGTGCCGGCAATGACGGGCGAACGCCTGTTGCGCGTTCCACGGCATCGCCAAACTTAGCGGGGTGGGCCGTGGCAAGCGTGACAACAGGAATATCAGAGGACAGGCCAGACGTGCGCGCCGCCGCAAGGCCAATGGCGGTGTGCGGGTCAATAATCTGCCCCGCGCGATCCGCGGCCCAGCGCATGGCATCGGCCATGCCATCAGCATCCACACGCGCGCTGGAAAACAGGTCTTGCGCGCCAGCCCGCATATCTGCCGGAATGGTCATCGCGCGAGTGGATTCAAACCCCGCCATCATGCCCGCAATGGCGGCCCCATCGCGGCCCGCCAAATCAAACAACAGCCGCTCAAAATTTGAGCTGACTTGAATATCCATGCTCGGCGTGGCGGTGGGCGTCACAGTGCCGCAGCTATAATCCCCAGTGCTCAGCGCACGGTGGAGAATGTCATTCACATTGGTCGCCACAATCAGCTTGGCAACGGGCAGGCCCATTTGCGCGGCGACATAGCCTGCAAACACGTCCCCAAAATTGCCCGTGGGCACCGAATAGGCAATGGGCCGGTCAGGCGCGCCCAAGCGGACGGCTGTATAGAAATAATAGACAATCTGGGCCATCAGCCGTGCCCAATTGATCGAGTTGACGGCAGACAGCGTGAAGCGGCCATTAAACTCGCGATCATTGAACAGCGCTTTGACAATCGCTTGTGCGTCATCAAAGCTGCCATCAATCGCGACATTATAGACATTAGGCGCAAGCACGGTCGTCATCTGCCGACGCTGCACATCTGACACGCGGCCATGCGGGTGGAGCATGAAGATATCAATCTTCGCGCGGCCCGCCACGCCATCAATAGCGGCAGAGCCGGTATCGCCCGAAGTCGCACCGATAATGGTCAAATGCGCATCGCGCTTGGCCAGAAAAGTCTCGAACAATTGCCCCAGCAATTGCAAAGCCACATCTTTAAACGCCAAGGTCGGCCCGTGGAACAACTCCATCAGCCACTGCTGGCTATCCAGCTGGACAAGCGGCGTGACAGCATCATGTGAAAAGCGGCCATAGGCTGCCGTGCAGAGCCGCGTGAGTGTTGCCTCATCCAGATTGTCCGCCACAAAGGGGCGCATCACGGCAACCGCAGTCTCAACATAAGACAGGCCCCGCATCGCGGCAATCTCGTCGCGCGAAAAGCTGGGCCAGCTTTCCGGCACATAAAGCCCGCCATCCGACGCAAGCCCTGCAAGCGTTGCGCCTTCGAAATCGAGCGCAGGGGCGCTCCCTCTGGTGCTGATATACCGCATGATGGCTGGGCGTTAGCCCTGTTGACGGGCGGGAGCAAGCTTAGCTGAGGGATTGGCGCAGCAATTCTGCCCCCACGCCGATCATCAACAGCGAAATTACTGTGTTAAATCGGGCAGCGCTTAACCGCCGGACCAGCCAAACCCCGGCAAAGGTGCTGGCAATGGCCAGCGGCATAAAAATCAGCGTCAGCTTCATATTCGCTGCCGTAAATTGGCCGAGCGCAAAATAGGCAGGCACTTTCATCCAGTTGAGAATGGCAAAGAAAATGGCTGACGTGCCAATAAAGACAGTGTGGGGGAAATTGCGGCTCAACGCCCAAACCTGAAATGGTGGCCCGCCCGCATGCGCCACTTGGCTGGTAAAGCCCGATACACCGCCCCAAAAAATGCCAAGCCAATTCGGCATTTTGGTCTTAAATTTAAGTTGAACGCCCCGCCCAAGGGCCAAGCGATAAGCCCCAAACACAATCGCAATAAATCCAACCAGCCCGCGCACTGCGTCAACGGGCACCGCCGTTGCGAACAGCCAGCCCAAGAAAACGCCGACGAGCCCACCGGGCAGCATGAGCTTTAAAGTTGGCAAATCAAAATCTCGGCGAAAGGCCCAGACGCTGACAATGTCTTGCGCGATGAGGATGGGAAGCAGCATGGCTGCAGCAGGCGCTGGATCCATCACCAGCACCAAAATCGGCATGGCGGCGGCACCAAGCCCCGCAAAGCCGCCCTTGGCCACACCGACCAAGATAACGGCAAGGGCAGCAACACTATAGAAAATTGGGTCCGTCGGCAGGCTCACCCAGCCCGCATCCGTCGGCGCAGAGCAATGAGGTAAATGATCCCCGCAATGCCCGCGAACAGAAACCATTGGACGGCATAAGCCAAATGGTTGTTCGGCACATCATCGGGAGAGGGCGGCGCACTCGCCTCCAGTCCCGGAGCCGGCGTGGTCGCAATCAGCATTGGTCGCAACACTTCGGTCTTGCCGCCAAGCCGGTCGAGCAGGCTCATATGGCTTGGCTCGCTGGTAATGCGTCCAGACACTTGGCCGCCCGCCCATTTTGGCCTTAGCGTGGGATTGCGCGTGATCCCCATATCAACCAGCGCGCCCGGGGCTGAGGCCGCCGTGCGGCAATCCGCAATCCAGCGATAGCCTGATACCCCTTTGGCAGACCGGCCCGCCTCGGTGCGCCAGCCAGTTACCTTAACGCACATCAGCGATGATGGTCGGAATAACGCGGCATCTGGCACAGGGGGTTGGGCAGGAAAAGCCAGTGCCGGCTGCGTTAAGTTGGCCCGATAGAGCGCCAACAGAGCTGCTTTTTCGGCCCTGCGGTCAAGCTGCCACAAGCCGAGGGCAATCATTGTTGCAATGGCGGCAATAACAATCAGCGATGCAAAAATGGGCAGGCGTTTCATGATATCAGTCGGCCTTCCCGCGCGCGGTTGCGAAACTCCAGCACCAGCAACGCACCTTTGGCCAAGCGCAACAGGCCCAGCACCAAGGCCAGCGTCAAAGGCAGCCAAACAAGAATATGAACCCAAAAGGGCGGTGAGACCGCCAGCTCTAGCCAGACGGCGCCAATGGTGATCAACGCGCCCACAATCAGGATTAAAAAGGCAGCTGGCCCATCGCCCACATTAAACTGCGTAAAATCCAACTTGCAGGTGCTGCACCGCTCAGAAAAGCGAACGGCGCCCGCGAACAAAGTCGGGGCGCCGCAGCGAGGGCATAGCCCCCGCACCGACGCTTGGGTCGTGTCGGGGGTTTGCCAGTTGGTCATAGGTTAGGCGTGGACCGGCGCGCCCCAGCCGCCCCATACATAGATGACGACAAAGAGGAACAGCCAGACAACGTCCACAAAGTGCCAATACCATGCAGCCGCTTCGAAACCGAAATGCTGACGGCTGGTAAAGTGGCCCTTGTACACGCGCGCGAGGCAGACGATCAGGAAGATCGTCCCGACCAACACGTGGAAGCCGTGGAAGCCCGTCGCCATGTAGAAGGCGGCGCTATAGTTCAGGCCCTTAAAGGCAAAGGGTGCATGAACATATTCATAGACCTGCACGGCACTGAACAGCACGCCCAGCGCAATTGTCAGCCAGAGGCCCTTTTTCACATTGTCGTTTTCACCAACGCCAATCAGGCCCCATGCGCCGCGCAGTTCGCCACCACGCTCACCGTTGATGAGCGCGTGGTGCGCCCAAGTGACCGTTGTGCCTGAACAGAGCAGAATCAGCGTATTGAGCAGAGGGAAGCCAAAGGCATCAATGACTTCAATACCCTTGGGCGGCCATGCACCCACGACCTGCGAAACAGATGTTGCGCCTGCGATCCGCTCAACCGCGCCGTCAATCAACTGAACAGGCTCGGGGAAGAGCGCAAAATCAAACCAGGACCAGAACCAGCCCACGAAGAACATGACTTCAGAGGCAATGAACAGGATCATCCCATAGCGCAGGTGCAACTGCACCACAGGCGTATGCTCACCGCCCTGCGCTTCTTTCACTACATCCGCCCACCATGCATAGAAGGTGTACAGAATGCCGATCCAGCCAATGGCAGACACAAGGCCGCCATAAGGCATTTTGTGCATCCACATGACCAGGCCGCCAAAGGCCAAAAGCGCAGACATTGACCCGAAAAAGGGGTGAATGCTGGGTGGAAGGATATGGTAGTCGTGGTTCTTAGCGCCCGCCATGGTGTATCGCTTTCCCTGTAAATTCGAAAAATCGCTTAGCTTTGCTTTTTGCGCTCGTCCACCGGATAGAAGGTGTAACTGAGCGTGATTTCCTCAATTTTCTTTGCATCCGGATCCTTGAGGATGGCAGGATCCACATAGAAGATCACCGGCATACGGACCTTTTGGCCCGGCTGCAGTGTCTGCTCGGTAAAGCAGAAGCACTGGATTTTGGTGAAATATTTGCCAGCTTGAGACGGTGTCACGTTGAACGTCGCCGTCCCGACCACTGGCTTATCCGAAAGATTTTGCGCCTCGTAAAAGACAATGTCTTGCGCCCCAACGGTGACCACTTCCCGCGTGGTTTCCGGCTTGAACGTCCAAGGCAAATCGGCCGCATGATTGGCATCAAAGCGCACCGACATAGTCTCGCCGGCAACGGCACCAGGTGCGGATTGACCCACTGCCTTTTGCGTTGTCCCGGCAAAGCCAGTGACTTGGCAGAAGAGCCGATACAGCGGCACACTCGCATAACCCACGCCGACCATGCCAAAGGCGAGACCGGCGGCCAAAACTGCAGTTCGAGTTGTCTTGTTCATCATTGAAGCCTCGCCAGAGTGATGAAGTAAAACAGCGAACACATCGCCACCAACAGCCCAGCTGTTACCAAGGAGCGCTGCCGACGACGGCGGTTAAATTCGTTTTCAGGATCAGTCATGCAGTCACCATAGCGTCTGCGGCGACTGCCGCGAAGAGGACGAAAAGATAAAGAATCGAAAAAGCAAATAGCGCCTTTTCAGCTCGCATAGGATCATCCGCGACGGGCCGGCGCGTGGCAACGCGCACAGCCATCAACAGGAAAATCACGTTCAATAGTGCGGCAGTGACGCCGTAAATTGCGCCCAACAGGCCAAGTGCCCAAGGCGCCATCGCGCACGCTACCATGGGCAGCGTGTAGAGCAGCACATGATGCCGGGTGGTCTTTTCCCCGGCAACAACAGGCAGCATCGGCACGCCCGCATTGGCGTAATCGGTCTTTACGAACAGCGCGAGCGCCCAAAAATGCGGCGGCGTCCACAAAAAGATGATGCCAAAAAGCAAGATAGGCAGCAGGCTCATCTGCCCCGTGGCTGCGGCCCAACCAATCATGGGAGGAAAGGCGCCTGCCGCACCCCCAATAACTATATTCTGCGGCGTCCGGCGCTTCAGCCAGACAGTATAGACCAGAACATAAAACAGGATCGACGCTGTCAAAATAGCTGCCGCAAACCAGTTGGTTGCAACGCCGAGCGTCAGAACTGAGAAGAAAGATAGGCCAACGCCAAAGTGAAGGGCCGATTGGCGGTCCATCCGCCCAGCGGGCAAGGGACGATCCGCCGTCCGCTTCATGCGGGCATCAATGTCAGCTTCATACCATTGGTTGAGCGCGCCTGCAGCGCCAGCACCCAGCGCAATGCAGAGAATAGCCGTAAAGGCGAGAACCGGGTGAATAGACTGGGGCGCCGCCAACAGGCCGCACAGCCCCGTAAAGACGACAAGCGACATAACCCGCGGCTTGGTCAGCGCAAGAAAATCACGCCAATCCGCCGGAAGAGTGTCAGAGTTAGTCACGCTGAGGCTTGTCATACAGTGTCAAACCCGGGTCCCTTGTGAGGCAAGGCCCGGACCATGAAATGATCATGGTCCGGGCAACGCATGTCCTTGAAGGTTGGGACAACGGAATAAACCGTTTCCTTAGTCAACCTTCGGAAGGGTTTCGAACTGGTGGAACGGCGGCGGACTCGACAATGTCCATTCGAGCGTCGTCGCACCTTCACCCCAGTAATTGGCTTCCGCCTTCTTACCCGCGACCAGCGCGTAGATGACGTTGGCAAAGAAGATCACCATTGAACCGGCCATGATGACATAGCCAAGCGAGGCAATCTCGTTCCAATAGGCAAAGGCATCCGGATAATCAGGGTAGCGACGCGGCATGCCCTGCAGACCCAGGAAGTGCATCGGGAAGAACACAAGGTTCACGCCAATGAAGAACACCCAGAAATGCAGATGGCCAAGCGCTTCCGACAGATGCCGGCCGCTCATCTTCGCAAACCAATAGGTGAAGCCGCAGAACAGCGCGAACACGGCGCCCAGCGACAGCACATAGTGGAAGTGCGCGACCACATAATAGGTGTCGTGCATATAGTTATCGACACCACCATTGGCGAGAACAACACCCGTCACGCCACCCACGGTGAACATGAAGATGAAGCCCAAAGCCCAGACCATCGGCACCGTGAAGCGAATCGAACCACCCCACATCGTCGCGATCCAAGAGAAGATCTTGATGCCCGTGGGCACCGCGATCACCATGGTGGCCGCCGTGAAATACATCTTGGTGTTCACCGACAGACCGACGGTGAACATGTGGTGCGCCCACACGATAAAGCCAACAACGCCAATCGCGACCATAGCATAGGCCATGCCGAGATAGCCGAAGATCGGCTTTTTCGAGAAAGTCGAAATCACCTGGCTGACAATGCCGAAGCCCGGCAGAATCATGATGTACACTTCAGGGTGACCGAAAAACCAGAAAAGGTGCTGGTACAGCAGCGGATCACCGCCGCCAGCCGGATCAAAGAAGGTCGTCCCAAAATTGCGGTCCGTCAGCAGCATGGTGATGGCCGCAGCCAGAACTGGCAGCGCCAAAAGCAGCAAGAAAGCAGTCACGAGAACTGACCAAACGAACAGCGGCATCTTGTGCAACGTCATGCCGGGGGCACGCATGTTGAAGATGGTCGTGATGAAGTTGATGGCACCCATGATCGAGCTGGCACCAGCGAGGTGCAGCGAGAAGATGGCAAGGTCAACCGAGGGGCCTTGGGCGCCATAGGTCGACAGCGGAGCATATACAGTCCAGCCCGTACCAGCGCCCAAGCCCGTGCCGCCAGGCACAAAGGCCGAGGCAAGCAGAAGGATGAAGGATGGCACCAGCAACCAGAACGACACGTTGTTCATGCGCGGGAAGGCCATGTCCGGCGCGCCGATCATGATCGGAACAAACCAGTTACCAAAGCCGCCAATCATGGCTGGCATGACCATGAAGAACACCATGATCAGGCCGTGGGCCGTAATCAGCACGTTCCACATATGATAGGCCTGATCAATGCTGGCACCTTGGCCCTCCAGCATAGCAGCCCAAGTGGTCAGATATTGAATGCCCGGCTGCGCCAATTCGGCGCGCATCAGGCCCGAAATAGCGCCGCCAATGATCCCCGCGATAATCGCGAAAATCAGATAGAGCGTGCCAATATCCTTGTGGTTGGTCGACATGAACCAGCGGGCGAAAAAGCCCAGCTGATGATCGTCATGATCATGTGCATGATCGTGCGAAGCAGCGATAGTTGTCATGGTCGTTATGCCTTGGTGGCGGCTGCAGGCGCAGCCGGTGCAGTTTCATTCGCGCCTTCTGCGGCAGCCGGAGGAGCAGCAGGGGCAACAGCGGGAGTGGCGGCCGGGGCCGGCGCAGCGACGGGCTCAGCGCCCGGCATTTTGCCGCCCTTAGAGGCAACCCAGCGTGCGAAATTTTCCTTCGACACGACTTCAACCGCGATTGGCATGAAGGCGTGACGCGCGCCGCACAATTCAGAACACTGGCCGTAATAGACGCCTTCCTTCTCCACCTTGAACGTCACTTCGTTCAGGCGACCGGGGACGGCATCCATCTTGGTCCAGAAAGCAGGAACGGCGAAGGAGTGAATAACGTCTTCCGACGTCACAATGGCCTTAATTTCCGTCCCAACGGGGACAACAAGACGATTATCAACAGCCAGCAGGCGGGGCTCACCACGCTTGGCCGCTTCGGCATCGGTCAACATGTTCGACACGATTTCGAAATCGCCATGGTCAGGATATTGGTAGGACCAATACCATTGATGGCCGATCACCTTGATCGTCACGGCATCCTTGCCAGCCGGCTTATATTGCGCGGCGAGCAGGCTGATCGACGGAATGGCAACAGCCACAAGGATCAGAACCGGAACCAGCGTCCAGATAACTTCGATCACCGTGTTATGGCTGGTTTTGGAGGCGACCGGGTTGGCTGCGCGACGATAGCGCACCATGACCCAGAGCAGCAGCCCCAGAACGAAGAGCGAGATAACCGTAATGATCGGGAGCAGAATCACGTCATGCAAATGACGCGCACGCTCCCCATTTTCGGTGACTTGCGGCTGAATGCCGATTTTGCCGGGAACCGGCTGGCCAATGCCCGCAACGGGCGCAAGCGCAGCAGGCGCTTCAGGCTTTGCCTGTTCGGCAGCGGGGGCAGCAGCAGCACCCGCTTCAGGAGCGGGGGCAGCAGCAACCGGTGCGGGAGCAGCGGCAGCGGGCGCCGGAGCGACCGGAGTTGCTTGCGCCATCGCAGCTGCCGGTGCGAGCACCAGGCCAATTGCGATCAGGGCAGATCTCAGCTTCTTCATTACCTGTTTGTCCATGTTGACGCCCGGAAAACCGGGCAAAAATAAGGCCCCTGGAGCTACCCCTAATGGATAGTCCGGGCTGGCCTATACGCGGCAAAGCCCGGAGGCTCAAGGGAGTTGCACCGCATTTTTTGCTTAGGATTGCAGCTGCCGTCCAGCCCCCCTAAGGGATGGGTTCCCAAAGTTCACCACAAGCCGGGGGAATGATGACCAACGACGACATCCTTCAGGAGTTTCGTGACGCAGAAGCGCTGCTTGAAGGCCATTTCATTCTATCATCTGGCCTGCGCAGTCCTCGCTATCTGCAATGTGCGCGGGTTTTGATGAATCCTGCGCGTGCCGCGCGGCTGGCCGAGGCGCTGGTCGCCCGCCTGCCAGCGGACGTGCGCGCCGCAATTGATGTGGTCATTTCGCCCGCCATGGGCGGCATTATCATTGGCCATGAAATGGGCCGCGCCTTGGGCAAAGATGCACTCTTCCTCGAACGTCCCGATGGAGTTTTTGGCCTGCGCCGCGGTTTTCGCCTCGAGTCGGGTCAAAAGGCCCTGATGGTGGAAGATGTGGTCACAACCGGATTATCGTCTCGCGAAGCAATTGCTGCAGTCGCCCGTGAAGGGGGAGAAGTGATTGCAGAGGCCGCTCTTGTCGATCGCTCAAATGGCAATGTGGATTTGGGCGTGCCCTTCTACCCACTCATCCGCCTTGATGTACCCACTTATGAGGCGGACAAGCTGCCGCCTGAGCTCGCCGCTATTCCCGCCATAAAGCCAGGCAGCCGGAAGGACGCCCAGTGAGCCAGCATCTGCGCCTTGGGGTCAATATTGACCATGTGGCGACGATCAGAAATGCCCGGGGCGGTGACCATCCCGACCCTTGGCGTGCGGTTGAGATTGTAGAGCAGGCGGGCGGCGATGGCATTACTGTCCATCTGCGAGAGGACCGGCGGCATATTCGCGATGCCGATCTGGATATCCTCATGGCGCGCACGCAGCTGCCCATCAATCTTGAGATGGCGGCCACGCAAGAAATGCTGGCGATTGCGCTCAAACACAAACCTCATGCAGCGTGCATCGTGCCAGAGCGCCGGGCCGAGCGTACGACCGAAGGCGGGTTAGATGCCGCGGGCCTGCACAACGAACTGGCACCGATTGTTGCTCAACTCAGTGATGCAGGGATTCGCGTGAGCCTGTTCATTGAGCCTGATGCGCGTCAAATTGAGGCCGCGATGCGACTCAAAGCACCAGTGGTTGAGTTGCATACTGGCAAATATGCGCATTCTACAGGGCCGGAACTGGCGACCGAGTTGAAGCGACTGAGCGATGCCGCGGCTCTGGCAGCGCGCAACGGCATTGAGCCTCATGCTGGCCATGGGCTCACTTTTGAAAATGTGGGGCCAATTGCCGCCATCCCCCAAATTGCCGAACTCAATATCGGGCACTTCCTGATTGGCGAGGCCATTTTCATTGGGCTGGCAGCCAGCATCCAAGAGATGCGCGCTCGCATGGATGCCGCACGGGATGCCGCATGATTGTCGGCATGGGGTCTGATTTGTGCAATATTGAGCGCATTCAAAATTCGCTCAACCGGTTCGGCAGCCGTTTTGAAGACCGTGTCTTTACGCCAGTGGAGCGCGCCAAGGCGGCTCGCCGCCCCTTCACCAAGGCAGGCACATATGCAAAGCGATTCGCAGCCAAAGAGGCCTTTTCCAAGGCCGTTGGCACTGGCTTTAAACGCGGCGTTTTTATGAAAGACATTGGCGTGGTGAATGCACCATCGGGTGCGCCCACTTTGGCACTGACGGGAGGGGCCAAGGCAGCGCTCGACGCTCTTGTCCCGGCGGGGCATGAAGCGCGCATCCACCTGACGCTTACCGATGACCATCCTTGGGCGCAGGCCTTTGTCATCATAGAAGCCTTGCCCATAGGTCCGCTTGGCTCCTAAAGCGCGGCAAACACTCACCGCTGACGAAAGATTTCCCCCCATGGCCAAAGCAAAGCGCCCAAAGAGCGAGCGGATTGATTGGATTGCGGAAATTCGCGGAGCTGTGATTTTGCTGGCAGCTGTGCTGGGCTTTCATAGCTTTGTGGCCAAGCCATTCTACATCCCGTCCGAATCAATGGTGCCGACATTGCTGGTTGGCGATCGGCTGGTTGTGAACAAATTTGCTTATGGGTGGAGCCATGTTTCCCCCACTATTCCCTCCATCCCCGCGCTGTTCCGTTGGATCGTCTTGCGCGAGCCCGTCGAGTCGCTGGCTGTGCAATTGCCAGACTGGAAGGGCCGGATCTGGGGCAGCACACCTGAACGGGGGGATGTTGTCATTCTGACGCCGCCCGGGACAAATACGGATTACATCAAGCGCGTTATTGGCTTGCCCGGAGACCGGATTGAAGTGCGCGGTGGGCTTGTCATCATCAATGGCCAAGCCGTGAAGCAAGACCGATTGGGGGATCGGCTGGTGCCAGTAGATTTGAACGACCCATGCACACCAGAAGAATATCCGGGCCGCCGCATTGCCAAGCCAGATGGCAGCCTGTGGTGCACGCTTCCTATTGTCCGCGAAACGCTGCCCAATGGCCGGACTTATGAAACCGTGGATACGGATCGTGACTCGGTCGGGGATAGCTATGGGCCCATCACTGTGCCCGAGGGCCAGTATTTTATGATGGGTGATAACCGCGATCACAGTGCCGATAGTCGCTTTCCACAATGGCAACGCGGTTTAGGCGGACCTGTGTCTTGGGAGCAAATTGGCGGGCGAGCTGAGTTTATTACCTTCTCGCTCGATGGCTCAAGCAGCTTGCTCAATCCAATTAGCTGGGTCCGCGCGCTGCGCCCCGGCCGCGCCTTTACAAGCCTTAAGCCAAAAAGCGCCGCACAGTAAAAAGCCCGCGCCAAAAGCTGGCACGGGCCTTTTAACGATCAGCAGAAAAAGCGCAGATCAGCGGGGTTCTGCGCCACCTGCGGCGGCGCCCGCTGCCTGTTGCTGACGCTGCATCATCTGTTGCATCATCTGCACTTCGGCTTGGCTACGGAAATCCAACAAATCCACGTCAAAGACGAGGACCGAATTTGCCGGGATCGGCCCAACCTCTTGCGCGCCATAACCCAGCGAGGCGGGGATGCAGAGACGATAGGAACCGCCGCGTGCCATCATTTTCAAAGCTTCTGAAAAACCGGGAATGCTGCCCGCAACTGGCATAGGCACTTGCTGATTGGCATCAAATTCGGTGCCATCGGCCAAGGTGCCCTTATAGCTAATCAGCGCAATATCCTGATCTGTCGGGCTGGGGCCGTTGCCAGCCTTGCGTGTCTGGAACACCAGCCCAGAGCCAGTTGTCTCAGCTGCCGCCACGCCATTGCCAGTGGGCAGCATCAGCCGTGCCGAGCAGCTTTGGCCAACGGCCTTGGCAGTGCCGGCCCAGGCTAGGCCACCTGCAATTGCCGCGACCAGCGCGACCCCGCCCCAGAGCTTTACAAGCGAGCCCTTGGAAATTGGATGAATGGGAACAGCAGTGTTCGACATGGATGGCCCCTATTGGTCAATCAATCTGGCGAAGGCCTATGGCGCATCCGCGCGCGCGCGCCAAGACCAAAGAAAAAGGCGCTGGGAATTCCCAACGCCTTTTTTGTAATTTGGCAATCGCCGTGTGGCTTAGCGGATGCCGTCACGCTCCATGCGCTTGCGCTCCATCTTGCGGGCGCGACGCACAGCAGCAGCCTTTTCACGGGCGCGCTTTTCAGACGGCTTTTCATAGTGGCGACGCAGCTTCATTTCGCGATAGACGCCTTCGCGCTGCAGCTTCTTCTTAAGAGCCCGAAGCGCTTGGTCCACATTATTGTCGCGAACGATAATCTGCATAAAAAAGCCACACTCCAAAGTCGAATTTGCACCGCCAAAATTGGCGGGCTGAAGCCAAAAACGAAGCAGCGTCGCTCAAAGCGCCGTGCACGAGAGATGCGCCCCTAGCCACCGATTCCCCAAAAAGCAAGGGAAAAGGCCTGATTGCCACGCAAGATGGCGCTTGCGTCAAATAGGCCGGGCAGATTCTCGTCAGAAAGCTGATCCACGGCAGCATCCAATGCGCTCTGCCATAGTCCTGATTCGCACAGCCTGCCAGATGGCGAGGATGGACAATGCCTTAATGCGGGCGGCCGCCCGCGCGGGCCATTGGGGAAGAGGGAGGCATATGCCAGTTTGGAGCAGCTTTCGGCATCTTTTGCATGCGTCGATCAGCGAAACCCAGTTCCACGCAGTTAAACAAAGTGGCACAACGTGCGCGACCTTTTTGCCCATGCTGAAAACCGTCTTGCGGACACGCGCGTTGCAACATTTGATGGAAGCGCT
>JACCEA011384007.1_pt1 | contig 15341 bp, 19 predicted proteins | sample 7449851 | NCBI WGS metagenome assembly JACCEA01 (sample SAMN15323453, study PRJNA562643) | freshwater metagenome | isolation source: river surface water | place: USA:Blue River Watershed | collected 2017-08-18 | reverse complement strand
TATACATGCCGTCAACGCCGACCTTGTTCAATAGCGGAATGAAATATAATCAGCTTAGTTCCTGCTTCGGGTCAGACATGGGCGATGGGTACGAAGATATACATAGGACTATCGCCGAACTTAATGAGAACTCAAAGTTTGCTGGGGGTAATAGCGCCTCATTGACTAGGCTACGGGCAAAAGGTTCTTACATTCGTAGTACAGGGGGTAAAGCAAGTGGCCCTGTACCTTACGCGAAACTTATCGAACAAGGAATGCGCTGTTTTGACCAAGGCGGTAAGCGCCCCGGCGTTTGTGCCGTATACCTTGAGACGTGGCACAAGGATATTATTTCTTTTCTTGAAATGCCTAAAGCCGCGCGTGACGAAAGGCTTTCCTCTAAAGACCTATTTGTTGCTACATGGAATAGCGACGAATTCATGCGTCGAGTTTACAACGATGAAGACTGGACATTGTTTTGCCCTAATGACGTGCCTGACCTAGTAGACGCTTGGGGCGAAGACTTTGAAACGCGTTACCGTGCTTATGAAAAGAACCCGAACATACATAAGGTAGTTGTTAAAGCACAAGAAGTATGGAATAAAATAATTGAGCTTCTGTACAACCACAAGGGGCTAGGCTGGCCTTGCTTCAAAGACACAGCTAATCGTAGGTCGATGACACGAGATTATGGAACAGTCCATAACAGTAATCTTTGCACAGAAATTCTGCTAAGAAATTCTTTACTGGAATCTTTTGTCTGTAACCTAGGCTCTGTAAATCTGGCAGCGTGTAAAACATTACAGGACGTTACTCGGGCCGTTCGCACCGGCATTCGCATGATTGACAATGCTGTTGAGATTGGATACCTACCACAAGAGAATAACCGTCGCTTCAATAAGGCTGACCGCCCTCTTGGTCTTGGCGTGATGGGCTACACACAGTGGCTTATAAAACAAGGGGTAGACTACGAAAGCCAGGAGCACCTGGACGAAGCCGACCGCTTGTACGAGCACATATCTTATATGGCGATTAACACCTCAGCAGAACTTGCTCAAGAGAAGGGCGCGTTCCCCAATTTTTCTAAGTCGCGATGGGCTAAAGGTGAATTGCCGATAGATACTGCGTTTGAGAATGTATACTCTGACTTAATTAGCGAATCGCGGAAGAAAGAATCGTATTACGACTGGGACGCTCTGCGGGAAAAGACCTCCGTGGGGATGCGTAATTCTCACCTTCTGGCTATAGCTCCTACTGCAACAATATCAAATATTTGTGACGCTACCTCGTGTACCGAAAACCCGTATGACTTGAAGTACGAGCGTTCTAACGCGTCCGGAACTTACATTATGGTAAGTCACACGCTGCGCGACGCGACCCGTTTGGGGCGCCCGGAGCTAGCTAAGACTTCCAAAGGCGTTGACCAGATGTGGACAGTGAAAGCTGCCTGTGTGCGTCAACAGTGGATTGACCAAGCACAGTCTACAAACCTTTACATATCTGGCACAAACGACGGTGAGTACCTTACAAAGCTGTACATGACAGGGTGGTACTACGGTCTGCCTACTTTCTATTATATGCACTCGGAGTCGGCTGTGATGGAAGAAGCTCCTACCGCCAGCGCAGAAGTTGTAGAAGCAGAACCTGAAGTTTGCATGCTAGGCGAAGCATGTACCTCTTGCCAGTGAGACACGAAAAATGACTATGATTAACTCGATGACCGAGCAGGACAAACTGCGCCATATCCTTTCACAGCGTCGGATTATAGAAGGCCCGGAAGACCGCGTACGCTCGGCAACTTTGGCCAAGTATGATTTTGCTCCGCGTGTTATGGAGCAGATGCAAGCTAACGAATGGCACCAGAAAACGCCTAAGCTAGATAAAGATTCTTTAGAAAGACTGCCTCAAGGTTCGAGGAATGCAGTGACCCGTGGTCTTGCGTTTCTTACTAACCTAGACGGCATCCAGTTGGACAACCTGATGTTCAACTTGGTTGAGCACATAACCGACCCCAATATCAGGTTGTGTATCGCGCGGCAAATTTGGGAAGAAGCTTTGCACGTTGCAGCCTATGACAAAATCATTCGTACACTCTACGCTAATCCGTTAGATGTGTACTCGCTGCATGAGTTTAACCCACAGCTCAAGGCAAAGAACGACATAGTGATGGCGCAGGCCAACAAACTCAAAATGACGGGTTTCAGTGCTACGAATTTCATCTACGCACTGGTAGCGAACATCATTCTGGAAGGCATCTATTTCCATAATGGTTTTAGCTTGTTCTATATCATTGAGAGGTTGCAGCGTGAACTTCTTGGCTCTTCGGACATGGTTAAGTATATCCAGCGCGATGAAACCACGCATCTTGGCTTGTTCACTCACACGTATAACGCTTTGCACGAGGAACGATACGCACTGTTTACACCTGACGTAATATCTAATGTTCTTGAACTTGTGGATATGTCTGTGAACTTGGAGCGTGAGTGGGGCCACCATATTATTCAAGACGGCGTTCCTGGTATGTCTGAAAAAACAGTAGATGACCACACTTTCAGTCTAGCTGATGGATGTTTAGCCGGAATAAACATTGCGCCGACTTATAAGGTTAAGACGCCCTACCCGTGGATTGAAGAGTTCGCAGGTGCTATAAACAAGGGTGAGAAAAACTTCTTTGAAACTACAGTAACTTCTTATAGTAAAGAGCCAGTTAAACCTTTACGGGGACCGCAGACTTTCCTAGGGCCTCTGTGATTAGGTAGTATAAACGAGAGCCCCTCTAGAACTAGCTAGAGGGGCTTTTTATTTGTCAAACTTTATGCTAGAAGTCTAGTCTAGCGCCCCAGCTAAAAAGGGCTAAAACCAGCTCTTTTTACTGCTAGTATTTTGCACTCTAGTATGCTATACTGTAAGAGACTCTAAGAAGCGCTTAGAGACTGTCATAAAGTTTGATTCTAAGGAGAGTTGAAAATGAGCACTGCTAACAAAGTACTGGTGGCGCCGCCAGCTCGAGGTAGGAGCATCGGTTGTATTGCTCGCTGCGAAGCCGGCGCGTAACTTACCTATAGGCAGACCCCGCAAGATTGAATACCGCTCCTCTACTTCGGTAGAGCTAGAACCACTTAGCCGCGGTAAGATAGGGTTTTGGGTAGATATTCCTACGCTCAAGAACCTTATCGAATCCACAGAAGATACCTACACCATAAAAGAAGACGATAACGTCTATACTTTTAGGGTCATTCCTAAACAGGAGGCAGCATGAACGCTTACGAAGATTTTGACGACGTATTTGCTACAAAGAAGAGCTGTACACTAGACAAGGTCCCTTCTTTAAAAATAAAGATTGTAGATGGGAGATTCTACCCAGGGAAGAAAACGCTTGAAGATTTTCATGTACAAATCTTTTCCGCCACAGGTAAAGAACTCTGGAGTAACCGATACTCGTATGCTTACCAATTAGGTAAGATAGACAAAACCACTGGACAAGTAGCGCGTTTATGCGGTTATCAAAGAGTCTACTCAGACTCTATACTTAAAATTTTTAGGACTCACGCTAGCACTGGGCAAAGCCCGACCCACAAGCGTTTGCTTGACCCAGACTCACTGAAAGCCCATGGCATTTACTTAGATGATTGCCACAACTTTGTAAAGGTCCTCGAGGAGAGTGACTGGAACTACGCGGTCCGTATTCGTGTAATAGAAGAGCTCCATAAAGAAACACTGGCTAGACTAGAGCTTCAGCAAGCAGAAGTTGCCGCCAAAAAAATTGAACTGTTAGTAGAGAAGAAAACTAATCTTCTTATAAAGCGTCGCGACAAGATTGAACCAGAAATAAATAGTTTGATAGAAAAACTCAGGGTGTTAGCAACCTTACGCCCACGCAAGACAGAGACCGAAGCGCGTGCTTTCATCGAAAAAGAGAAAGTATCTATACACATAAAAATCGACGCTCTTCGTAAGAAGGAGGTTGCATTGACCGAAGAAATACAAGGCGTTGTGGATAACACTACCAACTTTAAAGGTGAAGCCTAAATGAACCCTATCTATGAGTTGATAGCGGATAAGAAAACTCAAACCAAAAACGGCTGAAGAAAAAGCCTTCGTTAAATCAGAAAAGGAGAGACTGAATCTGGAGATAGATAAGACGACCCAGGAAATTCATACCTTGAACCACCCCGAACTTTCTACAAACACAACTGCTGTACAATCAAACCACCATAAAGGTAATCAAAAATGAAACAACTGAAAATTGCTATCACCCGTGCATCCAATGGCTTCGTTCGCAAAGAAGGCCGCCTCTTCACCAACCCGGAAACTTTCGAGCGCGTTCTGCCTAAGAAGAATGGTGCCGACATTGAAACCCACAAGAGTGGTGATATGCAGGCTACTATCAAGGGTAAAGTCGTTGGTTACTTCTGGGATGCCGAAGGCGTCGGCTATTTCTTCGAGTCGGCTAAGGACTTCGCTTCCTTCCTGAAGAAGGCTGAGAAGGGCGAATTCGGTGAAGCTACAGAGAAGAAAGAAAAGAAGAGCAAAAAAGGCGCTAAGGGTAAGAAGAAAGGCAAAGACTCTGACACACCTGCTAAAGGCCGTCGCCGTCGCGCAGTGGTGGATGACGAGGGAGATAACGAAGAACCGAATATCGACCTCGACGAAATTGTAAACGAGGATGCTTCTAATTCTGCAAATGCTTTGGAAGTTTTGAAAGTCTTGAAGAAGGAAATCAAGCGCGTAAAAGTGAAATCCGAGAATATCAATGACCTCGTTGGCGTGATTGAAGACTACTTGAAGGAAGCTAAGAAAGAGAAGCCGTCTGCGGGAAAAAGCCCCAAGGCTACGCACAAGGGTAAGCACGTAGACGAAGACTCTGAAGAAGACGTACCCAAGAAGGGTAAAGGTAAGGGTAAGAAGGCGAAGCCCGTACCGCGTCGTAAGCCGAAGTCTGCTTCTAGCGCTTCAGACACTTCTTCTAGCTCGGGCAACGACTCCTCGGATGCTTCTGATTCTAAGAAGAAATCCAAAAAGGCTAAGTCTGCTTCCTCCAGCGAAAATGACGCCGTGCCTTCTAGTTCCTCGTCCGACGATTCTTCCGATGACTAATTAAGACTGGCACAAGGACGTGCCCCTACATGAGTTGAAAGGATAATTGTATCGTCGGATATTTGAATACGAAAACTGTAAAGTAAGTTACTTGATACCCAAGTTACAAATTCCATTTTTCAACAAAGAAAAGACCAGAGGAAATTATGTCTACACAAGAAAAGGCTTTGTCTGCTGAAAGCAAAAAAGTAAATGATGCTAAGGCCCCTGCTAAGGAAGCAGCCAAGACTCCGACAGCAGCGTCACAGCCCGTGTATATTAGCAAGGTGAAAGCAAACTTTCATCTTATCATTCAACCCACAAAGATTTTCGAGGCTACAGACCCAGACCGCGTAACTCTACTGCTCGACGGTGAAGAGAAGGAAGCTCATGTTTTTGACCCCTTCGACATTGTTTCCGTGGTGCCAAAAAATATCAACTTGAATCCGCAGCCTGAGAAGATTGCAGGATTCTTTCGACTGACACTATTTCCGGCGCTGAACCTTATTTCAGAGTTCAACCAGAACGCGGTTAACGGTTTGCTGAAAATCGGTACAGCCAAAGAAACAGAAACTTTCTATAAGGAGCTGGCAGTTGCTCTGTCAAAGAAAGTGGACGCAGTGATGCCAAGCGTGTCCGGCTATCTTTCCAAGTCGGTACAAGTTAGCAAAGCCGCAGATAATTCTGCTTCTTTTGATTGGAACATTGATATTTTTGCTTTTTATCGCTATCGCGGTGCTTTGGTGGAAGACGTAGTTCCACATGTCACCACTATTATTAATGCTGTGCACGGGCTTAAGTCTAATGGCAAGCCGGCTAAGAACCCGGCACTCCCTAATACCGGGCTTACTATTTCTATCGCAGTAGACGCCCAGGAGGCCCACACACTTGCTACTGGTGTTGACCTGAGTAACTTTGAGTACTCTACATCTTTTGGCAGTAGCTTGTATACACCAACCACGAAGGCGCTGAGGAAAACGCTGTTCGGCGCTAGCCCGTACAACGCAGAGGAAGTAATACCGCTTCTCATCTTTACCAAAGAAGCATAAGTAAGTGCTTAAGAAAGGGGAGCAATTGCTCCCCTTTCGCTATTTATAGAAGACACTTTTTACATAACAAGGAGAGTAATATGCCACAGTCTACGTGGATATTTTCGGATAAGTTTAGTGTCGAGTACTCTGGAGAAGCACCTCGAGTTATACTCATTAGGGGTTTCCACAATACTGGAAAGACAGAACTTGCAAAATACTTTTGTCGAGCCGACCCAAGTCACATGACAGTTCACCTAGAGACTGACATGTTTATGACTAATAGAAACGGGGAACGTGTCTTTAAAAAAGAAAAGTTACATGACGCCCACCAGTGGGTACGAGACACAGCCGGCATTCTACTTAACACGGGCCACTCTGTAGTTATATCAAACACGTTTATACGATTGTGGGAGCTAGACCGCTACATAGTGTTAGCATCTACCCGGGGTTTAGACTACGCAATCCTCAAGACGCAGTTTGAATATCCCAACGTAAAAGCCCACCCAATAACTCTTCTACAGTCACAGCGGGCTAGCTATGAAGCTTATACATAAGCTGACCTTCGAGAAGTATACGGAAAAGACACGAGAAGACTTGCGCGATGGTGCATTCCTTTGCACGCGGTATCATTTATTTATCCCAGGCTATTTCAACATAAAGTTTTACGATTCTGTTTTAACAGGGGCGAGGTTAGATGGCTGGAACATAGATGTACCTAAGACAGAAATGTTTATAGCATTTCTTGGGGACGAAGCTGTTGCTGTGCTTATGTTTCTAAAGCGGACTGATAGAAAGCCTAACTTGGCGTCATGTTTTGTTGTAAGTAAGCACCGTAGAAAAGGCTTTGCTACTAAGTTGTGGTTGTATGCACGAGAAAACACGCGGCGTAAAGTTTTCGTAGCGCAGACAAGCCGTCCTGACGGAATAGCCTTCTACAATAAGGTAGGAGTTGATGCACGTTGAAAAAATATGGTGATTGGTATTACGCAGTCAAAAGCGCAGGCCTCGTTATAGTAAACTTCTGTGCCTTCGACACTAACTCAAATTTTTACGGCAAATACACATGGCCGTGCAAAGGAGGATTCATAATGGCTAAGCCAACCCCTTACATTCCAGAAGAAATACGTTTGGACGTTACAGCTATTGCGGACATATCCCGCATATGGGTAATGAACCCAGATTCAAGTAATATCAAACACGCGGCATACGATTTTCTCAACGAGCACTTGTATCTAACCTTCCACTCGAAGGAAGACGACGAGCGCCCCACTATTTATCGTTACCCGGAAGTGCCTATTGAATACTGGGTGGGGATGACGCAGGCTGAAAGCGTAGGCGCTTACTTCCAAAAAACTAAAAAACTTCTAGTAGGATACGCACTGATAAAGCTTAAGAAGGTAAAGAAAAAATGACACGAATAAATGTTATCCCAGTGGAAAAACTTCACGACAAGCATCTTAGAGGGGAGTACCGTGAGATAACACGCCCATTTAAAAAGGTAAGAGCGCGGCAACAGAAGGGTCAGACGCCAGAGGATGTTAAAGGCCCAAAAGACTACGTACTAGGACGCGGGCACGAAACATTCTTTTTCACTAGGCTGAAGTTTGTAACTAACAGATATAAAGAGCTAACAAAGGAAATGCGGCGCCGAGGATTTAATGCGTCACCTGTAAAAATATCCAAGTTAACAAAGGGGATAGACGCTGGCTGGATGGGGGACTACAAGCCTACAAAAGCTGCTATACGCCTGAATAAGCAGCGAATTAGGGAAAGACTCGCTGAAATAAAAGACTAACTTTATGCTTGTGCACTGTAAGAAGCTATACTGGTGTAAGCGTGAGAAACCCGCTGTACCTAAAGCCTAGAATTCAGTGTTGTTATCTGCAAAACTATGCTATAATGTAGACGTGACAGAAGTAAGTAAAACACTAACATAAAGTTTGACTGAGGAAATCGTTATGAAGATGCTCCCTTGTATCGCCTTGTGTATTGTCTCTGGATTTAGTTTTGCGGCGGGTACTGTTGTAAGTAAGACTTACGCCCTGCCTGATGGTACCCCGCTGATTTACGTAGCAGCTACGGCATCCAACTCGGATGGTTCGTACTACGCGCTAGCACAAGTTGTCTCTCCAACGGATATTTCAAATAGTCAACTCGCCTTGGTTAGAGTTAAGAAGGACGGTTTTGAAGTAAAACACACCTTCGACAAGGTTTATACAAACGGCGGGGCAAGCGTGGACACCTCGGCGCTGAACGAAGGTAAATTGTTTGTAGCCTCTGATGGTACCGTCTACGGGTTGATGGGATACCAAACAGACAAAACTTATTTTTTCTATTCGTACTCGGAGTCTACGGGCTACAAAAAGATTAGTAATGTTTATTATCCAATTACTGCTCTTGGGGAGTTGAGCGACGGAACGATATACGGGTTGACCCGAGCTTACTTCACTTACAAGAGTGGCGTGTTTAAGCCTCAAGTAGAGATAGCAGGCCCCTTGGAAACAAAAAAATATCCGGCGATACCAAAAATAAACTTAGACCCGCACTATATTATAGGGCAGTCCAACGGTACTTTCTTTTCAGAAAAACCTATATCTTTACATAACTCGGGGTATGGCTCTGGAGAAACTCTGCCCGGTAACGAACTGTACTCCTTTACTATTTCTGGTAATAATATTACTAACTATAAGCTGCTGCACAAGTTTGCTAGCACAAATGGTGAGACTAAAGCGGGCAACGGCTTTACTAGCCCGCATGGGTACAACGTTAAGTGGGTGTATAAGAATAAAGATGGCGTATTGATTGGGCAAACCGAAGACGAAGGGCAATACGGATATGGTACTCTTTTCAAAATCGAGAACGGTACTTTCTCCGTGTTAAAACACTTCTTAGTAACAGACATTAACGACGTTAAGGATATTTCTACGCAGGAAAAGATTGTTGAGCTAAAGGATGGTTCTATACTTGTAGGTGGTAGAACCACTATAGTACGCATTAATCCAAAAACTAATGTGTATGAAACACTGATTAACAACTGCCCGCTCTGTGCGCTCACTCAGGTTAACGCCGACACCGCACTAGCTATTACGCCTTACGATAGTTACTACGAAAAGTTTTGGGGTAAGAATGGTTCAATTATTTCTTACAAGATAGTTGATGAGACTACACCACCCGACGTAGGAACACCTTCTATTGCTACAGGCGGTAATAGCTTCAGCGTATTTGAAGGAGAAACAGTTTCTTTCTCTTGGGCTGCCACCAACGTTTCGTCCTGCATAGCTCTTAACGACTGGTCTGGTCCTAAAGAATTGTCTGGTACTTATACCTATGTAGCAGCAAAAACCAGCCAGTTTGCATTGAAGTGCACTAACGGCGTAGACGACGTTTATACAAACTTTAGTGTTAATGTAACACCAAAAGCAGAAGACCCTATTAACCCAGGCGACAAGGAAGTTATACCGATTAAAGAAAGCGAGGTACAAAAGCCGGCTAGTAGCTCGGGCGGCTCAATTTCTTTCTTTAACCTGCTACTTTTGGCTGTGCTGATTGTACGACGAATAAAAGCATAAGGACATAACATGTACGGTAAGATTAAAACGCGGGGCGCGCTTAATACGCCCGCCTCGCGCTTTTTAAAAGCAGCACTAAACCAACTTTCAAAAATCATCGCTTGGTTACTAGTCGCCGTAGTAGTAGCGTATGAAATGCACATTATATAGTGAGGGAAGTCTATGGAAGTTTCAGAAGAAAATCTTGTTCGGTGTATAAAGCGCCTTAAGAAGTATGACGACAGGTACTATAATAGCGCGTCTCCACTGGTTGAGGATAAAGAGTACGACCGATTCCGCGATGAAGTCCACAAGGTAGCTAAGAAAGCAAAAAACAAAGAAGCTCTGGCCTATTTCAAAACAGTGCGCGCACCAGTACGCGAGTCAAAGCGAACTGAAAATCTCCCAATTGTGCTAGGCTCGCTGAAGAAGGCCAAGAACGATTCCAACGCCATGTACAACTTCGTGGCTAGCGTGCTGAAAGCGTCTAAGGCCCTAAGTGGTACTATGACCGACTCTAACATACGCAAACATTATAAAAAGTTGGTCTCATATGTCATAAGCCCGAAGCTGGACGGCCTAACTTTTCTTCTGCATTACGAGTACGGCGAACTAGTAGCTGCCTATTCAGGCGGCGATGGTATTAGAGGCCAGCTAAAAACCCTACACGCAAAAATGCTGATAGAGAAAGGTTTAATCCCAGAAAAAATCTCGCACGAAAATCCTAGGTACGTCGTTGGCGAAATAGTGTGCTCAAAGAAAAAATTTCAGGATGTAGTGACCGCGCAGAAGAAAAAAGATGGTACTAGCAACTACAACGAAGTGCGCAACGCTGCCTCCGGCTGGGTGAATGCTGACAAGCCTTCAAAAGACTTGTTAGCCGCTATCTCTTTTGTTGCGTATGAAATAAAGACGCCTGACGGTGATTTGGGAGTAACCCGTAACCTGAAAAAGTTAGACTTCGGAGCAGCACTGAAGGCGAACAAGCTAAACACTATTTCAACCCTGAAGAAGTGGGGATTTGAGACCTACGCGGGCTCCAAGTTCATGCACGTAGTTTCTGCGGTAGATTTTGACGACGCATTCAGGAATATTTTAGACAGCATGCTGGATAAAGTAGATAGCTATGAGTACCCGCTAGACGGCATCGTTGTAGAAGTGTCTGACTCGCATTTACGCGCTGCAATGGGCACTGCCCGCAACGGTACTCCAAAATACGCTGTAGCTTATAAAGTATCTGCGGACGCCGCAGTTAAAGCCGGCAAAGGCAATACCACTAGAGTTACTAAGATTGGCGTAACAACGTCAAAGATTGGTGCGCTAAAGCCTACGCTGCATTATGACCCAATTAAAATAGGAAACGCTACCTACAAAAAAGCCACTGGCAATAACTTCTCTTACCTGTTGAAACACGGCATCGGCGTCGGTACACAGATTGCTATTGTGAAAGCAGGTGACGTTATACCTAAAGCTTATTTTGCAGACACCAATAAAGCTAAAGCAAAAGATATTTTTCCTAAGAAGTGTAAGTGTGGCGCGAAAGCCGTAGAAGTTCATGATGCTAACGGAAAAATGCTGACAGACTTGTATTGTGAGCTTGGTGCCACCTGCGTAGAAGCAAAGCGCGAACAACTAAAGTTTGCTATAAAGGCTACCCAAGTCATAGGTCTTGGCAAGAAAAATATAGCCAAACTTTTTGACGCGGGACATACTGACATTTTGAGTCTGGCGGAAGCTGCTATAGATAAAAAGGAAGCAAAGAAGTTGCTCAAGATAGAAGGCTTCGGGGAGTCCATGTTGTCTACTCTTTCTATTGGTTTGCCCAGCAAGTTGACATACATGAAGTTTGCCGACCTGATGGTTATGAGCAATGTGTTCAACCGCCCAGGGCTTTCGCTTGCGCGCGCTGCTTTTTCTGACCACGAACCCGCGTTGAAGTCTGCTACCAAAGAAAAAACCATTTCTAAGTCAGACTGCATAAAGATGCTTGGAAAAGAAAAAGGAAAGCTGCTACACCAGAACTTCCCCGAATGGCTGCGTTTCTACAAACGTTACAAGAAGATAACGGAGCTGTCATAAATGGTTAAAGCGGGAGAGTTTTGCCATGACTACTATGAGATTCCTATAGACCCCGAAGACTATTCACGATTCAAAAGCAGGAGTAAACGAGTATATGAAACCTTAGTGCACGCGATAGCAACAACCTCAAATCTGTAAAGTAAAATCACTCAAGGAGAATCACCATGGCTATTACCAAAGATAAAAAGAAGTCTAGCAGCAAGTCTAAACCCAAGCATGCTAGTTCCTCTAGTGCCTCAAGCTCCAGCTCCTCCAGCGATGACAGCCGCACCAAGAAAAAGTCTTCTTCTAAGGATAAGTCGAAAGCCAAAAAGAAGAAAACAGAAGCGGCTACTTTTGTAGTAGAACAAGAATTCCGTGGGTCTAAGACACTTGGAATTTTTGAAGGCGAAGAGGGCGACGACACAGAAGGAAAGTTTCCTGTGATTGCCTTCGGCCTAAAGAAAGCAAAAGCCATAGTCAAGCACCTTGACGAAATCAAGGTTTGGATAGAAGAGCAGGAATAAATGTCTCCGCATGAAATAAGAGTGGCTTTTGCTAGAAACTTCAGAAAAGCGTTCTTTCGAGGGCGCTTTATATTTTTCTCTCTTGGAGACCCCTACTACCTAAAGAAACTCCTGTCTACAGTACACACATATGTGTACGCTTCTATCCTGTTAGCACTTACGCTGACCTATTCTGAAACAGACCTAGCTATAACTTTTTTTGTTTTAATACTGACTACTCTATCTTCTATTTGCTACGTCCATTACTTATTGGAGAGAATAGCAAGTCTAAAGAGCATTTTATCTGTGGAACAGACAAAATCCATGCTTAAAGACAACACTATAAGGGAAACTCTTTTCCACAAGAAGGAGTTGCAATACAAGATAGATAAGTTAACTAACCCAGGACACGTCAGTAACTTAGTCATACCGTCCACTTCGCTTAAAGTGCCACGCCCCGAATATACACCAACGGGTAAAATAGACACTTTAAAAAAGAAAAAACCACTTGTAAAAAGGATTCCGTAATAATGTCGAGTATGAATGAAGACCGCTATGTAGACCCAGTTGACATTGCGGCTCGAAACACAGAGCAGATGATGGCAGACGCACTAAACGCGCACAAAGAAAACTCTAAGTACAGACTACCTTATACTGGTAAATGTTGGTTTTGTTCGGAATCAGTAAAAAAAGCAGCGTTGTTTTGTAAACCCAGTAAACAAGACGTTGCAGACGGCTATTCGTGCGCCGCCGAATACGAGAGACTAAAAGACGCTCAGAAACGCAACGGCAAAAAATGAGAGGGCATCATGCAAGAAAAACCAAAGTTGAAGCTTCGCGCTAAAAAACCACTCGTAGAAAAAGTTGCACAAAAAACTGAGCTATCGCCAAGATACTGCTACGAGATAAAGTATTCCAGTATTAACTCCGAGCAATACCAACACCTAAAAAATACTAAAACACTAGAGGAGGCCCGGGCTATTGTTACTGCTAAACAAGAGCAAGCGAAAAATACAAATCACTGCAAAGAAGCCTCGCTCCTCTCACTTTTCAAGTACCAGATAATTGACTTGAAGACTGGGAAGGTTGTGAACTAAATGGACAAGGATACTATAGAGTGGGAACGCCTCGCTAAAAAATTGCGCAAGCTACCTTACAAAGCGCGAAAGTATAATTCAGGTACAGTGACTATCTCCTACTCTAAGTTTATCCGAGTCACTATATGCTTATCAGGACTTGACATAAAGGACAGTAAAAATTTTGAGTCTGTCATAGTAGATGCGCAGACTATAAAAGAAGCTTGGAAGAAAGCTTTGAAAATTTATTCCACACTCAAGAAGGATTTATCATGACCCCTGCCGACATACAATCTATAATACAGTTTTCACGCGACACAAGTGCAGATGCACAGCATACTAGGCGCATATTCGGAAAAGCAAAAAACATACACCACAGTATCTATGTACGTGCTTTTAAAAGCGCAAACGACCCTGATTTAGAAGTATTCGATAAGAACCCCTCAGCTACTGCTCCTTATCACAATAATCTGCACCAAGCTACAGTAGCCTTAACTGCCCAGTTCATAGTGGAAACTAAAGGCGAAAAGCATCTTTCCTTAGCCGCAGTAGAAAACTTAGGGTGGCCTATCTTTGTAGATGCCCCACTTTTTATTGCTGGGCTGTTTCACGACTACGGCCACTCCGGTGGTGCGCTAGAAGACCACATAAACATAGCACGAGCAACAGCTATAGTACAAAATTTTAATATACAGTCGGGGTGGATGAACGAAATCCTTTCATTGATTGCTGTTACTGAATACCCGTTCATTCGAGAACCTAAGACTGGCGCGCGGAAAGCTCTTCGCGACGCTGACCTAGTATGCGCGTTGTTGCTTACGCCTACTATGTATTTCCAGCAGTACGTAATGGGGTTGCGTGCTGAAATGGAAGTCAAGCTAGGCAAGAGTATTTCCATTCGGGAATTCGCTGAGGGGCAGATGAAATTTCTGGATAGCACAAAGTTTTACGCTATTGAAGGGACTGTACTTGAGAAGCAATACCGTGACTTTAACCATGAGTTTTACACGGCACTACTCTCTGCTGATGGAATCGACTGATGAAAGCTTATATCCTATATCATTCGCCTTGTTGGGACGGCGCCGTAGCAGCAGCTATAGCCAAGAAGTATTTTGATAAATACGAAAAAGAAACTGAAGCCGTGCTAGTTCCTTTCGACTACGCAATTGGTCTGACTCCTGAATTTGTCCATACGCTTCGAGGTAGTGTCGAATCTTTCGACGTATACTTGCTAGACGTGTCTTTCGACATAGCTAGTGAGCGCTCTAAGGCCGACCTAGCGTGGCTAATAAAAATACCTAGTATGAAGCATTTAGGTGATACAGCAGTAGAACGAAACGTGTACTGGTTAGACCACCACGACTCTTCTTTTGAAGCCTGGGAAAACTACAATGCGAATCTCACGGTCTTCCCACCGGATACTTTTACCGTTTTCTTGGAAAAAACCAAGAGTGGCGCCCTACTTACGTATGACTTTTTCCTGAAAAAGTTGATGTCCGGTTCCCGTCCTAATGTTGTGCAATACATACAAGAGAAAGGCAGTCTACTAGGCAACCCAGACGTAATAGAATACATATCTGATTACGACACGTGGACCTTGTCTAAGCCCAGCACTAAAGACTTTATTGTGGGTTGTCGCCGAATTTTAAACCAGCCTACAGTAGAAAACGCGAGCCTAGCTTTAGACTGGGCTCAAGAAGATATTTTGACAGCTATAAATACGGGGGCTCGTGTACTCGAGGACGAAAAAGTTTTATTTGAACGAATATCAAGTAACGCGTTAATTCTAACTTTCGGGGGTATAGAATTTATTTCAATATCCCATACTGACAAATCTAGTACCTCAAATTTAGCCGCCTTCCTGATTAGTAAATACAAAATGCCAGCGTGTGTTTATTGCATGAGCATACTGGATACAAGCTTGTCGTTTAGGTCCACCGAGCGTCTTGGAGAAATACGTAGTGTAGCAAAGGCTTACGCGGGAGGGGGCCACAACTACGCAGCAGGCGGGAGAGTCAAGAATTGTGAAATGATTAAAATTCTATACAAAGGTAGGACTTATGATTG
>JACCEA011947177.1_pt1 | contig 15346 bp, 18 predicted proteins | sample 7449851 | NCBI WGS metagenome assembly JACCEA01 (sample SAMN15323453, study PRJNA562643) | freshwater metagenome | isolation source: river surface water | place: USA:Blue River Watershed | collected 2017-08-18 | reverse complement strand
ATGTCCACGATGCTGATGATGGCCCCGCGCACCACTTCGACGATTAGGTTGAGAATGCCCGTAACGATGTTGAGTGCCCCCCAGAAGATGTCAGCAAAGACTTTCTTCAAGGTTTCGCCCGCGCCCTTGGTGTCGCCGTTGATCAACTGCATGGCCAACTTCACGATGCCCAACACAATGTCGAGCGCCGTGCCCACGGTGTTTTTGATGGTTTCGAAGATGATTTGCACTTCATTGGAGAAGATGTGTAGGCCATTCTTGCCGTCAGAATTGAACCAGCCAATTACGGTGGCGATAGTCTTCTGGATCAGCGGCCAGTTATCTTGCACCCACGTCAACACCTTGGCAAACTGGAAGATGATGAAGTCGACCACCGGCCTAAACACCGTGTTGTAGATACTTTCGATGGTCCTAAACACCCACTCGACGGTTGATTTGATGTAGGGCCAATTCGCTTGCACCCAATCAACAACGGATTTGATGATGGGCAGCAACGTGCCATTGAAGAACGGAACAAGCGTTCCGGTCACGAAGCCAGTGATACCGCCAAACACCTCCGAGATTTTGTTGTAGATAAGGGGCCAATTCGTTTGCACCCAATTGACCACTGACCAAAACAGCGGAATCAGCGTTCCATTGATGAACGGCATGACCTTGTTTTCGACGTATTTGATCACCTCAGAGAAGATTTCTGATGCCTTCTCGCCAATCTTGCCCCAGTGCTCTTGAAACCAGCCAACCACTGATTGAAACAGCGGCAACACAGTGTTGTTGAAGAATGGCACGACCGTCGAGTCCACGAAGCCGATGACACGATTGAAGATGTTGATCACTTGGTCGCGCACAATGGGCCAGTTGGTTTGCACCCACTCAACCACTGACCAAAACAACGGGATCAATGTGTTGTTGATGAGGGGTACCACATTAGCATTAATCCACGCCAACGCATCATTAAACGCACCGACGATGGTGTCGCGCACGATGGGCCAGTTGGTGACGACGAAATCGACCACTTGCCAGAACAGCGGCAAGACGGTGCCATAGAAGAACGGCACGACCGTGCCCTGCAGATAACCGACAACATCCCAAAACACGCCAACAATGGTGTCGCGAACCAGCGGCCAATAGCTGCTTACGAAGTCCCACACGCCCAGCAAGGCAGGGATTAACTGCTCATTCGTATAGGCAACGACGGCATTGAATGCCCCGACGATGGCATCGCGCACGATGGGCCAGTTGGTGACAACAAAATCAACCACCCGCCAGAAGAGCGGAATCAACACGCCGTTGATCGTCGGCATAATGTTGAGGTTGACCCATTCGACGATGGTGTTGAACACGCCGACAACGGTGTCGCGCACTTTTCCGAAATTGGCGGTGACGAAGGTGATCGCTTGGCCCAGCCCGTCGACAATCTTCGGCACAACATAGTCGAGCGCCGCGCCCACCATTGGCAAAGCATCGATGGCGAAGTCTTTGAAGCGGCTGACCAGCGGCGTGATGACGGGCAGGCTGCGCCCGCCAACTTCCTCCATGATGTCGCCCAAGCTGTTCTTCAAGATGGCAAGTTGCCCGGCGAATGTGTTGCCAGCGGCTCGCGCGGCCCCGCCAAACTCGGTGGCCAGCTCTGCCAAGACGATCTTCTGAGCGCCCATGATGTCGCCGCTTTCTTGCATCGCCTTGATCTGGGCCTTCTGTTGCTCAGTGAACGTCACGCCAACGCGGGTCAGCGCCGTGATGCCGGTGATGGGGTCATTGAGCGCTTTGCCTAGCTGAATACTCGCCCCTTTCACATCACCGCCCATCGCTTGGGCCAAGTTCAAGGCCGTTTCGGTGGCCTGCGGGAAGACTTCACTGTGAATATTGGTGAAGGTCAGCAGCATGTTCTCGGCACTGAGAATGGTGTCGTCTTCGAACTTCGTCACCTGTTGCAGGCTGGAAGCCAGATCGAGCGCGGCTTGGGCTGTGACGCCTGCCTTGCCGCCTGTCGATTGGATAACCGCTTCGAGTTGGGCGACGCCTTCCTGAGCGTCAGCTGCAGCGACCACACTGGCGGTCAGGCCACCCAGCAAGGCGGTGCCACCGGCCAGCAACGCGCCGCCCAAGGCTTTGCCAATCGTGCCGGCGATGCCGCCGATGTGGCTGCCAAGGCCGGTTGCTTTTTCTTCGGCGGCGTCAAACGTCTTCGAATACCCTTCGGCATCCGCCAATAGTTTGACGACCAGTTCAGCCAGTGTGATCATTTTTCGCCTTTGCTATCGCCTGATTCTCTTTTGCCCAGCCAACAAGCTTGGCCCACATTGCCTTTTCTTTGCGCCGCCCTTCACGTCGTTGCTCCGCCTTGCTCAGCGGGATCTTCCACATGAAATCGACGGCATCGAGCGGCTTGGCGTTTTCGGCGCGGTTACTGTTGTAGAGCAGCGAGGCCAGCACAGCCATGTGCCAATTGGCGCGCGCTTCGCCGAACGGCTCAATCTTTGCGTAGGCAGCCCATTCGGCGATTTCACGCGATGACATGCGCGCCTCTAATTCCTCGATCGACCAGCCAAGGTGTCCCGCTAGTTGGAAGCGGAATCGTCGCCCGGGCTGGTCACGGAGTTTTTTTCAAGCGCCTTGACCTCATCAGCCGAAAGCGCATTAACTCGCTGGGCCACGTCGAAGAGACGCGCAATCACCGCCGCGCTTTTCTCGCCAAGGGCCTCGGCATCGTCATCGCCTAGCACTCGCTTACCTTCGGCATCGACGAGCGTCAGCGTCACCAGCCGCGCCCGCATGTTGGTCATATTGACACGACGCACCTTTCGGCGCTCCATGTCAATACTGACCATGCTGGTTTCCCATGTGTCGCGTTCTTTGGCGCTGAGTGTTTTGATAAAGAGGCCGCTTTCGAGTCCCCATTCAGGGACAGGGACGGCCTCTTTGCTCGTGTCTTGGGCCGCGAAAATTTGATCTCTCAGACTCATAAATTAGGTAATCGTGGGCGCGCCGGTCGGGGTAATCTCGACCTTGCACATCAGCGCACCATCTTGCTTCGACTCGCGGCTGAGCTTGGTTACTGAACCGCTGAAGGCAATCGTCTCACCAGCGTTGGGGGTGACGATGTTCATGGTGACTGGAGTTGTTGCGGAGAACGCCGCGATAATGCCGGTGTGTGATGCGGTGGAATCGTCCCAAACGAGCGTCGCCGTAAACGGGGTCAGCTCAAAAAGACCCGTCTTGATCTTCTCAACGTAGCCGCTCGCTGAATCGTGTGTCGTGACATCGACCGTCTTCGCGACTTGCTCGGGAAAGTCGACATCTTTGAGTTGTGCAATCGTGGTCAGGGATGCGCTGATCGTAATCTTGAGCAGCACCCCAAAGCCGCCTGACTTAGCCATTGTTCACCTCTTTGTTTTCTTCCTTTGACGGCTTCACTTCCTCCGCCATTTTTTTACGAATGAGAGCGCGGGCCTCTCGCTCGTCTACATCTGTCAACGTGTCCCCGGCCCACCAAATGGAGCCATTGACAACGGTATTTGCTAGTAACTTGATCGTCATTCTTGATACATCAGCAACACATCGATCACGACGCGCTGCCGCCCTGTGTTTGGCTCGAAGCCGTCGACCATGTTCTCGGCCTTCGCCCGCTGAACATTCACGCTGCCCATCATGCCGCGATAGGCATGCACCGTCGTCTTGACCGCCGCCGCGAGTGTTTTTGCGCCCGCGTAGGTATCAGCCCAGCAATCGATCTGAATGCGCGCATCGGGCAAGCCTTGCGGCCCGTCGTGCAACACGTCGTCGCGAACGCTGATAAGCTGATAGCTGATCGCCGGCAACACACAATCTTGGCGGAGTGGGGCAGGCATGATGCGAGTGCCGATCAGCGTCGTGATCGCCGATTGCGCAAGCACAAATGCAACAAGCCCTTCTTCGATGGTCATCGCTCAGCCACCTTTGTGATCAGATCCGCAAACGCCCGCCGCATTGCCTCGACAGCCTCTTCGCGCTTCGTGTCAAACGCCGGTCGCAGGAAGGGCCGCGCCTTCTGGTGAAAGCTCCGCCCTGCAGAGTCGGTGTCTTCGAAGCCCAGCTCAATGCGCCGCGCATACGGCACATCGGTGCCACCAAAGACCTCCGCCGTCATCGTGCCGATCTCGCCTTGGCCCAGATCGCTGTAACCGCCATCCAAGCCACCTTGGAAATCCGGCGTTTCACCCGCCGCGCCGCCGACGTGAATCGACCTGCGCAACGTGCCGGTCTTGTATGCCGCCAATCGCTTGGCTTCGTTGACGATGACAAGCATGCCAACGACCCCAGCGCGAAAGAGGGTTTGCCCTCGGCCAATGTCGCTCAGTCGACTGAACTTGCGCGACAAGTCTTTCAAGCCAGTGATGCTCATGGGTCGACCTTCCTCAGATCGAGCCGCGTTTGCAGCGCCTCGTCATCGAAGCTCACCCCAGTGATGTCATACGTCACGCCGTCGATGATGGCCTGCATGGCCGCCTTGATCGTGCTGTAGTGGCCCTTGAGCACCGCCGTGTGCGTGTTGATCGCGTATTCGAGGTCGACGTTCTTTGGCTCTTGTTGCGACGCGGGCGCGATGCGGCAAGCGACAGAGACCACGCCGGACAAATTGCCCCACGTTCGCCCTGTTTCGCCGTAGCTGCTTGAGCTGATCGTCGCCTCTTGCACCGTGCAGGATGACGGGAGGAAGTTCTTGATCAGCCCCAGCAGCCGGCTATCGACCAGTGTCGCACCAAAAGCCATTTACACGTCCCCCCGCAGCGCCGACGAGACGAAGCGATTGCGCAATGAGAAATCATCGACAACCATCTCGGCCCAATCGAACGCGCCGCCGTCGCTTGCCGCCTCGTCGCGGTCGGCTTGCGCGCGCAAGCTCTCAGCTTGCATGCGCAGCTCACGCGCCACACTGGCCCCATCGGTTTGGATTTCCAAGAGTCGAATGACTTTCAGAACTAAGACCTGATTGCGAGCGATGGTTTCAAGCGCCAACGCCGCCGACCGCTTGATGTTGCTGCCCTCCAACGACATGAAGGCGTCGATCTCCGCATCAGTGAAGATGGGATTGGCGGCATCCACGTCGGTGGCGAGCAACCGCACCTTGTCGCGGTCAGTGCTTAGGCTGGCGTTGTAGGTAAAGCTCATTTCGTTTTAGGCTTAGTCTTCGCGGTCTGCTTCGGCTCTTTGAGATCGATCTCGCCACCAACCAGTGCATCGGTGATGCTCTGCTCGACTGAGTTATTCGGCCATGTCCGAATATCGTTGCGGATTCCTTGCAACTCAGCCAAGATGGCGGCGAGATACATCTCCACAACCGTTGCGGGCTGCGGGAGTTCAGGCATTAGCTGCCGCTCCCGTTGCTCATTACAGTGGTCTTCGGGTCCAACTGTGTGCCGCCAAAAACGTGGCGCACTTTGTACATGATGCTGTCGGTGTCGAAGTCGCCGTTCAGCGCGTCGACCGAACCAGCGCCAGCGCTCTGGGTATTCGGGGCCTTAACGAAGATTTCAGGCGACTCATGGCCGCGCAAGAATCCAACCTCAAGCGCCGGACGGCCCGAAGCCGGATTGGCGAACAAGAACCACGACGTATTGCCGTTGGCCGTCGAAGACACAACGGGGATATACGGATCAATACTCAAGCGAACCTTTTGCGCCATCCAGTTGGCAGTCACCATGTTTTGCTGAGCCGTGCCCGCGCTTGCGTTGGTGTCAAGCCAAAGCTGGGTTGCGTTGAGAATGTTCTGAGCAGTGATCTGCAAGGCGGGCGGCGCGACCAGTTCGATCGCATCAATCACGATGGGTTCGCCGTCCGCATCTTTCATATTGGCGAGCACCTTGTAGCCGTCTTGCAGAGCGGAGATCGTCAGCGCGGGGTTGGTCGCCGATGCGCCGTTGGTCGTGTTGATGATGTTCTTGTTGCCAACGGTGTAAAGCGACGTATTCGGGCCGGACGCACCCACATACAAGCCGGTGACAAACTTCGATTCAGAGCGGCGGGCCGCGCGAGCAAAGCGATCAGGGATGCTCTTCAACGCATCGAGATCGTCGTTGACCATCGCCTCCCAAGAAAAACCGATGCGGCGACCGTATTTCTGCACGGTATAGCTGTAAGCGGCATCGCTGACGCTGGACTCAGGATACTCAGCCTGTTGAGGTACAACAGCGAGCACCGACTCGCTACCATTCAGCGCAAGGCGCTTGACGGTGCGGAAGTCGGGAACACTGCCAATGCGGGTGAAGTTGCGATAGACCTGCGGGGTCTCCATGTAGCTGCCCAGCAATTGGCGGTCAAGGATGTCGCCGAACAGGTTGACGAAATCCGACGTGCCCAAGGCCTCTTTCAACTGCCAACCGCGACGCTTGCCGCTGTAGACCTCATTGACAAAGTTGGCGGCTTCGCCCAGCCTCGCCAAATACTGAGATGACTTTTTGAGGGCGCGAACGCCCACGCCATCGCCGCCAAACAGCTTTTGCACGCTGGCCTCTTCGGCGCGGATGGACTCAATGACTTCTTGAAATTCCATGTTGATCTTCCTTTCGGCCTAGTAGCCGATCTTCACGCGAATGGTGGTCGTCGACCCGCTGGTCACTGCCTCCAACGCATAGCCAAACCGAACGCCAGTGTTTTTCTTGCTGATCTTCGGCGTGTCCGCGTTGACGTAATAGAGAATGTCACCCACGGCCACGGCACTGTTGCCGCCGCCGTCAATGCCCTTCACTGAGAACGTCGCCACGCCGTCCGTCTTCATCGTCACCTTGCCGTTACCATCGGTGGCATTCAAGGCCAAGCCGGGGATTTGACCCGCAACAACGGGGTCGCCGCTGGCGACGCTGGCGAGGGTGACATCGATCTGATTGCCGGTGTTAAAAATTTCGTTCGTTGCCATTGCTGTTTACCTCTAGCGGCCCTGTGCCGCCAACTTCGCGGCGGTGTCGCTCATGCCCATCGCCTTGAACGACTCAACTAACGCGCCCTCGTTGAAGGCGGGGGCTTCGTCGCCGCCCAAGCCCTTGATCTTGCCGCTGCCAGTCACTTTGGCCAGATAGTCCGCTTCGGCTTTCACCGCTTCGTCGATGGCCTTCCTGAATGCGTCTTTGTCGAGCGCGCCATCTTTGGTGATGGGCTTGGCGCTCAACGACTCCGCCAACCGCGCCTTCGTGAGGTCGGGGAGTTTGGCTGTTGCGAGCGACTCACGGACGAAATCAGCCGCCTCGCGCAACAGCAATGCCTCGCGCAGGCGTGCCGCTTCGGCTTTGGCCTCGTTGAGGTCTTTCTGCTCTTGCTCAGTCATAGTATTTTTTGCCTCCGAAACTTCCTGATCGGGCGGCTGAATAACCGTCCGCGATTCAGTCAATACAGCGCCACCCGCGCCGGGCAACGTCACGAAATCGACGCTCTTACCCGCCGTGATGGCCTCGATGATTGGGCCTTTGCGCCCTTCGGCCTCGCCCGCGCGCGCCTGCCCCAGTGCGCGAATCGACACACCGATAGACTTCGCGCGCTCGCTGATCGTGCCGGCGTGATCGCCAAAGACCTTGGCGGTGGCATACAGCCCTGGCCCAGCCTTGCCGTTCTCCATCCACTGGGCATCGCTGGCGAGCACCGCCGCCAAATCCTTCAGTGATCGCTCTGGGCGGCTTGCCTCTTCCTGCGGGGTGGGGTGGTCGACATACATATGAAGCCCCGCTTTGAAGGCCTTCGGCCCATCGCGCTGCAGCACTTCTTTGCTGTAATAGCCGCTGCTGCCCCAACCGGCTTGGATGATCTTGATCGGGATGTTGCCCCCGCTGGCCGCCTCAGTCAGTGGCACGGCCTCGCTGATCAACTCGCCTGCTTCGTCCATCGTGTCGCCTTCAGGCATTTCGGGGATTTCAGGCGGCTCATCCCATCGACCCCGGTCGTAGAGCTGGGGCGCATTGGCAACAACGTTGGTCGTGAATGCGTCGAGCGCATCGCCGATGGCGTTGCTGAGCTGAACACGCTCTTCGCGGGTCAGCAGCCCGTCGCCGTAGAGGTCGTCAGCGATCCAAGTGAATGAGCTGTGGATGCGGCTTTCGAGCCACTGAGCGACGCCCGCCGACTCGCTGATCTTGCGCGGGGTTGCCGACTCTTGCGCGGCGAGGTCACTCCATGTGGTGGTAAGCGCGTTGCGCACATTGCCAAGCGCGTCGGCGATGTTCTTTGGCAACTTCTTGTCTTTCATCATGGCGCTGGCATCGCGCAGTAGCCCCCGCGCGCGCGACTTGATCGTTGCGGCTTCGTTGATAGATTTACTCATCGTTTAATCACTTCCTTTCTGGCGATACAAGCACGTGCAGCGGCAATTCGGATGGGCAAGCGGCTGGTCGTGGCCTGAGCCGAACAATTGATCTACATCGATCCAGCCTTGAGCCTCGTTGTCTGCACATTCAGGATCAACGTTGGCATCGCCAACCGTTAGCCACGACTTCTCCATCGCTAAGCCGCCCTCGATCACATCGTCGATTAGCATGCGATTGCCCGCCTCGTAACCGTTGCCAACCTCCGTCACGGCAATGAGCCGCGCGCGATACTGCGAGAAATCGGCGAACGCTTGGCGAATGAGCTTCGTGATTTCGGTGTAACTCTTACTGTCCTCGACGGCCTTCGCGATCAATGTTTGCAGTTGGCTCTTGGTGGTCTCGTTGATGCCCTTGACGTTCTCAGCCCCTCGGCTCTTGATATATTTCACGGCCCTTGGATTCTTCAGATCGAACGATGTGTCGAGCTTCAGGTCGGCGACGGTGGCATCGGTGGCCGCCTGAATCGACGCTTCGACCGCGCTGACAATGGGATCAACGAAGTCCGCCAAGGTCTGATTGGCGGTGACATCAAAGGTCTTCTCCCAATCGAAGCCCGCCTCGCGCAGGCCGTAGGCCTCTTGAACACGCGCCTCGCTCAGTTTTCCCAGCAGCTTTGCGCCCTGTGCCGCGAAGGCCTTCGCCATCGCCTTTTCGAGCGTCGCCTCGATAGGGCGGCGGATGCGCTCTTTGCGGGCGATGGTCAGCGCCTCAGTGAAGTTGTCGAGTGCCGGGGCAAGCGCCCATAACTGCGTCATACGGCCTCCCGCATGATGCGCGCGATGGACTCGCGCAACTCGCGCACAGCTTCGAGCACCATTGACTCAGCGGCGGGCACTGGGCCTTGCTGAGGCAGGGCAGGGCCGCGCACGGGCGGCGGCTTGAGCAGGTCTTCGCCATCGCCAAAGAGCTTCACAATCTCTTCATCGATCTCGTGCTCGCCCAGCGCATTGAGCAGCATCTTCGATAGCGCCTTATCAGTGATCGTCCCGGCGCGTTGCTGGCCTTTCAATGTGGCTGCGTCAATAATCGCCTGCACCTTCGCGCCAGTGTCGTCAGACACGATTGGCGGGAAGTCGATGTCGATGGTCTTGTCTACATCGGCATTCCACACAATGACCTCAGTGCCGTCGCTGCTGTCGCCGATAGTCGCGACTTGCCCTTTACCCGCCAATGCGCCGTTGGTTGACTTAACCGCTTGAATCAGCACATAGTCAAAGATGTTGCGATGAATGTCGGCCCACAATGTTTGGCGGTCGATCATCATCAGCTCGGTCGGTCGATCGAGCGCCTTCGCGGTGGCGAGGGTGCCGACGCTGGCATCACCAAAGAATGTCTCAGGCAGGCCCACGACAGCGGCGACCATGAGCAGCATGCGGCGACCATCATCGGCGCTTGTCGTTGCGCCACTGGTGCGAATTGGCTCGATCTTCGACTCGCCGTTGCTGATGAATGTTGCGCCCGGAATAGGCGGCGGGTTGGTTTCATCCCCGCTGCCACCGGTGCCCAGCGTTGTTTGCAGCTTGCTCTTGGCGGCGGCGATGCCGGGCTTGCCGCCCGGCGTGGTGAATTGAAACGCAAAGCGGGCGTAAGCCTGAACGATGGTGGCCCAATTCTCCAAGAACGACTTATAGGCCTTCGCCCAATCAATGGCGGCATAGACCTCAGAGAGGCCGAAGCGCCAGTCGCTGAATCCGCCAATCTTCACATGGTAGATCGGTGAGTCCCAATGCACTGGATCACTGCCGATGTTGGACCGCTGGTCTGCCGGGTTGTAGCGCCAATCAGGGTAGTAGTCGCAGCGATCTTTCGTTTCAGGCGCGCCGGTTGCACCGATGCTCGTCTTTTGCCATTGGCGCTTATAAAACCAAGGCTCTTTCGCGTCTTCGGGGTTGGTGATGATCTCGGTGATCTCGTCGAATGGCACAGTGCGCAGCCGCGTGACGCCGGTCGACGAATTGGTGAAGAAGACGAAGAAGATATTCCCCTCGACTTCGAGATCGACCTCCTTCATCATTCGCGCTTGGTGCGTGGTCAATTCGGCCTTATTCTTTGGGTCATCGATGAAGGCCTGCAATACCGCGTTGATGTCGGGGTCGGGCGCGTGAATGTTGATGCCTTGGCCCCACACATAGAAGCGCTTGACGTTCACGCCGCGCCCAATCAACGGATTCTTGAGATACATCAGTCGCGCAATCTGGGTGATGGCCTTCAAGCCCTCGCGGGTGAACTCGCGCTCGCCTTGGCCGATAAATCGAATCCAATCGCGGTCCTCCAATGCCAGCTCTAAAGCAGCGAGCCGCTCGACCAACAATTCATTGGTGTTTGCAAGCTGGGTGATCTGCTCAGTGAGTTCGGTATCGGACATTGGAAAACAAAAAGCGCGGTTGCTCTTGGTAGAACAACCGCGCTTTGATAAGCTTTATTAGACGGCTAGATTGGTCGGGATTTTACACCCGAATTATGATAATGTATTGAGATGGCAACAACAGGCGAAGAACTTAAACCAAAGCCACTGCTAAAAATTCAATTGACACTTGCGGATGGGTCAATTGTTGAAGCGTATCCAAAGAAATATACGATCACACGCCGCGATGCTGCGCTCCCATCAAATGCAACGATAACGACAATCGAGTTCTCCGATGGGTGGATTGTTCCAGTGGAGGCTAATTGAGATGTCTCAAGAAAACTTTGACAAAGCCATAAATGCATTGAACGGAATCGCACACAAGATGAGCGAAGGAATACATCAAGCGAATGTTGCTACCAAACCATTCGTAGAAGCAATTAGTGATGCATTCAGGAATAGCAAAACAGAGAAGATATTGTCTTCATTTGCTCACGCCATCCAGAAAAAACCTTAATTAACACAATGATTCTTAAGTTAATATAGGTTTTGCATTTTAGAACGCTGAAATGCTGACAGGTTCATCGTAGACCACCACCCCGCTTTGCGGCTCATCTTCGGCGATGAATAGATCGGTAAATCCCCAAACAAGCGCGTCCATACGGTCGGGTGAGGTTTCGCCGGGCACCCAGTTGCACATCTGGGTTTCCAGTTCGGCAAACGCGCCAACATGGTGGATCAGCCCCTGTTCATAGAGCGCGCTGATGGGTTGGGCGCGGGTCTGCTTGCCTCTTGATGCCCACACACGGCGAATGGGTAGCGTCATGCCGATGGGCTTATCGTTCTCGTCGCGCACGGTGCGGATAGTGTGCTCGACCATATCGCCGCCTTGGTTTACTTCGGCGACGATGCAATCGGCCTTCCATGTCGTATAAGCATCGACAACCGCCGCGCTCCACTCTGCCGGGGTGCCCGCCAATGATCGGTCGTCGAGCACGAAGCCATTGCCCTTGGCATCGGCCCCACAAACCACGATGCCGCATTCGGCGGTGCTGCCCGGTGGGTCAACGGCCACGACGATTCGCACCATATCACCGGGCGCAATCTTGACACGCTGTAGATCGATCTGCCCAAGCTTCCACAACGCCCCCGGCACATCGTCGAGCACTTCGGCATTCAGCTCTTGGCGGCCAAGCCGTGTGCCTTCGTATTTCTTAATAATGTGGGCAAGGAATGGCCCCGCCAAGTTGCTCTTGTTTTCGTAGGTGCTGCCGATGGTCAGCGCCGTTGTCGACGACTTGATGAGATCACGCACAAGGGCAATCGGGCGCGGCGTGGTCGTTACGACGACGCGCGGGTCATTGCCCAAACGCAGGCCAAACATAAGCTGATCCCACGCATCGAGAAAGCGCCACGCAGCCAGCTCATCGGCCCACGCACCATCGTGTTGCGGACCGCGCAACTGGTCGGGCTTGTCGGCGGTGTAGGTGATTGCGACCGCCCCATTGGGCCACGTCAACCGGCGTTTGCTTGGCTCATACGATGGCTTAAACCATGGCGGACAGCATGACATGATGCCGCTTGGCCCTTCGACCATCACATCGCGCACATCGGCGGACGTTCGCCCCACCAATGCAATGCGTTTGCGCCCCTTGCGTTCGACCTGTTCCCTCACCCACTCGGCGCCAGTGCGAGTCTTGCCAAAGCCGCGCCCAGCCATGACAAGCCACGTTTGCCAAGCCCCATTTGGCGGGAGTTGCTTTGGCCGCGCCCACGCTCGCCAAGTAAAGAGGAGTTCAGCCTTCTGGCGCGGGCTGTATTGGCTCAGAACCGCTAGGCGCTCCGCTTCGGGCAGCGAGGCCAGCAATTCGACGGTCGAGTTCAGCGGCATGGTCGTCATAGTTCACTTCGATGCTCCCGGCAACCTTGTCGGTAAACAGTGCCCACTTGCGGCCAAGGTGAACAAGCGCCGTTTGCGAGTCGTGCAATTCGATTTCAAGCTGGTCTTCAACGATTGGCGGCCCATCGCGCTGGGCAATAGTGCGACGATTGATTTTGTATTTCTTGACCAACTTGCCAAGGCCTAGTTGCTTGACTTTCTCCATGTCAAAAGTCCCATCTTCGTTGAGAAAGTCAAGCATATCGGCCCGCGCCATTGAAGTGAGTCGCGCCAATACTTCATTAGCCTGCATGTGTAGATCGGTCAAGCGCTCTTTAATGATCGCTTGGATTTCCGGCATCTGTAGCAGCCGATAACCTTGATTTCGGGCATCGGACTTGGCGTAGCCAGCGACGCGCGCAGCCTCCGCCGAATTCCACGTTTGCAAGTAGTTCTCTACAAATACAGCCTGTTTATTATTCATCGCCTTACAACCCCATCACGGCATCCATTGCCTGACGCATCACCATTAGGCCGATTTCGACTTGCACCTTGCCGGATATTCGAATGAGATCGGCAAGGGGCGTTGCGTCAGGCACGATGAGCGCCACGCCGGGGATATTGTGAAATTCGAGGCGTTTAAATAGCATTTCGGGCGGGGGCGGCGGGGTCGATTCATCAACGGGCTTCGACTCCGCCAATTTCTCCTCGATGATTTCGGGCGCAATGCCCGCGTCGATTAACTCTTGTTCTTTATCCTCTGCCATACTTACTCACCTATGAATATTTTTGCGCTGATTCCTTTATTGTTTTTCGTCACCACGACGCCCACCCCTCCGCCAACGCCACCGGATATGGAGCGGACGCCGAATACCATCACCCCACTGCCACCCACACCGCCCGACGCTGAACGAACGCCTTCAACGATCACGCCCATTCCGCCATGGCGACGAAGAACGCCGCGATACACGTTGAGAAAACGACGATGGCGGAGAGGCGTTTACGCATTTGCCTTGGCAATCGCATCGAAGCACCCCTGCACGTTGTAACCACCCCACCGATCGGTATCACCGGCTTGGAAGATTGCCGCGCCCTTCATTGGCGAAGGGAATGCCCCAAGGTCTTGACGCTGAGCCGCGACGAAGGCCTTCGCCCATTGGTTGATGGCATCGCAGCCAAGGTTGTGCGCGGGGAAGCCACCAATCCCGCCTTCGTCAAGGCCGGCCTCATCGGCATAGATACCCAACATGCTGGGCGATGGGTCGAAACCGCACTTATCAAACAGGAATTGCCAGCGGCGTTCATACCAAATCCATTCAAGCGGCGAGTTGATGTGATTCGCGTTGGGGCTATAGAGGTGCATGTTGAGCGCCATCAGCCCACTGTTGTAGTGGGGCGCATAGAAGCGCTTCATTGCGTCGCAAATGTCGGCGCGGGTGAAGTCCGGCGTCCCCATCGAGAAGCCGCCGCCTGCGTAAATCGTGCCGTTGGCCTTGCACATCGCCGCCAATGCCGCGTCGAAGTTCGCCCGCGCTTGGATCTCGCCCGGCGACCCGTAGCACCAGTTGTCGCATTCGTTCAATGGGCTGACAAAGACGATGCCGTTGCCCAATGCGGCTTCAGCGCTGAACGCCTTCGGGTCTGGAATGCCGCTGCCATGATCGAGAAAGCGCCGATACATGACGATGGCATCGGGGTGCGCAGCCTTGAATTGCTTGGCCGCCAATACGCCATCCATGATGAGAAAGCAGCGAATGCCCGCTTGATACGCTGGCTCAAGCAGGTGATGAGCGTGAAGCACCGAGACGCCCAACTTGAAGCTGCTGGTAGGCGGCACAATAGGCGGGTCGCTGGCCACCGCCAAATATTGGAGGCCGTTGTATTTGATGGCGCTGTAGAGCGCGTCGACGCGCTGCCCGGCCTTGTTGTAGACCACGAAGCGCGGGTCGGTGTATTTGAAGAAATCGCCTTGGACCGTGCCGTCGAGGACTTGGCCCTCTTTCAGTGCCAGCGGTGTCCACGTTGCGTCGCTGACCTCCGGGCCGATACGAACACGCACTTCGGTTTTAACAGTTGCTTTTGTCATGGTTGATTCAGTCGGTCGCTCAACGATGCCGACGCGGCTGTCTTTGGCGACCTCCGCCGCATCGAGAATGGCTTTTGTTGATTTGAGATTGGCCCCGTCGCTGCCCCACCAATACGGGTCGTGGTATTCGGTGTCGCTTAGCCGAACAATCCAGTGCAAGAAGGTGTCGTTGGGGTCGAGTTTGAATGGCAGCTTTGCGTAGTAAACGAGTTGAATGAATGGATACTTCGCCGCTTTGGGCACCGGCGTTAACCCCAAGTCTTTGAGCGCCAACGCCAGATTGGCGGGTGTCGTGCCGTCGTCGGGCGCGTCATACTTCTTCGACATCTCCGTCACCGTGTTGGTCATGCCCTTGCCCAGCCAGCGCGCCAGCATGAGCACACAGGCCAAGCCGCACTCGTTGTGGCGCGGCGCGTTGTCGATCTGGGAGACGTAGGGGACGGGGATCATTTAGCCCTCGCAGCGGCCAGTGCGACCACGCCGCTGAAATACGCCAGCCATGCCAGCACGACGGCGGCCCATGCAATGAGTCGATGGATCTGATGGTGATGCCGGTTCACTTCGCACCATCCCGAAGCGCGTTGATTTCGGCCTCAACATCGACACCCAGCTTTCTGAGAACGCGATAGAGCAGCGCGTTCTCAGTTCGCAGTTGATTGATCTCTTTGCGTAGTTGGTCGATTTCGCGTTCTTTCTCTTGCTCTTGCTCT
>JACCEA010916171.1_pt1 | contig 15348 bp, 45 predicted proteins | sample 7449851 | NCBI WGS metagenome assembly JACCEA01 (sample SAMN15323453, study PRJNA562643) | freshwater metagenome | isolation source: river surface water | place: USA:Blue River Watershed | collected 2017-08-18 | reverse complement strand
GCTCGTAGCCTACGTCGACCTGCTATCCGTGATGTTGCAGAAGCAGGAGTTAAGGCAATGATAGAAGAATCTGATAAGTTGATGCAACACGAAAGTGTACGCAAGGCCTATGAACATTTTCAATTGATGTGCGAACTGGTAAAACAAAATGAATTGGTCTAACCCTTTTAAAACTGTATCAATCAAAACCATCAAACCTGGCGATAAGATGTTTAAAATTCGTACAGGCTTTATGGCTACTGATCGTGCTAGCCTTGAAATTACCAATGACTGTCCAAGTTATCACACTCAGATTATCTTGGAAGCATATAAAAAGGGCTGGATCAAACCTGTGGCACACGTTACAGAAAAAGAATATGTTCTAATGGGATTGTCAAATGGCGATTTATGATCCGAAAGATTTTGGGCTGTTACCAAATCAAATAGAAAATGCTACCATTGGCATTAGTCCAGAGTTTGAATCAATGCAGAATAGCCTTACTATGATTGCCGGCGGTTCCGAAATGCTTCGTGTTGCACAAGACGGATTTTATGTTCGCGGAGTTAAAGTTCCTGCGGATGACAAAGAAGCAGAAACTGTGTATAATGCTTTTAAACAGTTTTTAGTTTGGGCTGAACTTAACAGGAGATAAGATGCCTTATATAAACATTAGCGAAGAAGTTTGGGTCGACCTTGACGACTTTGATACAGAAGATCTAGAACAAGAGTTAATCAAACGTAACTCGCGAGTAAGCAAACATACCCTTCCTGCACCTAGTGAAACTAGACTGCTGTTAATGAACATCTACGAAAAGCGTAGGACTGGTCGAGATTACCAGGCTGACTTGGATCAATATCTTTCCAATGTATTAGGGAGAATTCTATGAGTGGAAGAGGATTTATTGCACAGGAAACGGACACTGTCTGCGAACTGTGCGGCAAGATTGACGAGTGCAGGCCATATGGTCCAAACGACGAACAAATCTGTTTTGATTGTGCGATGAAAGATGACGAATCGCGAGCAATCGCAGAACGTAAAATGGCTGCTTATATTTTTGGAGAAACAGAATGATTAGACTTTGGTTAGTATTTGCCATTTTGGCTGTGTTAATTCATTTTGGCATTACAGGTTGGAGATCAATGACCGGAAAAGAACGCTGGACATTGACAAAGACTGTGAGTTATAGTATAATTGTTTCACTGCTAGCGATAGTGGTAATGATGTTTATCGTTGTATTATTTTAAAGGAAATGAAATGAAACGTTTGGTTACTATGGGTATTTTGGCTGGTGCTGTTTTGATGACTGGTTGTACTCGTATCGAAACTGGTGAGGTAGGCCTGCGAGTTGGTTTTGACAAACAGGTTAAAAATGAAGAACTGTTGCCTGGTTCGTTTAACCAGGTATTGATCGGTGATGTTATTACATTCCCAGTTAAGGACGTTAACGTCAAACTCGACGATATGACTCCTATCGCTAAAGATAACAGCACTATGAAAGATTTGGATGCTATCGTTATCTATAGTTTGAATCAGGCACAGGTTGCTGAGTTGTACAACACCAAATCTAAAGCGTTCCACGTTAAACACGATGGCGACACTTATTTGATGTTTAACTACATTTACAATGCGGCTCGTAATGCTATCTACAAAGAAGCACGTAAGTACGAAGCATTGGATATGGCAGACAATCGCCAGGCAATGGAAACTGCTATTAAAGAGCAGATCCAAAAGACTCTTGTAGAAGAAAAGTTGGACGGTGCTATTACTATTAGCCAGGTGTTGGTGCGTAACGTAGTTCCAGCAGACTCTGTTGTAGAATCTGCCAATGCGCTGGTTCGTGCTAAGAACGAGTTCAAGCAAAAGGAAGTCGAAGTCAAGACTGCCAAGATGGAAGCAGAACGTATGGCTGCGTTGAGTAATCAAGGTGCCCAGAGTATTGCTTATATGAACGCACAGGCCGCACTTAACATCTCTGAAGGTATTAAGAACGGTAAGGTACAGACTATTGTTGTGCCAAGCAATATGACTGGTTTGATGATCAACAAGTAATATGAACGAGCGACTTCGCGAGCTTATGGTAGAAGCAGGTTATGCGGCCCCAGAGCTCGCGGGTCGTGCCAATAAACTTGCTGAGTTAATCCTTCGAGAATGTGCTGAAATGTGTTATGAACGTAAACTAACGCCTAGCGCATTTACAGGTGATGATCTTTTAGAACACTTTGGTATTGAAAAATGAAACAACGTGGATTTACTCTTATTGAGCTGATGGTCGTTTTTGTAATCGGTCTTACGGTGCTTATGATGATTGCCAATGCTATTGGATTTTCGTCTAGCAATAATACAGTTAGTTTTGGTATCAATGGTATGACAGAAAGTCGTTGTATTGAAGGCTACAAGTTTGTAATTGGAGAACACGGTCAGCCACGTCAGATTCTAGACGAGTTCGGCAAAGGTGTTCGTTGTGAAACTGCTACGAAGCCCGGAGGCTTTTAATGGAAAATATCCTGGGTTGGATTTTGGTAGGTGCGTTGATTGCTCTACCAGTGTTGGTTGGTTGGGCTGGCGTTAAGCTCTACAATCGCATTAAACTCAAACAAGAGCAAGAAGCACAAGCTCGCGCTCAACGTAAAGTAGCCGCAGACAACTGGTGGAAAGAAAAACAAAAAGGTGCTACTCACGTAGGTAAAACAAAGTACGATTACATTACGGATACTAAAAAAACCGTTGTAACCGAAAAGTCAACTGGTCGCCAAATAAGCTATGTACACGAACGAGACGATGGTCCAGACTTGCTTACTACGATGATTGTTGCAGATATGTTGCTCAATCATAAAGACAGTTCCGCAGGTACAGTTAGTTGGAAGAACGATGTTCCTAGCATAAGCACAGACGACGACAACCGTAAGTCTAGCTGGAGTTCAAGTCCTAGTTATAGCGACGATGGACCTAGTTATAGCTCTAGTTCAGATAGCGGCCCTTCGAGTGATTGGTAATATGAAACTGTTTGAACGTACCGGTGGCTACTGGATATTTTATATCAGTGCCTTATACTTACTAGGAAGTTTATGGTCTTTTATACAAGGAGTTCCAGCAATATGGTTGGCTCCTATGTATGTTATTTTCTTAGCAATGCCCTTTTGGTTTCCGCCCTTGGGCCGGGCAATTAACCTTCGTGTAGATTGGGATCGTAGAATGTTTAATCTGTTTGGTAAAAAAGACAAAGATAGCAACGTAGTTAAGTTTCCTGAACTAAAGGAAGTACCTAAGATGCCTGAAGTTGCTCCGCCTAAAAAAGAAGAACCTGAAGGGAAGATCTTTTATCGTTTAGGCCTAACTGATAACAATCGTGTTGCATTTAGTATGGGCTACACTGAGATCACTATGAACCACACTGGTGTTCAGCAAATGATTGATCAGCTCAAGTTCTACCAAAGTCAACTCTATGACGAAGGTGGTCCTACAGATGATCCAGATGGTGGTCTTCCACTGTCCGAAGAAGTAGAAAATAAAAAGGCTGCGTAATGGGATCTATTCTATCTGATATCTTTGATGACTTTCGAGAGAGCCTTGCCCAGACAAGTCACTCGAACTACAACAAGCCAGTAGATATCATTCAAATGCCTTGCTGTCATATGGACGACCAAGAACCTATGACAATCATCTGGCCTGATTTTGAACGCGGTCCGTGGATTGCCGGAGGTGCTTGTCTACGCTGGTATCAGGGAGTGCCTGTAGGTGAAAGCGATATCGATATTTTCTGTAAAGATGCAAAACAAGCACAAGAAATTGTTGATAGAATTAAAAGCTACGGGCGTTTTTCTACCAAGCACGAAAGCGACAATGCTATAACTTTGAGCTATCATAACAAAGATAGCAAGTACTGGACTCTGCAGGTTATTAAACGTAGATATTTTAATTCTCTACAAGAAGTAATTGACAACTTTGACATCAGTGTTTGCCAAATTGGCACAGGTGGACAAGAGTGGGTGTTAGGTCCTAATACTGCTCGCGACATTAGAGCACGGAATCTGCGAATGAACTATCCGCTGGCACCAGATGCTGCCAAACGATTGGCCAAATACTGGACCTATGGATATCGACCTGTGAATAACCTTGTTGATGATATTCGAAAAAACCCAGAAGCTCTAAAAGAGTTTACTGTAGACGGAGATTACGAAAATGCGTTCTGAGCAAAGTTGGAGTCTGCTCGATCCTAAACCTGTACTGTTGCATTTGTCTCAACTAGACGAGTACATCTGCTATTGGAACGGAATCGCTATGACTCATACAATGGCGATGAATATGTCATTGGAGTATTTTGGGATCTACGCTACTCCTGAAATGAAAACTCAAATGGAAAAAGAATACCGTAAGATCTATTATGCTAACGGATTTGACACTCGAAAGTGGGATTTTAAAGTAAGTGAAAGTCCAATTTATCCTTATGTAAAACGTCTAATGTTAGAACATATGAATAAGACAATTAAAGAAGCCAACCGAGATGTTTCGGAAGTTTTGAGCTGGTTTGATTATGCTCGTGCAAGGACGTTAGACAATGGGAAATCTGAGTGATTATTTTGAAAAGAATGCCTACAAACCAAAATACCAAATAGGTGATCGAGTTTTTGGATATTGGAACAAGATTCCATTTGTAGGTACAGTAGGCAACGATAGTTTGGTTAGTTTGGAAGAAGGTCCAAGGATTTCAATCCATTTGGATCTTCCCATACGATTGACAGGTCGGCAACATTCTGTTATAATAGTTAAACACAAAGACGTAAAACTATTGAAGGAAATGTAATGCTGCTCATATATTTGATTTTAGGTTCTATAATGATGTTCCAAAGTGGAATGTTTTGGAGCGCCTATAGGATTAGCAAAATCGAAGACAAACCTGCAGGTAGATTACTAGCTTGGTCAATCGGGCTAGGCTTGTTTAGTTTGTATCTTTTAATCTCAATGGTCGGAAGGGCTAGCACACTATGATTACTCTTAAACAGTTTATGGAAACCTGCGGTTATCGTATTACCGAAGGTTCGGAATATCAATGGCAATGCTTTGGTCACGATGCCTACTGTTTAGATTCTTGGAACGGTGATTTAAACGGTCATACCTTGAGTATTATTTTTGATACTCGTACACAGGTTGTATATCAGGTTCACGCCTATGACTACGCTCGCGAACGTGCTTATCGTATGACCAATCCAGATTACAAGGCAGCGTTTGATAATGAATGCGTAGATCGCGAAATCCTTGATTGTGCTTGGGAACGAGATGACGGTACTCCTATTAAGTACATTGACCTCGACGTTGTTGAAGACTTTATGGAAAAAGCCTGGGCAATCTGCAACGATCAAGAATACGACACTCGTGTTCAAATTCAAGTAGAGTTCACAGACGAAGAACTTCTTCGTTATATGAAGGCAGCACACGATCGAGATATTACTTTTAACCAGCTTGTAGAAGAAGCCCTTAAGGCTGCTATCGAACAAGCACAATTACAGAAAGAATAAAATGACAGACGCACAAAAGTTTTTAAATGATTTAAAGACTGGTGTTCGATACGTTGTAATTAATGTTTGCTACGGCGGCTTTGGCCTAAGTGCTCGCGCTCGCCGCGAATATTGTAAACTAGCGGGCATTCAAGAAAACGGATTCTACGATCGAGAAGTTGCTCGTGATGACCCATACCTTGTGCAGGTTGTAAAGAGCTTGGGTATGGCCGCAAATGGTGATCACGCTAATCTTAAGATTGTTGAAATCCCAGGCGATGTCGAATGGCATATTTCAGAATATGACGGCAATGAACACGTTGCCGAAGACCACAGGACTTGGTCGTGAAAGTAGAACGCACAAGCTATCCGGGGTGGAATAATCATCCTTCTTATCTTGTTCGTAGCTTTGACGACTATATGGAAATCTGTCGTTGGATGTATCGCAACAAAGTAGAACACTTTCTATTAAGCTCTGGATCTAACGGATATACTTTTCAGGTTAGAGAAAACAAAGAATGGTTTGCCCTTAAGTGGGAATAATATGCGTAAAACAATCATCCATCACTGGCGGTTTGAAACCGGGGAACCGGAAGAGGTAGGAAAAAGCGTGATTTATCCCACGGGGTATCGGGCTGGCGCACCCCGCGGCTGGTACTGTTGGACATATCCTGAAGACGATCGCGAGTTTGAAGAATGGATGGCTAAAAATTGTCCTACCGCAGACTGCACACATCGTTTTAACTCGGGCGATCCTATGTACACTGTTTACATCAAAGAGGATAAAGAAGCAACATTGTTTCAGCTGAGGTGGATGTGAAAGCTCTAGTATTAACTGAAAAAGAGTGGACCACAATTCGTCAGCATATTGACAAACAATATCCTCCCAGCGTATCTATGGTTCGATGGAAGATGAAGAAGGTCCTAGGGTTTACACCTCGCGAACACGAAGAATGGGTAGTTATTGACTACACAGGAGATCGTGAACGTAGAATGTTAAAAAAATCTATTCACTTAGATTTTTACAGCGAACAACAACGAACAATGTTTCTTCTAAAATACAGCGAGTTAATTGGAAATGAAAATCGCTAGTGTCAACGAAATAATGGCCACTCGTGCTAGGGCAACGTTTAGTCACAGGATTAACTTTGATTCTGTAAGCTACGAAACATTGCCTAAGATGAAAGAATGGTGCGAAGAAAAGTGTACAGGCCTTTGGCGCTGTGAACAATACTACGCAATATACTTTCAGTTTGAACAGGAAAAAGATGCTACAATGTTTATGCTACGTTGGGGTGGAGCAGAAGGGAATAAGTTAAAATGAGTGAACGTAAAGCATTTGCCCACGATGCCAGCGGGTATGTTCTAATGGGCGACGAACGAGATATAGCTGTGGCACACTCTAAGAGACAGGCTGTATATGAATGGTGTGGCGCAAATAAGATTACTGTTGAATACCAAGGAACACTAGGAGGTACTGATGTTTGGCGAGTTAGAGACGAACAGCAACGTATGTGGTTTAATTTAAGGTGGAGTTGATGAGAGTTCTAAACAAAAGTATTTGGCCTTTTCAAACTCGTGTAAAAGGCAACAGTGATGATGTCTTTCGTTGGTGCGAAGAAAAACTCTACCACGGAGGTTATTACGAGCCTAATTGGTATTACAACACAGAAACTAATACCTGGTGTTTCAAAGACGGTAAAGAGTTTACTATGTTCTGTCTACGGTGGGCATCGTGAGAGCATATTGGAATAATACTAACAAATGTATTACCTATAAGGTATGGACTATTTCTGCAGGTTCTGTAACTCAAAATAATCTTACCACAATGACCAGTAAAGGTATTGAAGCTAGACTGATACAGGAAGATCCAAAAGTAATCGACTGGAGCGGCAAACAATATCGCTATTCCGGAATCCCAGGTAGGGTCGAGTTTCAAACTACTTGCGAAGAACAGGAATTGGTGTTAAAATTAATGTATGGTACAGATTTACTGTTGCTTACAGTTAATACGATAGCACCTCAAAGTATGGTTTACGACGATGCATAAATGGCAACTTGATATGTTAGACAAACTCTCAGCCGTAGAACCCGGAGAACTGCGTATTATGATGTCAGGCCGGCGAGTAGGCAAGAGTGCCTTTTCTGCTCAGGCCCTTCGGCGCATTATGGAAGATATCTACAATCGCCCAGTTGAAGATCTTATCCTTACAGAAAATAAAATCAGCGGAGCCAAATATTACTGTGTACAACCCCAAGGCGGCAACTGGAAAGATATGGAACAGTGGTGTACAAAGACATTCGGCGAAGCTGGAGAGATTTGGCCTAATCAAGACTTTGTTTGGCCCGAGATGCCTCGCTGGGTACAGAATAATCGCAAGTTTTGGTTCCGCAATGAATCCGATCGTACAATGTTTGTGATGAAGTGGCGATGAAGAGAGTTCTTAAACGTAGAGTAATCATACGAGAGTACGACTACAAAAAAGTAGAAGCACAGGTACTGGCTCCATTAAACACTATGGGCTTAACTGAAACGCTCTATGATCGTGTTAGCTTTATGCCGTTGAATCAAGAAGCTCTAGAAAAACTAAAAGTTATGGAGATTCTCAAAGGCAAGAAAAGTTCTCCCTTGTTAGAAACCGAATACGACCTAACCAGACCTGCATCTTTGGTCTACGATCTAAAAGACTATCTCTACGATGAGCGTTATTATACGTGGCGAGTCTTTACTGATGCTGATGGCTATCTCTGTGTCAGGTCTCGTGCAAACACTCCTGCAAGTAGATTAGGGTGGGCAACATTTGAAAAAGATTTAGAAAGCCGTATATGAACATAGAAGATGAAATTGCTGATCATTTAGCAGAAGAGCTTAAACAGGCCCTTGACAATGAGTTGATGGCCGATATGCTCGTAGCCTGCGGCTGGCATAAGATTCCGAAGCAACGTTTCTACAACAGAATACAATCAGAGAATATTAAACTTTGGTTACAAGAAAATTGTAAGGGTAACTATCGCAGGCTTGGATCTAATTGGGTATTCGAAGAAGCTGGCGATGCTGTTAACTACACCTTGAGATGGCTATGAACAAGCGAGATCTAGATCAAGTGTTCAAAGATATGAATCGAGTCTTTGAACAAATGGACGATGTGTTTAAAAAAGTAGATAGCGATATGGATCGTGTCTTTAAACAAATGGAGAAAGTTATGGAACAGGCAGAAGCACAAATTCAAGCAAAGCCCGAACCTTGGCAGAAATGGTTTGCCTGGCATCCTGTTACAATCAAAGGCAAGCGCCGTTGGATGAAAACGGTCTATCGTAGAACAAAGTTAAAGTTTGGTGATCAACGTTTGATTCACGAATGGGAATACGGCGATATGTTCGATGTTTTAAAAGAGGCCGGTAAGTAATGGAACTCTTTTACAGCGGTGGCGGAAACAATAGGCCCACATTTACATATCGCTTTTTAATGAAAAAGATTACTGGCGATATGTTTGAATGGTGCGAGAAATATCCTCTCAGCGGTCCTTTCCAGCGATGGCACGTTATCTATAACTATCAGACTACCTACGACGGCGATCTAGGTGATCGTGAAGAAATTCCGTTGATCCAGTTTGAAGATAAAAATGCGGCCTTTTTGTTCAGTGTTGCGTTTAGCGAATATATTATAGAAAACAAAAGTATCTATGAACTATAATCCTGCACCGCCAGTAAAGCTAGGAAGAAGCGTAGGTTGGAACTTGGATAGACAAGGTATGAAAATCACACAACGTATTTTTGATGGACCCGATTGCTATCCCTGGATGCAGGTTCGTGCCTGGTGGCCAGTTAAAACAGTTTCTGGAAAGTGGGTATGGGGTCGTAAAATTTATAAGCAGCGTTTCTGGGTAGTGTGGGGAACTGGCTTTCATATGGAGCCTCATATTGAGTATGCAGAACTTTTTGATATATTAAACTATGACAAGATACTCAATACATCCAGCTGAACAAAATTTTCAAGAGTGGGACCGGCAACAAAAAGAACGCCGCAACATCTATTGGATGCGTCTTCAAAGAGCTTTTCGTGAATATCAAGAAAAGAATGAGGACGCTAATATGAACAGTTTTAGATATTGGATGGAAAGTCAGTACGGGCTTAGAGTAAATATGGTCGGTTCAAACATAGACAGTTCGTATCAGATTATCGATGATGCTAAACATACAATGTTTTTATTAAAATATGGAAATAATTGAAAGTTTAAAAGACTGGTACTTGACTCGAAAAACTGGCAAAAACAAAGCCGAACGCGAGTGGGAAGCCTGGTACGAACAAAATGTCAACTACCGTGCTAGTAGAATAAAAGATATGTTTCGTAACTTTGAACATATTATTATGGTGAACCCGGACAAGTTTTTTAAGTTTGATCCTTTTGCTTGGGTTCCTTGCGATAATGCTAAACAGTATTTTTGGCCTGCCCGCCCATTAGGCGAAAACTGTGTGTGGAGATTTGAGCGTGTAATAAACTGTCCTGCCACTGCCTGGGAGTGGGAAATAAACGAGCTAGGCGGTTATGACAAGGTATTTGTAGCAACTAATAACGAACAGGATGCTATTATGATAGCACTAAAATATGGGTAAACTTAAAGATTCAGTAATGTGGCCTTACGCACCAGATAGAACATCTGCGGCAAATCAAGCTCTAGCCGACGCATACTTTAAACATCATTCTCCATACACTCATAAGCCAGTAAGGCATAAGTACAACATCGTAGGAGACCGCGTGGAAGAATGTAAAGAAGTCATTGTTCATCAGTTTTCGATGGGCGATGTAGAAGATCCAGATTTATATGCTGCACAACCATTAATGGAATGGGAACAGTCAGAGGCCGGACAATGGGTAATGAAGAATGCCGCAGATACTCCGACGTGGTACAGAACGGCAGATCCAATGAGCTACGGATACAAATATCAAATAAGAGCCAAACTAATGGGACCTGCCCTAACAGAATGGCTTCTAAGGCACGGAGACAAATGAGTTACGCAGGAGCAGCAAGAATAATGCCAAAACCGCGGGTAGTAGATAGTCATCTAACTCGCGATGAAAAATTAATGGATTTGCTCTCCACGTATCATCCTGTTACACTTAAAGAAGAAGGCAATTATTCTGAACGCTTAACTTGGTGTTTAGAGCATTGCCAAAGTAAATTCCGAGATATCAAAATGAGCGACAGCAGAGTTTGGTATTTCCAAAATGAACAAGACGCTAGTATGTTTGCCTTAAAATGGTCATGAAAGTAGTTTACCTAAACGACACCGGAATTCCTTACGAAAAGGCCAATGACTATTTTGCCGAAGCTGCGGCTTGGGCTAGCCGTCAGTGTTCTAGCTTTATCGATTATCACGTTCAAGATGTTTCGGACGTTTCTTACACCAACGACCTTATTGCTCAATATGGATTTAATGATCCAAAAGACGCACTGCTCTTTGAATTAAAATGGAAATCACGTTGACATAACCTACACTCGGTGCTATAATAGTATATCATTTAGCAATAGAGAAATAATTATGCCACGTGGTCGAGCAAAACTTAGCGACAAGCAAGAACGCATTTTGGTTCAAGCCCAGCTTATGGGTTTGACTGCTCGCGATATGCAACAAATTGGTAACCGTCTAATGGCCCTTAAAAAAGAAGCTGAAGACAAAGCCGAAATTGCAGAAACTATCGCAGGCTTCACTTGGTCTCAAATCAAAGACGAAACCCGTAAAGATCAAACAGGCTGGTGTATTGACACACCGGAAGGTTATCGTATTGACGCATTTAGAGGCAAGCGTGGTCGCAGTGGTTGGGATTCTTACAATTGGACTTTTGATTTTCGAGTTACCAAACCTGGCACACGTTTTCAGAGTCGTGATCTAAAAGATAAAACTTTGTATATTCCATACGACTGGAAAAAGAGCTTTATGCCCGGCGAAAGTAAAGAACTGTATGCTATTATCCGTTGGGCTAAAGACATTAAGTGGGAACTACAACGATGAACATTGAGCAAGGTACTATTGTAGAAATCCTTCCTACTGAGATTTGGTATGAGAAGGACGTCTTTGGAACAGTACACGTCAAGATGCAACATCAAGGTATGGAACCGTTTACCTTTATTCAAATGCACTACGACTATATGTACACCAGCAACGGTCATCAACACGATATGGTTAAACGTATCGGGCAGTTGCTAGGTGTAGATGATATTCAACCGCGCGAATGGCAGATGCCCGACGAATGGAAGGCGGGTTATAAGAATGACTGAAAACGACTACGAAGTATTTTCTGCAAGAATGCAGGAACGTTATCCGAAGATGTACGGTGGAAAGTATGGCGGCTTTGCTGTGGGCGCAGGTTGGTGGCCACTGATTGAGCATTTGTCACACGTAATCCAAAGCCACATCGACCACGCACAGAAACAAGGCAAAGACTGTCCGCAGGTTGTTGTCCAACAAGTTAAAGAAAAGTTTGGATCACTTCGCTTCTACTATCAAGGCGGCGATGACTTTGTTAGTGGCGCTGTTTGGCTTGCTGAAAGTATGAGCGGTGCCCTGTGTGAAGAATGTGGTGCTCCGGGCAAACGTACTGGCGGTGGTTGGGTGCGTACCCTCTGCGACTTTCACATTGCAGAACGTGAAGCAACGAAAGGTCAAGAATGAAAACACGTGAAGAAATTATTACATCAATGTGTTTTACAATGCGGCACGACTACGGTCTTGGCAAACCTGAAAATTCACCCTTTCCACTTTCGTCAGGTTTAACTGATCAAGAAAGAAAAGCATTGTGGAATCAAATGGCGCAGATTTTTGATAATGATGTAGCACCTTATATGGAGTTTAAAAAATAATGAAAATTGGTTTCAGCCTCGGTCGTTGTGTTCGTGATATCGTTAACGGTGATATCAGTGAAGATGAAGTTGCATTTATTATTGGAGCAACTTGTATCCGTGAAAAAGAGCAGTTAGATCAAGTTATTGAAGATTATATGTATCGTAGCGATTATCTCGCAGGTCTTGATGAAGCAGAGTGTAAACGTGTGGCACACAGTCTTTGGGATTCAAACAAACTGATTCAGCCACGTCGTGAAGGTATCCATCGGCATAAACAACCTGCCAACAGTATTTGGGTTGATATGTTCCCCACCGAACTAAGTACTAATGAGTCGGTCAAGAAAGCCTGGGACGCTTATCGTTTTATGCTACATATGACTGAGAACGTTGATACTGAAGCAATGGAAACATTTAGGTAAGGAGCAAGTTATGTCAACAGTAAAGCCAGGTAGTCTTTGGCATTCAATAGATAAAGACTTTAGAGTAATTAGTGTAACAGAAGTCGATGGACACACTTGGGTACACTATCGAGAAGATTTGGGCATTAAGGTTCCTGCTCTTCAATGCCGCGAGTACAGTTGCTACCTAGAAAGTTTTGTTCAACGTTTTAGTCCACGGCCAGAATGATTTACTTTAATTTTAATATTCGTAACCCGAAGTGGTGGGATCGTTTTGAGAACATCAAATGCTGGATGGGCGAAACTCCAGTTCCGCATAAGTTTTGGGAACTTCAGGTTATGAAAGGTCCTGAGCTGCTTCGGTTTGAATTCGAAGTTACTACTCAACAAGATCACGCTGGTATGAATATTGAGCTGGCTTTGTTGGGCTATCACGTTGGTTTTACTATCTACGACAACCGCCATTGGAACAGCGAAGAAGGTCGTTGGATGATTTACACTGAAGAAAAAGGGCTACACTAATGGACGAAATGAACGCTATGCAGGCAGCACTGTTTGTTTTCTTTCTACTACAGATAAAACATTTTGTAGCAGACTTTGTACTACAAACCAATCAAATGGTTATCGAAAAGGGTATCTACGGTGCCCGACACGGTATCTATCATAGCCTTATCCAAAGCGCCGGGACATTCCTAGCATTTGCGTGGATGCACCCTGTTTTGGGCATCGTTACAGCATTTGTGGATTTTATGGCCCATTATCACATTGATTGGGCGAAAATCAATATCAACAAGAAATACAACTATACTCCTCAAGATAGTAAATTTTGGTTCTGGTTAGGCCTAGATCAACTAGCTCACCAGCTTACTTACATTGTTTTAGTTGGTTGGGTATTCTTTGCTTTCTAACTTAAAAACCCGCTATAATTTTATAGTGATAAGTAAAGTATAAAGCAAAGGAGCCGCTGTGAAAAAATTTGACGATTTTAATGCCCAGGACAAAATCGGCATTAAACTTCTAGAAAATTCGGTACATTTTTTAGTTGGCGAAATTGATGAAGATAACATAAACGAGTGCATCAAATGGCTTGTCTATGAAAACTTAGATTCTAGATCTAAGATTTTGACTCTGTACATCAATTCAACCGGCGGCGATCTCTACTCTGCTTTTGCGCTAATTGACATCATACGAAGCAGTAATCATACCGTGAGAACTGTGGCCATCGGTGCCGCAATGAGCGCAGCTTTTTTAATCTTTGCTTCTGGCGACAAGGGAGAAAGATATGTCGGCAAGAATACCAGTCTAATGTGTCATCAATTTACAGACAGCACAGAAGGCAAGTATCACGACATAAAAGCAACAATGAAAGACAACGAATTGAGCAATCAACGAATGGTCGATATCCTCAAGGATGCCACAGGACTCGCTCCTAGTGTAGTTAAGAAAAAATTATTGCCCGCTTCGGATGTGTATCTAACACCAGAAGAAGCAATTGACTTGGGCATTGCAGACAGCATTTTATAAGGTGAACAAATGAGAACAGACGGTAAAGTAGTAGTCCTAGGCGGTCGCGAAGAAGCAGAAGCAAAACGTAAACAAGATATGGTAGACGTGCTTGACAAGATGCGACTAATGGTACAGTCTGGAGAGATTGCAGAGTTTGTAGCGTGTTCTATGGACGAGGATGGTATTGCGCAGATTCACGTGTGTGCTCTAGACCTTCCAGGCAGCGTTGGACTTTTTGAAATCGGCAAGCATCTGTTAATCTCAGTAGACCAAGGAACAGCAGAATTTGAAGAAGATGAGTAAATGTTGCAAAAAAGCCACATTATAACCCACTTTTTTCATTGACTGCTAAATAAAAAGACAATACAATTTATTTGTTGATTGTGCAGTTCTCTACTAAAATTTTCAGGATTACCAAAAGAGGTTGACAGAAGGTATAAGTAGTTGTACAATTAGCACTGTGTTAGAGATTCCGTAGCGAAGTTAGATGTTGTAAAAATACAACAAAAATAATTTCACAAAAGAGTTGACAACACAACAAACAGGATATATAATTAACACATACGCTGGAAACAGCGAATGAGAAAAGGATAAGAGAAAGCAAATGAAAACAGCATCATTACATAGACAATGTAAATCGATAGCCCAGGTGGGAGGCTTTATGCCCTCTAATTGGCTGGCGATTAATAGTCTATCATATGATCGCACACCAGAGATTTCGCCGGGGTCCGAAGGAGCAGGTTACGCTTAACTAGCAAAGTAACTTAAACTCAAAAGGACCCCAGGATTAAAAACCCTGGGGTTTTTGTTTGCTCAAAGGCAAATGGATAGTAGAAAAAAAGAGGTTGACACAGAGTTTGCAAGATGTTATACTTTAAGTCCAGAAGCATTTAAGAAATTAATTGCTGAAAAGATCGAAAGGAACAAAATGTATACTTTAGTAGAAACCAAGCAGCGAGAAAGGCAGGCTCCAGAGCTTGCATAATATCGCAAAAGTGTGAAGAAGAGGAAACGAGGTCCTCGCTGGGCACTATAAACATCCAGCAAACGGGCGGCCTGTAGGATGGAGCACTTCTTGTAGTGTGAAAAATTACAGCGTATTAAAGCAGATTGCCGAGCAGTCAAGTT
>JACCEA010976807.1_pt1 | contig 15350 bp, 12 predicted proteins | sample 7449851 | NCBI WGS metagenome assembly JACCEA01 (sample SAMN15323453, study PRJNA562643) | freshwater metagenome | isolation source: river surface water | place: USA:Blue River Watershed | collected 2017-08-18 | reverse complement strand
TCCCGCGGCCGAGCAACGCAGCCGCCGCATGGACGTGGGAGCGGGTTTGAAATGGCTGGGGCAGCGCATGCTGGGGCACGATGTGCCGCCGCCTGAAAGAAGGTGACGAGCCTTGACCCCGGCACTGGATTCACAGTTAGGGCTGCTTGGTTCCCCACCTGACCCGGTTGGCCGCTTCACCATGCGGGAAGGCCCGTCGGGGTTGATTGTAGGCGAGCCGGCAGGGGCTTTTCTGTCCTGGCCTGTTTTTTACAGGTTTCCCCTCAGGGGCTGGCCTTGGCGGGCCAGGGGCGTGACCGGGGCTGGGTCTGGGTGGATCCAGAGCACCCCGCCAGCCCGATAGAATCGGTCCCCATGTCTTACCTAGTCCTCGCGCGCAAATACCGCCCCCGCAATTTCACCGAAATGGTGGGGCAGGAGCACGTGGTTCAGGCCTTGACCAATGCCTTGGTACAGCAGCGCCTGCACCATGCCTATTTGTTCACCGGCACCCGGGGCGTGGGCAAGACCACGGTGTCGCGCATTTTGGCCAAGTCGCTCAACTGCCAGGGCGCTGACGGGCAAGGCGGCATCACCGCCGAGCCGTGTGGCGTGTGCCAGGCTTGCCGCGACATTGACGCCGGGCGTTTTGTGGATTACACCGAGCTGGATGCCGCATCCAACCGGGGCGTGGACGAGGTGCAAAGCCTGCTGGAGCAGGCGGTTTACAAACCGGTGCAGGGGCGCTTCAAGGTCTTCATGATCGACGAGGTGCACATGCTCACAAACACCGCGTTCAACGCGATGTTGAAGACCCTGGAAGAGCCCCCCGAATATTTGAAGTTTGTGCTGGCCACGACCGACCCGCAAAAGGTGCCGGTGACGGTGCTCTCTCGCTGCCTGCAGTTCAACCTGCGGCCCATGGCACCCGAAACGGTGTTTGAGCACCTGACCCAGGTGCTGGCGGCCGAGCAGCTGAGCGCCGAGCCCCTGGCACTTCGCCTGCTGGCCCGCGCCGCACGCGGCTCGATGCGCGATGCGCTCAGCCTGACCGACCAGGCCATTGCCTTTGGCAACGGCCAGCTGCAAGAAGCTGGCGTGCGCCAGATGCTGGGCAGCGTGGACCGCAGCCATGTGTTGCAACTCATCCGGGCGCTGGCCGAAGGCGATGGGGCCACCGTGGTGAACCAAGTCAATGCTTTGCGCCTGCAAGGTGTGTCGGCCGCGGCCACCCTCGAAGACATGGCCATGCTGCTGCAGCGCATGGCGGTGATGCAGATGGTGCCCAGCATGGCGCATGACGGTGAAGACCCCGACACCCAGGGCCTGGCCGATCTGGCCGCCGCCATGCCCGCCGAAGAAACCCAATTGCTTTACAGCCTGTGCCTGCACGGCCGCACAGAACTGGGCCTGGCTCCAGACGAGTACGCGGCGCTGACCATGGTGCTGCTCCGCTTGTTGGCCTTCAAGCCCGCAGCGGGAACGGCGGAAAAAAAAAGTCCGCTGACCAGCCCCAAGCCGCAGCTTGAAGCGCGTGTTGCGCCTGCTTCGCCTTCGGCTGCACCATTTTCTGCGACCCAAACCGCATCGGCACCCGCTGCATTAGCGCCCTCCACAGCATCCTCTGGGCCTGAGCCGGTCAGCCCTGCGGCTGCACCCCTGGCGGCGCCCGTTGCCCCCCAAGCTGTGCAGCCTGCAACACCCACCCATGAGGAGCCGCCGCCCTGGGAGGATTGGCCGGACACGACCGACTACGCCGATCAAGAGGGCCTGGCTTCGGCTCCGGCAGTGGCTGCGCCACCGTCTGCGGCCTTGCGTGCCTTGCCCGTGCGTGAAGCGCCTGAACCCTCGTCGCGTCTGGACATGCCCCGCGCCGCTGCTCCGGCTGCGGTGCAGGCCACCCCCGAAGGCGATGTCTGGATGGCGGTGGTGCAAGGCCTGTTGGACCAAGAGACCATCACCGCACTGGTGCGCGAGCTGGCTTTGCAGTCTCAACTGCTCGGGCGCGATGGTGTGCAGTGGCAGCTGCGTGTGGAGCGTGAAACCCTGAACCACACCGCCAGTCGGGAGCGGCTGCAAGCGGCTTTGCTGGCGGCTGGCCACGGCGATGTGAAACTGCACATCGAAATCGGCCCGGTGAGCGACAGCCCAGCTCGGCGCTTGGCCGTGAAAGCCGCCGAAAAAATGCTGGCCGCGCAAGAGCTCATTCAAAACGACCCCTTGGTGCAGGCCATGGTGCGTGATTTCGGGGCCAAAATTGTGCCCGGCAGCATCCAGCTGATTTGATTTTTCACCTCATTCTCTCCCCCATTACAAAGGAAACACCATGTTCAACAAAGGACAACTCGCTGGCCTCATGAAACAGGCCCAGGCCATGCAGGACAACCTGAAAAAAGCCCAGGACGAGCTGGCATTTGTGGAGGTCGAGGGCCAAGCGGGTTCCGGCATGGTCAAGGTGCTGATGACTTGCAAGCACAACGTGCGTCGCGTGACCATCGACCCCAGCTTGCTGGCCGACGACAAGGACATGCTGGAAGACTTGGTGGCCGCCGCCTTCAACGACGCCGTGCGCATGGCCGAAGAAGTCTCGCAGCAAAAAATGGGCAAGCTGACTGCCGGTTTGCCACCGGGCATGAAGCTGCCTTTCTGAGATTCGACGCATGGCCGACACCCACGCCCTTGCCACACTGGTGCAGGCCCTCAAGGGCTTGCCGGGGGTGGGCATCAAGTCGGCCCAGCGCATGGCTTTTCAGCTGCTGCAAAACGACCGAGCCACGGCCCGGCAACTGGCTGCCGCACTGGACAATGCCGTGCAAAAAATTCGCCACTGTGCGTGTTGCCACACCTTCACCGAGGCCGAGCTGTGTGACACCTGTCTGGACGCTTTGCGGGACCGCACGGTCTTGTGCGTGATCGAAACCCCGGCCGACCAGTCGGCTATCGAGCGCACGGGCACCTACCGGGGCTTGTATTTTGTGCTCATGGGCAAGCTCAGCCCACTCGACGGCATCGGCCCGCACGACATTGGCCTGGCCAAACTCAAACAAAGGGTGGGCGATGGTGTGCTGACCGAGGTGATCTTGGCCACCAACTTCACTGCCGAGGGCGAAGCCACGGCGCATGTGATCTCGGAGATGATCCGCCAGCAAGGCCTGAGGGTCACGCGATTGGCCCGCGGTGTGCCTGCGGGCAGCGAGCTCGAATACGTCGATTTGGGCACCATCGCCCACGCCTTGGTCGACCGCCGCTGACCCGCTGAACAGCCCCCAATGAGGGCTGCGCTCACCCTTCCCCGGCTTCAAGTCGCTCGCTCGGGGCTTGTCAATTACCTGCAATCCATTACGTGAAAACCCGCTCGGGATCAATCCCGATGCGCGGAGCGCAGCGTCTGATTAAGCTCAAGGCCTGTTCATTTTTCGCTGGAGTGACACGGGTGAATTCAGCCCATGCTTCTCGCCGATCGTTGTTGCTGGCCGCTGTGGGGTCGCTGGCCGCAACGCAGGCACGCTCTGCCCCTTCTTTCGACGCGGGGCGGACCTTGCCGCGTGTGCGTTTGGCACTGGCCGCCAGCCAAAGCCTGTACCACCTGCCTTTGAACTTGGCCGATCGGCTCGGGTTTTTTCGCCAGGCGGGTGTGCAGTTGGAGTGGTTGCCGCAGGAGTCGGGTGCCAAGGCTGTGAGCTTGGCCCTTGCGGGGCAAGCCGATGTGGTGGCCGGGGCTTACGAACACTTGTTTGGCCTTCACCTGAAGGGGCTCAATTACCAAAGTTTTGTGCAAATGAGCCGCACGCCCCAGGTCAGCCTGGGCGGCAGCACGCGCGGCGGCATGGTCTGGCGCACAGGGGCGGACATTCGGGGGATGCGTTTGGGCATTTCGGCTTTGGATTCGTCCACCCATTGGACGGCTTGCCAATGGTTGATGCGCCAAGGCTTGACGGCGGACGATGTGGTGTTTGTTCCGGTGGGCTCGTCCCAGGGGGTGATGGAGGCGCTGCGCCACGGCAGCATCGATGCCCTGTGCAACCCGGACCCGGTCATGCATTGGCTGGAGCAAAAGAACGAGATTCGTCTGTTGGGCGACGCCCGGACTTTGCAAGGCACGCGCCAGTTGATGGGGGGCTCGGTGCCCGGCAGCAGCTTGTTTGCACACGCCGATTTCTTGCAGCAGCACCCAGATCGGGTGAAAGCGCTCAGCGACGGTGTGGTGCAGGCCCTCAAGTGGTTGCAAACGGCCGGCTTGACCGATATTTTGCGCACGGTGCCCGCAAGCCACTGGATGGGCGACAGGGCGATTTACTTGGGCGCTTTTGAAAAGTTGCGCGAGTCCTACGCGGTCGATGGCCTGGTCCGCAGCGAAGACGTGTCACATGCTTGGCGGGTGCGCGCCAAGCTCTTCGGTGCTTATGGGCCCAAACCCGTGGTGCTCGAGCGCACCTTCACCAATGCCTTTGTGCAAAGGGCCGCCCAGCGCAGGTTGTCCTGAAGGTCGCGGTTTGGGCCACCCCATGGGGCCGAGGGCAAGGCCTGATCAGCGTTTGGACGCGGTCTTGGTGCTGCGTGCAGCCGCCTTGACGGGTGCTTTGCCTTTTTGCACCACGACCCGTTTTGGCGAAGTTTTGCCAGCAGAGCGAGAGGGCACCTTGGCCGGGACGTAAATGGCCAGTGACTGACCCTTGGACAAAGCGGCATTGGGCTTGAGGCGGTTCCAGTCGGCCACGTTGGCGGCGCTCACGCCGTGGCGCGAAGCCAGGCGAGAGAGGGTGTCACCCGCGCGGGCCTTGATCATGATTTTGCGCAACACCACCTCAGGCGCCAGCAGCAGGTGGCCGTTGTCGGCGAGGTGCTCGGTCACATCGTTGTCCAGCTTGCCTTGGCGCTGCACCAGGAGGGTGGAGCCGGCCTTGACCAGCATGCGGGCCGGAATGCCATTGATGCTGCGCAATTGCTCTGCTGACATCCCCACTTGTTTGGCTGCCTCTTCGGCCCCCATGGTGCGGGGTGCTTGCCATGCCGTCCAGCTCGACAGGCGCCGATCGGGACGGGCTTGGAGGTTGTTCTCGAAGACTCTGGCGTTGTCCCAGGGCAGCAGGATCTGCGGCGTGCCCGCCGCCAAAATCACGGGCCGGTTCATCGCCGGGTTCAGGGCCTTGAAGTCGTCCAAACTCACGTTGGCCAGCTTGGCGGCCACGGCCACGTCGATGTCCCGCTCGATGGCCACACTTTTGAAGTAAGGGTGGTTCTGGATGAGGGGGAGCTGAGTGTTGAAGGCCTCGGGTTGGGCCACAATGTTTTTGACCGCTTGCAACTTGGGCACGTAAAAGCGCGTTTCATCGGGCATTCGCAGGTCGCTGTAGGTCAGCGGCAAGCCTTGAGCTTTGTTGCGCGCCAGCGCACGGCCCACACTGCCTTCACCCCAGTTGTAGGCGGCCAAGGCCAGGTGCCAGTCGCCAAACATGGTGTAGAGCTTTTGCAGGTAATCGAGTGCCGCACGGGTGGATTCGAGGACATCCCGGCGCTCGTCCCTGAACAGGTTTTGTTTCAGGTCAAAATATTTGCCAGTGGCGGGCATGAATTGCCACATGCCAGCGGCCTTGGCACTGGACACGGCTTGTGGGTTGAAGGCCGACTCGATGAAGGGCAGCAAGGCCAGCTCGGTGGGCATCTTGCGCCGCTCCAGTTCCTCAACGATGTGAAAGAGGTAGGGGCGTGAGCGCTCGGTCATGCGCAGCATGTAGTCGGGTCGGCTGGCGTACCACTGTTCGCGGTTGCGGACCAGATTGTTGTCCAGGTCGGGCATGGCAAAGCCGCGACGAATGCGTTCCCAGATGTCGATTTGCTCTTGCAAGCCCATCGTGGCGTTGGGCTTGAGTGCCACGGGCAGCTCCGCGTTCATGGGGGTCACCACGGGCGACGAAGGTGCTACAGGGTCAGTGACGGGCGCAGATGAACTCACGATGGGCGGGGGCGGCGCATCAGTCAGTCGCTCCATGGGCGGCCGCGGGGCTGTTTGCGAGGTGGGCAGCGAGGTGGCACACCCAGAGACCACGGCGGCCAGCAGCAAGACCCAGCTGGGGCGAGGAGGTTCAGGTTCATCGAAAGTCGTTTTTCCATTGGCGCAGCGCTGCAAAGGTGCTCACATCGTCCACGGCCAGGCGGTCATGCTGGCGAACGGACGTGGCCACAGAGGGCAGGCGGCTTCGCAAAAAGGGGTTGATGGCGCGTTCGGTGTGCAGCGCCACAGGCAAGGTGGGCAGCGCTTGGCTGCGAAGTTGTGTGCACTGGGCCCAGTAGGCTTGCAGTTCCACGTTATCAGGCTCGACGGCCCGTGCAAATTTCAGGTTCGACAAGGTGTACTCGTGGGCGCAGCATACCCGCGTGGCACCGGGTAAGGCAGACAAGCGGTCCAACGAGTCCAGCATTTGGGCCGGCGTGCCTTCAAACAATCGCCCGCATCCGCCCGAAAACAAGGTGTCACCACAAAAAAGCAGCGGGTCCTGGCCCGTGGGCTGTGCCCAATAGGCGATATGGCCCAGGGTGTGGCCAGGCACCTCATGAACCAGGAGTTCCAGCCCGTGCCAGTCAAATCGATCACCTTGTTGAAGGCCTTGGACGGGTACGGGCATTTGTTCGAGAGCGGGGGCCAACACGCGCGCACCGGTGCGGGCCACCAGCTCGGTCAGGCCGCCGGTGTGATCGGCATGGTGGTGCGTGACTAGAATCGTGTCCAGCTGCAAACCGGGGTGCGCCTGCATCCAGGCCAGCACAGGCGCACTGTCGCCGGGGTCCACCACAAGGGCGTGGCGATCGGTGTGCAACAACCAAATATAGTTGTCTGCGAAAGCGGGCAGGGCAATGAGTTTCATGGAGCATCCGATTATAGAAAGCCTGCACTCTTCGCCCGCCTGGTTGGCGCATCTGGGTCAGCCTGTGGCGTCCGGTTTGTTGGCCTGGGAGCAAGCACAGGCCGATGCGCTGCTGGCCGATGTCTTTGGCTACCACGCGGTGCAGCTGGGCTGGCCCGAGCTCCAGGCCTTGCGCTGCAACCGAATGCCCCACCGCTGGCAAGCGGGCACCGAGTTCGAATGGCCTCAGATGCAAAAGGCTTTGTGCGCTCCAGACGCCCGAGGCTTGAGCCCGTCTCAGCCCCCCAACCCGGACAGTACGGCACCTATGGGCCCCGATGTCTGGCTGGACAGCCGAGCTTGGCCCTGGCAGGCCGACAGTCTGGACTTGGTGGTTTTGCCGCACACCCTGGAGCGCTCGGCCGATCCGCATGCCTGTTTGCGCGAGGTCGAGCGGGTGCTGATTCCGGAGGGCCAGTTGCTGATCACCGGCCTCAATCCCATGAGTTTGTGGGGCTGGCAAACGCAGCCCGGCGCTGCGCGTTGTGTCGGGGAGGCTTCGGTACAGAGCCTGATCGCTTACCGGCGCTTGCGCGATTGGTTGCGGCTGCTGGGTTTCGAAGTTCAGGTGAGCCGCTTTTGGGGCTGGACCCCGGCCCTGTCCAGCGAACGCTGGCTGCAGCGGCTAGGCTGGATGGAGCGTGCCGGTGAGCGCTGGTGGCCGATTTTGGGGGGTGTTTATCTCTTGATGGCCACCAAACGTGTGCCCGGGGGGCACTGGCTGCCAGCGCGTCAATGGCGCAAGGTACGATCGCCCGCTGCAGCGCCCGCGCCTGTGGCCCGCTCCGATACCTTCATGGGCCACCCTCCGGCCGAGAAAGACGCTTTTGACCCACGTTGAAATTCACACCGATGGTGCCTGCAAGGGCAATCCTGGCCCCGGCGGCTGGGGCGTTCGCCTGCAGTCGGGCCAACACGTTCAGGAACTGTTTGGCGGGGAGTTGAACACCACCAACAACCGCATGGAGATGACCGCCGTCATTGAGGGCCTGCTGGCGCTCAAGCGCCCCTGCCAGGTGACCTTGTACTTGGACAGCGAATACGTGCGCAAAGGCATCACCGAGTGGATTCATGGCTGGAAAGCCCGAGGCTGGCGCACGGCGGCCAAGCAGCCGGTCAAAAATGCCGATCTGTGGCAAAAACTGGACAGCGTGGTGTCCTCTTCGGGACACCAGATTGACTGGCGCTGGGTCAAGGGCCACAACGGCGATCCCGGCAACGAACGGGCCGATACCTTGGCCAACCAAGGGGTAGAAAAAGCCTTGGGACGCTGATTTCTGTTGTTAAGGCCTATCGCCCACAACCCGTGCCCTGACCCACGCCAGCCCTCGGGTCCGCTGCAAGGGCTTGCCAATCGTAAGGAAATGGCTTGCGCGCTGTTACATTGCGGAAGTCTTGGCGAATGCAACCTGAGAGAAATCTGAATGGCTTACAAGAAGAAATACGCAGTACTGGCCCTGGTGGGCATTTTCGTGGCCGCAGGCGCTGCCTGGTGGTGGCAAAACAAGGCCCCAGCTGGCAGCGCAGCACCCAGTTCAGCAGCTTCTCCCGCCCCGGGCGGACCTGCGGGTGCAGCCAGCGGGGCGCCAGGTGCCGGGCCAGCAGGCCCAGGTCGGGCACCTGCGGTTGAGGTTGCCAAGGTCGAGAGCATGACCTTGGTGGACGAGACCCAGGCTGTGGGCAGTTTGCGCTCGCGTCAGGGCGTGATGCTTCGCCCTGAAGTCGGTGGGCGCGTCAAACAAATTCTTTTCAGCGATGGCCAGCGTGTGCGCAAGGGCCAGTTGATGGTGCAGTTCGAAGACCAATTGCAGCAGGCCCAAGTGGCTCAGGCGCGTGCCGAGTTGTCGATTGCTGAGGCCAACCACAAGCGCAACCAGGAGCTGGTGGCACAAAACTTCATCAGCCAGCGATCGCTGGACGAAAGCGCAGCGGCCCTGGAGGTCTCTCGCGCCAAATTGGCACTGGCCCAAGCCACGCTGCAGCGCTTGCAGGTGCTGGCACCTTTTGACGGCATCACCGGCCTCAAACAAATCAACGTGGGTGATTACCTCAAAGACGGCGCGGACATGGTCAACGTGGAAGACATCGATGCTGTGTTGCTCGACTTCCGTTTGCCCGAACGTTTCCAGGCCAAGATCAAAGCTGGCCAAAAGGCCCAGCTGACGGTGGACGCCTTGCCGGGCCGCCCCTTCTCCGCCATTGTTCAAGCGGTGGACCCCTTGATCGAGGCCAATGGCCGCTCGGTGGGTGTGCGCGGCTGTATTGACAACCGCCAACAGCAACTGCGCCCGGGCATGTTTGCCCGCGTGAACGCGGTCTTTGGCTCGCGTGACAACGCCTTGGTCATCCCGGAGGAGGCGATCATTCCGCAAGGCGGGCGCACCTTTGTGGTCAAGGTGGTGGCGGGTGACAAGCCGGACGCTTTGATCTCTCAACGGGTGCCCGTGAAAGTGGGCTTGCGTCAGCCAGGCAAGGTTGAGATTGTGGAAGGCCTGTCTGCAGGCGACACCGTGGTCACAGCGGGCCACCAGCGTTTGCAAAAAGACGGCACATCCGTGCGTGTGGTGGACTTGGCCCAGCCCGGCGGTGGCAAACCGGCTGGTGGTCCGCCAGGTGCAGGTGGTCCAGGTGCAGGTGGTCCTGGCGCTGGTGCTCCCGGTGCAGGACCCGCAGCCGCGGCGGCCCAAGGCGCAGGCGCTGCAGGACCACGCCCAGGTGCTGCGGCAGGCAAGCCCGGTGCGGCCGCAGCGAAGAACGCCGCCATGGCTGGACCGAACCCTTGCCTGAGGGGCGCAGATGCAACTCGCTGAAGTTTCCATCCGGCGGCCTGTATTGGCCGTGGTCATGTCCATGCTGATCGTGCTCATCGGCGCGGTGAGCTTCAAGAGCCTGTCGCTGCGCGAGTACCCCAAGATTGACGAGCCCACCGTCACCGTGACCACCCGCTATGTGGGGGCGTCGGCCGAGGTGATCGAGTCACAAGTCACCAAGCCGCTGGAAGACTCGATTGCGGGCATCGATGCGGTGGATGTGATCACCTCCATCAGCCGCGCCGAGCAGTCGCAAATCACGGTGCGTTTTCGCCTTGAAAAGGACGCCGACACCGCCGCAGCCGAGGTGCGCGACCGCACGTCTCGGGTGCGCAACCGCTTGCCTCAGGCCATCGAAGAGCCCGTCATTGCCAAGGTGGAAGCCGATGCCTTTCCGGTGATTTGGCTGGCTTTCTCCAGCGACACGCTCAATGCCTTGCAGATCAATGACTTGGTCAACCGGGTGGTCAAGCCGCGCCTGCAAACCGTGACCGGTGTGGCGGATGTGCGCATTTTTGGTGAGCGCAAATACGCCATGCTGGTGTCGCTGGACCATGCGCGTTTGTCCTCTTACAAGCTCACGCCGCAAGACGTGGAAGACGCCATCCGACGCAACAATTTGGAGCTGCCTGCTGGGCGCATTGAGTCGACCAACCGCGAATTCAGCGTGTCCTCGCAGACCGATCTGACCCGCCCGGGCCAGTTTGGTGAGATCGTGATCCGAAGCGTTAACGGATTTCCCGTCAAGTTGCGCGATGTGGCGCAAATCCGTGAAGGCGCGGCCAACGACCGCAGCTTGGTCCGCCTCAACGGCCAGTCTGCCATCTCGGCAGGGGTTATCCGGCAGGCCACAGCCAACCCGCTGGAGCTGTCCAAAGGCGTGCGCGACATGATTCCCCGCCTGAAGGCCGATTTGCCGCAGGACATCACGATCGACATCGCCAACGACAACTCTGTGTTCATTGACCGCTCCATCAAGAGCGTGTTCAGCACGATTGTCGAAGCTGTGGTGCTGGTGGCTCTGGTGATCTTTGTCTTTTTGCGCACCGTGCGTGCGTCCATCATCCCCATCATCACCATCCCGGTCAGCCTGATTGGCGCGTTTGCCATGATGGCTTTGGCTGGTTTCACCATCAACACCTTGACCTTGCTGGCGCTGGTGCTGGCCATTGGCTTGGTGGTGGACGATGCGATTGTGGTGCTGGAAAACATCTACCGACACATCGAAGAAGGGTTGGACCCGTTTTCTGCCGCCATCAAAGGCGTGCGTGAGATCAGCTTTGCCGTGGTGGCCATGACACTCACGCTGGCGGCTGTGTTTGCACCCTTGGCCTTTACACCTGGGCGCACGGGGAAGTTGTTTGGCGAGTTTGCGCTGGCGCTGGCTGGGGCTGTGATCGTCTCTGGTTTTGTGGCTTTGACCTTGGCCCCCATGCTGAGTGCCAAACTGCTGCGCCACAACCCCAACCCCAGCTGGTTTGACCGCAATATGGAGCGCTGGCTCACGGCCCTTTCTACCGGCTACGAAAAATTGTTGCGCCTGATTTTGAACCGAGCCCGGTGGGTGGTGGTGCTGATCATGTTGGCCTGCGGGACGGGCATTGCCTTCATCTATCCCACCATGAAGCAGGAGCTCGCGCCGCTGGAGGATAGGGGTACGATTTTGGCAACCATCAACGCGCCCGATGGTTCGACCTTGGATTTCACCGACCGCTACGCGCGAGCGTTGGAAAAAATTGGTCAGGCCTACCCTGAATTTGACCGCATTTTTGCCAGCATGGGCAACCCCACGGTGGGACAGGGCTCTGTGATTTACCGGGCCGTGGACTGGGACGAGCGCAAACGCACCACGCTGGAAATCGCTCGAGAAATGGGACCTAAGTTTGGCGCATTGTCCGGCGTCAATGCTTTCCCAATCACGCCGCCATCTCTGGGCCAAGGCTTTCGCGAGCGGCCCTTGAACTTTGTGATCCAGACCTCGGACAGTTACCAAAACCTGAACCAACTGACGCGTCAGATGATGGACGAGGTGGCCAAGAACCCGGGCATCTTGTCGCCCGATGTGGACCTGCGACTGAACAAACCCGAGCTGCGCATCGAAGTGGACCGCGTGAAAGCCGCCGAGCTGGGTGTGAGCATCGACGTGGTGGCACGGACCATCGAGACCATGCTGGGCGGCCGTGTGGTGACGCGTTACAAGCGCGATGCCGAGCAGTACGATGTGATTGTGCAAACCCTGGCTTCGGCCCGCAACACGCCTGACGACATCGACGTGATCCAGGTGCGGGGCCGCAACGACACCATGGTTCCTTTGTCCAGCTTGGTGAAGGTGCGCGAGAGCGTGTCGCCGCGCGAGCTGAACCACTTTGGTCAGCGCCGCTCGGTGTCCATTACGGCCAACTTGGCGCCCGAATACTCCTTGGGCGAGGCGATCAAGTTCATGGACGAAACGGCAGCCAAGGTGCTCAAGCCGGGATACACCACCGAGCTGAATGGCACCTCACGCGAGTTCAAAAACTCGCAAGGTGCTTTGGTGATCGTCTTTGTGTTGGCGCTGCTGTTCATCTTTTTGGTCTTGTCCGCCCAGTTTGAAAGCTTCATCGATCCGTTTGTGATCATGCTGTCGGTGCCGCTGTCCATGATCGGGGCGCTCTTGGCGCTCAAGTTCACGGGAGGGTCGCTCAATGTGTACTCTCAAATCGGTCTGATCACGCTGGTGGGTCTGATCACCAAACATGGCATTTTGATCGTCGAGTTTACCAACCAGCTGCGCGAAGAGGGCATGGCCATGCAAGAGGCCTTGATCAAGGCATCGGCGCAACGCTTGCGCCCCATCTTGATGACCACCGGTGCCATGGTGTTGGGGGCAGTCCCTCTGGCCTTGGCCACTGGGGCTGGCGCTGAGAGCCGCACACAAATTGGCTGGGTGATCGTGGGCGGCATGAGCCTGGGCACGGTGTTGGCCGTGTTTGTGGTGCCGACCATGTACTCGCTGCTGGCCCGCAAGTCGGTGCCGGGGCCCAACAAGGCGGTGGCGCACGACGAACCCCCGGCCAACGCGTCGCATTGAGTCCAATGTGGTGAGCCAAAGCTTGGCTGAGAGATGAAAAAAGCGGCCTTGGCCGCTTTTTTCATGGGTGATCGGGTGTTTTGCCTCAAAGGTGCCCGTCAAACATCATCACATCCACCTCGTCACCCACGGCCACATGGCCTTGGGCATGACCCAGCACGATCAAGCCGTTGGCTTGCACCATGGAGCTGAGCACACCTGAGCCTTGATTGCCCGTGATGCTGACCTGCAATTGGCCCGCTGCATTGGTGCTGACGATGCCCCGCTGGTATTCGGTGCGGCCAGGTTTCTTGCGCAGCGCCTCGGTGCTTTTGGCTTTGAGCAGCGGCAAAGCCGGCGCTTGCCAGCCCATGAGTTGCTGCAGGGCAGGGCGCACAAAGGCGGCAAAAGTCACCATGACGGCCACCGGGTTGCCGGGCAAACCGAAGAGCACGGCCGAGCGATCACTGCGCTCAATGCGGCCCACCGCCATGGGTCGGCCGGGTCGCATGGCGATGCGCCAAAAGGCCACGTCACCCAGCTTTTTCATCATGGCCTTGGTGTGGTCGGCTTCGCCCACGCTCACGCCGCCGCTGGTGATGATGGCGTCGGCCTGCGCCGCCGCGTCCACAAAGGCTTGTTCCAGCGCAGCCGGGTCGTCGCGCACCACGCCCATGTCGATCAACTCGCAGCCCAGCGCCTGCACCAGGCCCGCCACGGTGTAGCGGTTGCTGTCGTACACCGCGCCTTCGCGGGGTGCTTCGCCCAGGCTCAGGATTTCGTCGCCGGTTGAAAAATAAGCCACCTTGGGCCTGCGCCAGACCGTCACCGTGGGCAGCCCCAGGCTGGCCAGCAGGCCGCAGGCGGCGGGTTTCAGTCGCGCACCCGCTGACAAGGCGGCTTGGCCCGCCATCAGGTCTTCGCCCAACAGACGGCGGTTGTCACCTGCCTGCAGCAGTCCAGTGGGGATCTGCACCATGTCGCCCTCGGTTTTCACCAACTCTTGCGGGGCCACGGTGTCCAGCCCGGCGGGCATGATGGCCCCGGTCATGATGCGCACGCATTCACCGGCTTGCACCGAGCCTTGCCAAGCCGCGCCAGCGAAGGCGGTGCCCACCACCTTGAAGTTGCTGGCCTGTCCATCCAAAAGTTCAGCCCCGCGCAAGGCGTAGCCGTCCATGGCCGAGTTGTCGTGTGGCGGCACGCTGATGGGCGAGACCACGTCTTGCGCCAGGATGCGGCCATGGGCCTGCATCAGGGGCACGGTCTCTTGTTCGCGCACCGGCTGCACCAGTTGGGCCAAAAACGCGTTCACCTGGCTGGCCGACAAGGCCTGCGGGTCGTAGCCTTGCAGGCGTTCGGCGATCTGATCAATAGACAGGGCAGGGGTGTTCATGGCAATGGCGATGGGGCACGGCTCTGCCGCGCCGCGCGGTTCAAAGTGATTCGAGTTCTTGCAATTCGGCCAGCGTGTTGGCGTTAGCAAAAGCGTGGGCGCTGTCGCCGCTCTGGTCAAACGGCACAATGGCGCAGCGGTGCTGGCCCGTCCACGCGTCGATCTTGCGGCCACCGCTTTGGGTGAACTTGACCAAGCTTTCGAGCAGATCGGTTTTGAGCAGGCAAAACACCGGCTGTGGGCGCACCGTGCCGTCGGCCTCTGGGGCAGCGGCCATGGCCAGGTCGGCGTCTTGCTCATCAAGGGCTTTGTACAGGCGCTCCACGAGATCCAGCGGCAAGAGCGGCGAGTCGCAAGGCACGGTGAGCAAGAGCGGCGTTTCGCAGCGCTCCAGACCCGTGAGAAAGCCCGCCAAAGGTCCGGCAAAACCGTCGATGCTGTCTGGCCAAACCGGCACGCCCAGCGACTCGTAAGCGGCCAGATTGCGGTTGGCATTGATCAAAACTTCTTGAGGCTGGAGGCTTTGCAGCTGCAGGCGCATCAGGGTCTGCAGGGCCAGCGGCAGGCCGCGAAAGTTCTGCAGGCCCTTGTCGACGCCGCCCATGCGTGAACCGCGTCCGCCCGCGAGGATGAGGCCGGTGATGCCCGGTAGATGGTGGTTCATGGCGTTCAGCCTCCGATGTAGCTCATTTCCACCCGGCGGCCGGGGCCGCTGGCGGTGTCGGGGCCGCGCAGGCTGCGCAGCACCGAATATTGGTCAGTCCGCCCGCGCCAGATGGCGTCCACTGTGGCGGCCAGCGCGGTGTCGCTTTGTGTGGGGTCGCGCAGCAGCTGGCGCAGGTCATAGCCCTGGCTGGCAAACAGGCACAAATACAGGCGGCCTTCGGTCGATAGGCGGGCGCGGTTGCAGTCACCACAAAAAGCCTGCGTCACGCTGCTGATCACACCCACCTCGCCCAAAGCCGGGTCGTACTCGCCTTGGGCGTTGGCGTAGCCCCAGCGCTCGGCGGTTTCGCCTGGGACTGAGGGGTCGAGTTGCACCAGCGGCAATTCGGCATGCAGCCGGCGAACCACCTCGGCGCTGGGCAGTACCTCGTCCATGCACCAGCCGTTGGTTGCGCCCACGTCCATGTATTCGATGAAGCGCAGCACAATGCCCGTGCCCCGGAAATGCCGGGCCATGGGCAAAATTTCGTGCTCGTTGGTGCCGCGCT
>JACCEA011680812.1_pt1 | contig 15360 bp, 18 predicted proteins | sample 7449851 | NCBI WGS metagenome assembly JACCEA01 (sample SAMN15323453, study PRJNA562643) | freshwater metagenome | isolation source: river surface water | place: USA:Blue River Watershed | collected 2017-08-18 | reverse complement strand
GTACTTCTGCTTTAACGTGAACGTACCTACTGGAGGTTTATCCTAATCAGTAGTTTAATCATTAATTAAACCCCAGGTGAAAGCCTGGGGTTTTCTTTTTGTATGGGGATATATAGTATAAATCCAAAGTTTCTATAATGAGAAAAGTTTTAACTCACAATAATTTTTTGATCGAAAGAGATCTATCCGAAAAGGTGGATGAACTGATTATGTCAGAATTGCTTTCTGAATATTATTCGTTGAATGAATCCACAGCTTTGGATACCCTCAAAAATGTTATTTCCAAAGGATTGCTAGGACCCTTTTCAAGAATTACTGTTATTGATACAATTCGTAAAGGGAATCTTGATGCTCAAAAAGAAATCATCAAGAGAGACTATGATCTTGACGATGAAATATTGAAGATTAAGATGAAGATTGATAAAATCACACCCAGTCCTTCAAGTAATTCCCAGATTAGCTCACTTCATTCTCAAGCAGAGAGTAAGAGAAAAGAATACGCTTCTTTTGTTAAAATGAAAAAAGAACAAATGGAGAAAGGAATGAGGCTTCTTGAAAAAACAATAGGAAAAAACGAAAGAAGAAGAGAATACTACGAGGCTGGATTTTTGGATGACAAATATGAATTGGCAAAGTATGAGTACGAGCTTGCTAAATTAAAAACCAAAGACAAGAAAAAGCTGGAGAAGCTACAAGATAAACTTGACAATGCTGCCGAAAAGGTAAAAGATTTTACTAATGAAGCTCCGAAAAAAGTAGAGGTTCGGGAGATTAGTGTTAAGGATCTTGGAGACATTGCTTATCTTAAGAAAAAGATTGGTTCAAAAGATGTTGAAACCGTGCGACTGCTAAAATCAAAGACTGCTGATAGAGTCGATGAGCTTAAAAAAGAAATGCTGGATCCTCTTCGCAAAATGGAGAAATTTCTGGAAACCTCTCCTACATGGGAGCAAATAAAGAAATCTGCAGTTGTTGGTTTGGGAATAAATGAATTGAAAAAAAGAGCCAACGAACTTGATTCACTCAGGAATCTTCAAAGGATATACATGGATTTGCTTGCTGACAAAGAAAAAGCCAAAAAAGATCTTAATCAAGAATCCTCTCTAACCGATTTGATGAGTAAGATAAATGCAGCAATACTTGACGGGAACGATTCTAAATCAGGAATCACTCAAGAAGTTGTAGATCTTTCTACTAAAACGGAATTGAAAAAAGTCAAAGAACTAATAACAAAACTTTCCTAAGATGCTTTTAAATTTTAAACAATGGGAATCTCAAAATCTTAACGAGAAAGATTCAAGCCTTGAAAAAATCATGAATTGGCTTAGTTCCAATTTTGGTGGATCGATAGCAAAAATTGATTCTCTGTTAGGCCAGATAAATGCTATAGAAACCCAGTATTCAAAAGATTGGAATGATATCCAAACTGATATTGATGCTTTGGAGATACAAAAAGCTCAAACAAAAAACGATCCTGCTGAAAGTAAAAAGCTTGAAAGAATGATCGATCGTAATCAGAAACTTCTTTCTGCTTTGTCTAGAAAAAGAAAAGCAGACATAGACAAGATTGATTCCAAAGTGGAAAAAGTAACTGATGGGAAATCTAGATTAATTTCTTACTGGAATCTGAGAAAAGCAGAGCTTGAAGCCGATCTTACTGAAAAACTTTATAAGCTAGCCAAGCAACTAACTGACGACTCTGTTGCAGAAGAGTTATATGACAAATACAAAAAAGCAGCATTAGAGGCTAAAAAGAAAGATGAGAACTTCAGACAGAAGTTCGGAAAATTAGAACTTGTTAAGTCTGCTTCGATTGATAAGATTGAAGGCGACGAGGAAAAACCAATGACAAAAGCTAATTTTTCAATGGATCCTATTTTTGCGATGAATGCTCCTCAGTTTACTAAATTTGTCCAGTCATTGGAGAAAGGCCAGGTATCCTCATTAATTAAATCCTTGCAGAAGGAAAGAAATGAAAGATATGCAACAATGGATACTGAAAGGGACAGATTAGAGGACCAAGCTGAGAAAAAAGGCTTCTCCAAAGAAGATGTGAAAAGAGATCTTAAGGACCTAAGAGAAACCCTCATGGAACAAATTAGAGACTTAAGAACCAAAATAACAATTGCCAGAAGATATGCTTAATCATTTAAAAAAGTTGAATGAATTTCAACTCAACGAGGATGTCAACGCGGATTTGGTTAAAGCTAAAGCTGATGTTAATGCCAAACAAGCTCAAATAGCTGAAGAGATTGCAAAGCAAAAAGATGCAGCTGACATGAAGCAAAAAGCTGTCAGTATAAGAAACCAAGCTAGATTAACTGCTGAGATGCCCGGTCTTTTAAACGCGTTAGCAAATGCTATGGACAAAAAGGCAGAATCAGGAGACACAACTAACATTTATTAAAATGAGCAAGAACTATTTCAATACAAATCCAATAGCAAGACAATTCGCTATTGAAACATACAGGTTAAACGAAAATCAGGACGTCGACAGTGCTTTAAAGCTTTCTGTAAATGCTTTATTGGAATTGTTCAAGAAAGTTGTTTTCGATCTAGCATCCGACAGGAACAGAACTTTGGACTCTATTTCCAAAAAGGTATCTTCTCTTTCCGAATCTCCTTCATTCAAAAATCTATTGGCTAAAATCAAGGAGATCTCTGATGATGTTGAAATACACGATCCAATGTTCGCTTCATTGAAAAAAATGTATATAGATTCAATTTCCAAAGTTGGAGATTCGATTAAAAGAATGATTGAACTTGATCCTTCGTTAGAAGCTAAATCTATAGAGTATTTTAAATCTGCGGCTAAGAAACTAATTTCCGAAGTTCAATCTTTCAACTCGGATCAGCAAGAAAAAATCAACGAGGGCGTAGCTATCGGATTTTCTGGAAGAGCTGATAGACTAAAAAGAACCCTTACAAATTTAATTCTCGATTCCAAGAATAAGGACGCAAAGAACGGATATGGCCGTGACTGGTACAGATTATTCCAAACTATGCTTCAAAAACTTGTTGCAATGGACACTAATAAGGCTTCTTTCACTGATAATGACAGGAAGAACCTGGCTGAACTAGAAAAGAAAGCAGACACTCTTTCTCAAGAGTATGCACAGTACAAAGTCAAAGCTCTGGAGATGATCATGGCAAAAATCATGAAGGACGATGACTTAGCTTCAAAGTTTGGTGATTTCAATGAGTTAATGACTTCAGCTCTAGACCAAGTAACAAAGGCAAATACTGAGGAAGGTATTATTGAAGTCAAGATTAGAGAAGATCTTGAAGACAGAGAAAGCAAAATGCACGATCGTGTTTTCCCTTTGAAACAAGGAGACAAAGACTCTGACTCGAAACTAAAAGGATCTGGTATTATCATGGCTGTACAAAAAGCTTTGATTGAAGCTTTTGCACCCATTAAAAATTTAATGGACCCAAGAGGTGGTGCCAATGGCAATTTTGAAAGTGCTACGACAGTTGCTGTCAAATCAATACAATCTTCTCTTGGTAACAAAGACGTAAACGGTCAGTTAGATAAATCACTTTTGGAAGCAATCCTCAAGCTAGACCAGATTTCTTCCGACAATAAGGACAAAATCAGGGAAGCTATTTCTAAGCTAAGAGAAAGCTATTATACAGTAAGTGAGGGATCTAATGCTTTGAGAGCTTCGGACTTCATGAGATTGTTCGAAGGAATGACTTACATAGATCCCGATGATATAGAAGCAAAAATCAAAGTTTATGCTGAGGAGATACAGGAAGATTCTGTAGCTACAACGGGTCCAACTACATCAGATGTGGCTGTGGCTGAGGCTTTAGCAAAGATGCTTAGAACCAAAAATTATAACAAAAACGCAGAAGCAGAGAATTTCTTGAGAGAGGATGGTACACTTAAAGGTGCATATCCGGTAGAATTTATGGAATGCTGGAAAAATGCTATTTCTGGTGACAAGAATGTTTCTTATTTCTTTATCGAAGAAGAAGACGGAAGTGGTGGATTATACCCAACAAAGAGACTTTCGTGTAATGTAAACAAGCCTTGCAACTGGAACAAATATTCTCAGATATGTGGTCATGATGAAGAAGATGTGCATAACTTCGGAAATTGGTACACTTCCTACTGGAAAAATTTCGGGGGGATGGACTCTGACAAAAAACAAAGCCTTTTGGGTGACATACTTTCAACTAATTGCGATTCCTGCAAGAATGATAAGCTGGATGATATACATTCCGTTTATGAAGAAATGAAGGATTGCTTGGTCCCAAATAAGGGTGAGATCGCAAATGGATATCTACGTCGATCTGATTTAAAGAGAATGTGTGATTCAATGAAAGGGATGGGGGCAGAAGAAATTTCTGAGTTAAATCCCAATGAGCTTAGAGCTTTATATAATGCAGTAATATTGATTTCTCCTTTGGTTACTTACGATGCATCAAGCAAAGAATGGATGCCAGCTCTGAATTATTTAGCAAGCTCCCTTGGTAAAGACCCAGAATCACTAATTTCCGAAATCAAAAAGAGCTCATATCTTGGAAAACCAGGTAAAATGTCTACTGAAAGAATTGCTTTAATAGATTCACCTGAAGATGACACAAACGACATATTGAAATCGGTTGTTTTAGGCAATTCTGAGGAGTCTAACAAGATTTCCAAGATGAAGGTTAGTCTCAGCAAAATAAATGCAATACTGAAGTCCTTAGGCAAGCATACTAAAAGAATGTCGGTTAAGAGCTCACAAGACATTTCGTCCGACATTGCAGATTCTATCGTGGTTATTTCTTACAAAAAGAAAGATTAAGAAACTTAACTTTTTAGGAGTAATATAATTTTCACAAATCTTTTTTTGTGAAAGAACCAAATAGTAAAATCTACTTTTTAACTTTTTGTAGTGAGGGTGAACCACACGATAAAGGTAAAAGTTTGGTTCGGGTCGCTTCAAAAATCAAGTATTTTTTATCTGCTTTTTTTGACGATGTTTTGATTTACACTCCAAGAACTTTAAAATCTTGTGAGGGATCTGAAAATTTTTGTAATTTTCATCACGGAGAATTCTCGTTAAATCCCGGTTTAAATTCATTAGGGTGTGGTGATTTCAAGTCTTTTATAATAGATAAAACCCTTAATGAGATTGAGGAAGGTGCTTATGTTCTGTATCACGACTGTAATTTCGAAAAATATCCTCAATACTGGCAAACTGATTGGGAAAATTTGATATCAACTTTTGATATACTCCTGAAAGCTAACAACTCGGATTTTTTCATGCCGTTCGAGTCCTTGCTAGATTGGACACCTAGTTTAGTTCGAAGCCATGGAAAAAGGTACACGACAAATAAAATTATTGAAGATCCTATTGAGGCAGAAATGGTTTCTCGCTGTTATGAAATAGCATCCAGTAAAATATTAATCCGTAATACGGAAAGATCCAGAGAATTCTTTTCTGAATTTAAAAACCTATGTTTACGTAAGGATCTTTTAACATTAGAACCTAACCCTAATCCATATCCAGAATTTACACACAGTTGTCCGGAACAACATGTTTTAAATTGTTTGATCTACAAGTATATTCTTGAAGGAAAACTAGAACCTGGATTTCCTAGGTACATGTTTTATAACAGAAAATTAAAAATAGATCATAATCTTATGCTATTTGAGAATCACACTTTAAGTAAGTATATGACTTCAAAATACATTGGAACAATGATTGAAAAAGCTAGAAACCAAAATAAATAATTTCGATAAGAACCTTAAATCATTCCTTAGTGAAAAAAGAAAGAAGTAAGATTTATTTTCTAACCTTTTGCAGTCAGGGTCCGCCGTTTGATGGGGGAAAGGATTTAAGGCAGAATGCTTGTAACCTTAGAAATTTACTTGCTGGTATTTTTGATGATGTTATAATTTATACCCCAGAAACACTTAAGCTTTGTCCAGGATCTGATGAATTTTGCAATTTTCAAGGTGAAGATTTTCCATTAAACCCTGGAATGTCTTCTTTAGGATGTGGTGACTTCAAATCTTTCATAGTGGATAAAACATTGGGAGAAATTGAAGAGGATGCTTTTCTATTTTATCATGATTGTAACTTTTCAAAATATAGCCAATATTGGCAAACCGATTGGGAGAACTTACAAGAGATCTTTGAATTTTTTTTAAAAGAGAACTCTTCCGATTTTTACTTTTCTTTCGAATCCAAGCTAGATTCTAAATTGAATTTAGTTAGATTCCATGGGAAAAGATATACAACTGACTATATAATAGGAAATTCTGAGGAGAGTGAGCTCGTTTCAAATTGCTATGAAATAGCTTCGAGTAGGATGATCATAAGGAACACCCCTAAATCCAGACAATTCTTTTCCGAGTTCAAAGAGCTCTGCAGAAAAAATGATTTGCTATCTAAATACCCAAATCCTAATCCGTACCCGGAATTTACACATTCGACTGTAGACCAACATGTTTTAAACTGCCTAGTGTATAAGTGGATATTAGATGAAAAGTTGGATGCGACATTTCCTAAATTCATGCTGCTAAACAGAAGGCTTAGAATTGATGAAAATCTTTCTATGCTAAGAAATGATGAATTGACGAAATATATGGAGCAAAAAGTCATAAAGAAAAAGATTCAAGAGATTAAAAGCAAAGGGAATGATAACAATATTCGAGGGACCCAGGAATTCGGGAAAGACATATTTGTCACGTGAGTACTCTAATCTAAGGGATATTCCTGTTTTTAAATTTGATTTTGTTGGATGGTTCGATCGGCTAGATTTGAATGATGACCAAAAAGAAACCCATTTGTTTGCTCTTGGGAAGGAATTGATGCTCTTGCAGCTGAACAGCACATCTCTTCTTTCCGATTTTGTTCTTGATCGAGGTATACTTACCGTTTTAACCTGGGGTGTAATCTCGAAAAGAATTTCAAAAGAAGTTGCTCTATCACAACTTGAAATGATATCTTCCTTGGGATTGTTTAAGAATTGTGAGATTGTTTTTGTTACTGGACAAAACCCATCTGGAGAATTGAGAAACAAGGACCATTGGGACACGAGAGAATCTAGTCAGGAAGAGCTTGAAATGCTTAAGGTTCTTGTTGAAATAATTTCGGATCCTAAATTCAATATTAAAGTTAAGTGTATAGAAAATACGTTTGACCTTGAAGCTTTACAAAAATTACAAAATATCTAACCATGTGCGGAATTATAATCACCAAATCACCACAAACAGAAATTATCGATTCTATTAAGCATCGAGGAATCGAAAAATCATTGGTTTCAAAGAATGACGTAGTTCTTTGTCACCATAGGCTTCCTATACAAACTGTTGATGGTGATGATTGGAACCAGCCAATTGAATTGACTGAGGGAATTTATTTGCTGTTTAATGGAGAGATATTCAACTATGATCGCGAAAGGTACGATTCTGATGTGGAATATTTGATGCACACATTTAGTAGATATCGGGGTGGAAGCTTTGAAATGTTTTGTAGTTTGTTTGCCACTACCATACAGACTTGGGATGGATTTTGGGCTATAGTTATTTATGAAGCTGAAACTGGTGAAGCAATTTGCTTTACAGATCCATTGGGAAAAAAATGCCTGTATTACAACAACGAAGGTGAAATTTGTTCTGAAATAAAGGGTCTGGTCAGTGTAAATTCAGAGATTGATGAAACGTTCATCAGTACAGTGAGGAAGTGGGGATATAACACAGATGAAAGAACCCCTTATAGTGATATAAAAAGAATTTTACCAAACAACATTTATTCCTTTAATCTGCAATCACCTGAGTTCAAACAGGTATACTCCAACTATTACAAAGGGTTTGATTATCCAATAGCTGAACTTGTAGGTAAAGACTATGAGGCACATATGGAGTGGCTTTGGCAAAAAATGTTTGAGTCTGTAAGTAACCGATTGGTTTCTAAGGAATATCCAATTTCTCTTTTAGTATCTGGCGGATTGGACTCCTCAATCATTGCAGCAATCCTAAAAGAAATTGGAGCTGATGTGAGATGGTTTAGTATTGAAAATGGAGAAAATGAATATGTACAGATCTTAGCTGACCAGCTTGAGAAGGAAATTTCTTTTCTTGATTACAAGATGGACGAATCAAAAATTAAGGAGATTTATAAAAAATGGAATGAAAGCCCAATTGATCTTGGGTCTGTAATTCCACAATTCCACTTATTTGAAGCTGTCAAGAATTTTGGTGGATATCGTATTGTTTTATCTGGTGATGGAGCTGATGAACTATTTGGTGGATATAAGAGAATTCATGAATTCGATTCACAGAAATCCGACATTTTCGATGAACTTTCGTTTTATCATCTCCCAAGATTAGACAAGATGTCGATGGCTCACACTCTCGAACTTCGTAGTCCTTTTCTCAACTTGGACATTGTAAGGTTTGCTTTACATCTACCACTTGAATGGAGAAAAGATAAAAAGATCTTGAAAGACACGTTTGGTCCATTACTTCCGGAGGAAATTATTACAAGATCCAAGGCCCCGTTGAAAAATCCGGAGATCAAACAGGATAAAATTCTGTACCGATACAAAGCTGTAGACTTGTTTCTTGAAAAGTAGAAAGTAGTAAAAAAGAAAAGGTTCTGGATATATAAAAGAAAAATTTCTTTTAATGGGAAATAGTATTAAGACCTTTTCAGAGTTCAAATCTGAAAACAAACACAATGTAAATGAAGGAGTTTTCGATTATCTTGGTAATCTCGTTTCTTCTGCTGGAACAGGCATATCTGATGTAATCAAAGGAAAAGCGGCTTCTTATTTAATGGAGTTCTTTGGGATTGGCGAGAAATCAATCCTAAGCAAATTGGTTCAAAACTTTGTGGAACAAATTCCAGTTATGGATTTATTTGGTATTCTTTTTCAAGGGAAGGCCAATTCTGCTTATTTGGCTCCAAAGGCTGCCGATGCAACAATTGAATTTCTTACAGAAAAAGGACTGGACGGTATTGCCACTGATCTTAAGATAGAGACCGATGGATGGATTTACAGAACAATTTCAGAAATGCTAAGTAACGAGGCTAGGAGGAAAGATTTCAGACAAATGCTTGAAGATTTTTACTTGAGCGCTTTCAATGGGTTTGCACCTCTCGATGCTGAAGAATTTTCCAAAACCCTTACTCCCACGGAGCAGAGACAATTCACAGCTGGATTAGAAGGAATGGCAAAAAAATCAGGAAATGACTTGGAAGTACCTTCGGGCGAAAGTAAAAACGTAATCAGTGACTTTCTAAGTGGCTTATTAGGCAATGGACAATCCGTAAATTCACTGGGACTCAGCACTGGACAAACCATTAATTAATTAAACTAAAAACACTCAAATGAATATAAACGATGTTTCAAAAAGAGAAGTTCTAGATTTTGAACAATTTAGGAATAAGGTCCATGATAATTCCTTCAAGCCATTAGCAGCTGAAAATCAAGAAAACAGTGAAGGTAAATCTGGACTTCATAAAATTAAAAGAGAGCCAGCTTACGATTGGGTAGGATATGCAGACGCTGTATTTAGTCCGGAAAAAGCAGGAATCGAGGTTCCTGGGTACAATGATAATGGCGATCGTAAATACATCAATGGGGTTGGTAGTTCAGAAATATCAAATCCTGGAATGATTTCCACGATGGACACTTCGGAATCTCAGGTAAATGAGGCCAGAATTATCAGATTGAAAGATTTTTAAAATGGCAAATTCATTAAAGAAAAGATTATCTACCAAAAGGAAAGTAACCAGTAGAAAATCTCAACTGAAATTTTCTAAGAGAATGAAAAATAACTTTAAAGTCTTGGAAAAATTTAAGTCTTAAGTAATCTTCAAACTTCAAAAATAAAATTTAAAAAGGCAAGTTTCGAAACTTGCCTTTTTTGTTTCATATAAATCAAAATGAGTATATGAAAGTTAGATTAGTTCACATTTTGACTGAGCCTGATACTAGGAGAGAAATTGAGTCTATCCGATCTTTATCCCCCTTGGGAGATATGGGAATAGACTATGTCCAGCAGATTAACGTGAGATACAAGGGTGAAGCTTGGAAGGAGGTCCCAGCTCTTTCACAAAGCTCGCACACGAATCATGGCCCGGGTCATTATGGTGCATTCCATTCATTCAAAAGAGCTATCAAGGATTACTTTACCGAAGACCTGGATGCACTTGTTTTGTGTGAATGTGATTGCGTACTAACTTGCTCCCCCGAGGAGTTCGTTCAAAAACTTTATTCAGGAATAGAATTTTCTCAAAAGAAAGATGTTTGCTACCTATCTCTTGGATCTAGATTTGTAAATGGAGTATTGCAATCTCCTGAAAGGGAAAGTGATGAAAACTTCCCTGAATTTTACATCACCAATAAAATCATTCTTGCACACTGTGTGGTGTTACCTAAAAAGTATCGTGAAACTATCTTGAAAAATCTTGATGAGTATTCTTGGGATAGTCCGGATCTATGGTTTAACGAATCTTTTTGGAGATCCGGTATTTCAAGATTTGGGATTATCAAAGATAGGCTTGCCCGTCAGCACGAAGGGATTTCTCTCATAGATGACATTTGGAAGGATTCCCAGTAATCTTAATTTTTCTTATCTGTCATAGAAGAAAGCTCCCTTATGAAGAGTTCTTTTGCTATTTTAAGAGTGACTGATTCCTGATCAAAATCTTCATAGATTTCCATTACCGTTACTGAAGGATCAAATCCAGCTGGAACTCCAACTGTGTCTAGAACCTCATGAGCGATGAATTCATACGAAAGAGAAAAATAAGGGTTTCTCAAATTGACTCTTTTCATAATAGCACCAGTAGATCCATCTGAGGTTTCTCCAATTTTCCACCAATAAGCTGTGATGTGGTCTGTTGCCATGTTTCTGCATAATAGTATACCTATGCCCATGTCGAATCCTTCCTCCGATTGTAACCTAAAAGTTTTAATCCTACTCTCGATGCTTTTCCAAAGATCCATACCAAGGTCTGCATACTTATAAAGTATTTCCAAGGATCCCTCTACAAGTTTCAGGAGTTCCCTCTTTTCTTTACCTTCCAATTCGGATTTTTCTAAATAATTTTTGATCGACTTGATCGAGTTTGTTTCCCTATCTGAAATTTCCTTCGAGTTTCCCAGGAGCAAAGATTTTGCAAAACTGAGATCCTTTATCATGGAGAAGATTTTTTTTATTGGATAGTAAATATCCTCCTTCTCTATGTCTTTATTAACACTTGAGAGAAAATCTAAAAGGAGATATTGTTTATGCTCCTGGTCGATTGGATGCTCTATGAACCATGTTGGTTTAATGTTTTTCATGGCGTTGCTCTTATGTTCTAAAATATATTCTATATATTACTATTGATCTTTCGATCTAGACTTTTAAAGAACGAAAGTCTGTGTGGGATATATAATACATAAAAAATTGTCCAACCCAGATGTCAAGAATTTACGATTACGGATCTTTTAGTTCAGGAAAAAATAAGAACGTAAGTTCTGAAATGACATTTACCTGTGAATTAGCTTATTTGGATGTTGAAGTAGTCAACAGACCACCAGAAATAACTGACGTTGATTCTTTGGAACTTGAAATAGAATACCAGGTGTCCATTGAGAGATCGAAAGATGGGATTCAGGATTTGAATTTCAAAATTTCAAATATGGAAGTAGAAATAAAGGTAGATGACTATCCCAACGATCAGAAAGAATTTGAGTTTGATCTCGCACCTGGAGAAAATATCCCTCTCCCAAACATCATAGTTAGAAAGGGATCAAAACTTATTCCTGCCCAACCAACTTTTGCCAGGATAAACATGATGAAGTCTATGAACACGATGGATTTTAGAATCGAGGTTTTATTTGGACATGATGAGTAAGTTTGCTTTAAATACATCTAGCTTCAATGCATTGAATGAGTCAAAGTGCCTATCTAAAAAAGAGATCGGTATGATTGGACCATTGCAGACTGGGGAAATGAAATTAAGAATTCCTTCGTCAATAAACACATTGAAAAGAACAGACGAAAGTGATTGCTATGTGTTTGAGTTCCAGAATTACAGGGTAGAAATCCCTAAGAAATGTGTCGACGTATCACCAAAGCAAGGTTTTGATGATATAGTTTTCAAAACTGGCATGAATTGGTTTAAATTACCGCAAAACTCAGAGGAATTTGAAAATGTCATAGAAAGCTTTATACAATCCCGTTATGAAGAAAAAAGCCAAAAAACAAACCCATTGGAAGAGGATGTTAATCTTATTACCGATGGAATTGGAATTTTTGATGATGTAGAAAAATGTGAATCTGATTCTGATCTTTTTCTAGAAGGGGTTCTTACAAATGGGATGGAATTTGAATTTCACAAATCTTCTAAGGAAGATCCATTGAAAAAGATTTTTCTTTGGAAAAATTCTGACAATATTCATCCATCAATTGAGATCAGAAGAAAAGGATCTAAATATGATTGCAAATACAGAACACCCAAAGGAATTTTTGAATGTAAGCACGATTCCCTTAGTTCACTCCCAGAAAGTCCAATTGACAAATACCTAATTTCAGTTTCTACTGATGTGAAGCTAGACGATCATCAAAAAGATCTGGTTGACCATCTTTTGAAATTATTTAAATATCATAACTGGGAAAGACCAGAAAATGGATCTAGCAAGATGGAAAGATATCTTGAAGAAACCTCTGAAATCAAAAGGGTTATGGAAATGCTTAAAAATTCTATCCCGGAGAAACACATCGAGGAAATGTACACAGACGCTAGATCTAAATTCATCACCGGTAAATAATAATTTATCGGAACACTTTCCATTCTTTCCTGTATAAATTTGAAATTGAATCTTGCTATTCGGTGAATTGTTTACATAACAAATGGAATCCTTTACACCGCGTATTTTTTTATGTGTAGACATATGGAATGGCTTAAAAAGATCTTCTCAAAGAAAAAGAAAATGGATTTAAAAGAAAAAACTCTGGACGAAATTAAAGAAGAGCTTTCAAAAAGCGATTTTCAATGGATCAAGGGAGATAAATCTGGGAACATAGAAAGTTACAAAGATGTAACTGAGGATCCAGGGACAGGAATGAAATTCTTGGAATTTAGAAGTGGTGGAAGGATGAACTTGGAACTCTTGGAAGAGTATATGGACACTTTTCCCGCTTCGAAGGTTGATTTTTCAGATCTAGCAACAAATCCTACTCCGGTACAGCAAATCTCTTCGATCCCTATGCAAGATTCTGGTAAACCAAATAGGGTTGTCCAAACTGTGTCTTCTATCGAGCTCGAGGAATCACCGATATATACATTGTTAAAAAAACAGAAGGAAAATTGGGTCAGTGTGAATATTACTTTGAAACTGAATCTTCCTTCAAAAAGTTTGTATAACGTATTGATTAGTTCTTTTGACGGTGCTGAAAACGAAATTATAGATTACGTTACCGAAGGAATAGATATTGAGGACATTCGAGCAGCTTTGGGTGAATCAATTTCCCAACACTATGAGCAATCCAAGAAATCAACCAGTCAAAGAATAGACAAAAAAGAAAGCAATATCCAGGAAGATGGAGAATAATAAAATTTTATTTGAAAGCCCCAATCTAAATGTGGTTGAAAGGGATGGTATGGTAGGTATAGTTCCTACTTACATGAATGTCGTGATCATGCCTTTTGTTTCCGATTCCCAAGGGCTGCCTTTGGCAATCGGTATATTAAAAGAACCAAATCCATTCAGGGAAGGTGGTACTTCAATTTCACTTATCACTGGAACAAGCGAGGAGGAAGATCCTGATTTGTTGAGTAGTGCCAAGAGGGAACTGGAAGAAGAAAGTGGCTTCAAGGCGGAAGAAAACTCTAGATGGTATTACCTTGGTTCTGTAACCTCATCAAAGTTTGTGGATCACGAACAACCCTGCTTTGCTGTTGATGTAACTGGTTTGGAAAGGGGTGAACCTAAAACAGATGGTTCTGAACAGGAAAAAAATATGGAGTTTAAATTTATTCCCGCTAACGATGTTGTAAAAGCGAAAGATATCTTTATTCCTGGTTTATTTTTAAAATTATTCAAATACGTTCTTGGGATAGATATACAATCGGGGAACGACCAAGATAATACAAACGGATTTAATTTCACAATTCAATGAGTTTAGCAAGAAGACAAAGAAGAGAATTAGCCAAACAATTTGGCTATTTAGGTAAAAAAGAAGGGGTGAGCCAAATGCGTGAGAGACTTCAAAGATCACAAAAAATGGGCAAGCAAATGCACCTTCAGCATTTGGAGAGAGTCCAGAATGATTTAATTGAATCAAGAAGAGAAAAAGAGATCAAAAAGCAAGAAGAGTTAGCTTTGGATCTTTCCGCTGAAAATTCCACGACTGAAGAAAAAATCTCTTTGACGAATTCAGCTTTTGATTTTCTAAAAAATAACACATCGGATTCCGAACCTTCGGCTTCTGCGGAATAAAAGGATGCTAATGTTAATGGTTGAAGAAACCCCAACAGTTAGATTCATTTTGACCTCTAAGTCTCTTAAGGAGGCAAAGAGGAAATATTGCGATACAAAATCATTTTATATAGTTGACATCGGGAAGATTATTAGAGATCTTGGTTACGATGTTAATACACTTACAATAGAGTCTGAATTTGTAATCAATTACGCTGTTCAGAAGAAAATTACTCACGGAATATATAGTACTAGATGCAATGACATCTTAGTCGTGTACAAGAATATCTCAGAAAAGTTCGTCGATAATTTAGAATATTTTCTAAACGAGGAAGTCGAAGAGATTTTTCAGTTCACGATTGAGGTGGACTGAAAAAAGTACTATATTTAATGTCCGGAACATTCAATAATACAAATTCTGGTTCTGGTGGATCTGTCTCAGAGGGTCTTTTCAACCGCCAGAGTCAATTCAATTACAGAGGTGGTAACCTAGCCGCAAACAATCCCGGGGTTTCTTCAGCAGAAGCTCAGTTAGATAGTGCTTCGGCACAGCTTACAAGCAGAATGTCGAACCTAGGTTCTGCTAATGTAAAAAAGGGACCGACTGCAAGAACCCTTTTTTATAATGGCGGGTTTTATAATACGGACAATGCCAAATACGGTCAATTCTTACTCTACTCTTTTGGTAACAACCAGAACGATTTCATCCAAGAATACTATAGATCCGAAAACAGACTTTTTAACGGAAATATATCCTCAGTTTCACCAGTAACTGGAAGTGGTGGAAGTAAAAATCCTTCAGCTGGACATCTAGTACGTATAACTGCTGAACTATTAAACCAAGCACAATCCGACGAAAATAGCGACGAGTCTTCTGGAAGCTTAAGCACCAGGATCAATAGGTCAGAGATAATCGGTGGACTTTCGGCTCCATAT
>JACCEA011363289.1_pt1 | contig 15361 bp, 14 predicted proteins | sample 7449851 | NCBI WGS metagenome assembly JACCEA01 (sample SAMN15323453, study PRJNA562643) | freshwater metagenome | isolation source: river surface water | place: USA:Blue River Watershed | collected 2017-08-18 | reverse complement strand
CGTGAGCAAGGCCACCAGGCCCTGGGGGTTGGCGGGCACGTGGCGGAAGGTGTCGGGGTCGACGACCTTCTTGCCGTTGACCAGCACCGTGTCGTACTGGCCGCCGGGCACGAACCAGGTGGCCATGGCGATGAGTGCCAGCAGCGCGAACAGCAGCACGAAGGTGTTGGGGAGCTTGAGCTTCATGAGGGGACCGACCGGATGCAAGGTCGGGCCAGTCTGCCCAGGGCCCCTTCACGCGCCCATCGGGGTCCGGCGCAGGGGTGCGCTTTGGGCCGCACCGTCGCAAGAGCGCGTCGCATTGCCGCAAGGCCTGCGGCGCCGCGGCAACGGCCATCAGCCGTTCAGCGCGGCATCAAGGGCTTGAGGAAGCGGTTCTCGGCCCAGCGGAACACGGCCACCATGGCCAGGGTCAGCGTCAGGTAGAACACCCCGGCCGTGATGTAGGCCTCGAAGGGGATGTAGTGCACGGCGTACACGCGTTTGGCCGCTCCAGTGATGTCCACGATGGTGACCAGCATCGCCAGCGAGGTGCCGTGCAGCATGAAGATGGCTTCGTTGCCGTAGGCCGGCAGCGCGCGGCGCAGCGCCGAGGGCAGGACGATGCGGCGCATCAGGGTGAGCCGGTCCATGCCATAAGCCTTGGCCGCTTCGATTTCCCCGTGGGGCAGGGCGCGGATGGCGCCGGCCACGATTTCGGTGGTGTAGGCGGCGGTGTTCAGCACGAAGGCCAGGCAGGCACAGAACCAAGCGTTTTGCAGCCAAGCCCAAGCGAAGCTTTCGCGCACCCACTCGAACTGACCCAGCCCGTAATAGATGAGGAACAGCTGCACCAGCATGGGCGTGCCGCGGAACACGTAGGTATAGGCCCAAATGGGGCGCCACACCCAAGGGTTGGGTAGGGCGCGCAGCACGCCCAGCGGGATGGCGATCAGCAAGCCCAGCGCCAGCGACACGGCCAACAGCTGCAGCGTGACGCCCACGCCGCTGAGGTACAGCGGCAGGTTGTTGGCGATGGTTTGCCAGTTTTCCGTCACAGCACGCCCTGCCGCACGCCGATGGCGAGCTTCTTTTGCGCCCAGGCGAAGAACAGCTCGCTCACGCTGGTGAAGACGAGGTAGATCAGGCCCACGGCCAAGAAGAACACGAAGGGTTCTTTGGTGGCGCCGGCAGCGTCACCGCCGCGCTTCATCAGGTCGTCCAGGCCGATGACGGACACGATGGCCGTGCTTTTGACCAGCACCAGCCAGTTGTTGCTCACGCCGGGCAGGGCGTGCCGCATCATTTGCGGCAGTTGCACGCGCCAGGCGGCTTGCCAGGGGCTCATGCCGTAGGCCAGCGCGGCTTCGCGTTGGCCCGGGGGCACGGCCAGGTAGGCGCCGCGAAAGGCCTCGGCCAGGTAGGCGCCGAAGATGAAGCCGATGGTCAGCACGCCAGCCACGTAGGGGTCGACGTCGATGTAGTCCTCGTGGCCCAGGGCCAGCGCAAGGTCGTTGACCAGCACCTGGCCGCCGTAGAACACCAGCAGCACCAGCACCAGATCGGGAATGCCGCGCACCACCGTCGTGTACCACTGGGCTGGCCAGCGGAACACGCGGTTGCGACTGAGTTTGGCGAAGCACGCCAGCAGGCCCAGGCCCATGGCCACCGCCAGCGAGGCCAGCGCTAGGCTCAAGGTGAGCACGGCGCCTTGCAGCAGGCTGGGCAGAAAGCCATGGAGCATGGGGAGGCCGCCTTACTTCTTGGGGGCGACGTCGTAGGCGAAGTAGCGGCTCGACAGCTTCTTGTACTCGCCGCTGGCGTTCACCGCATCGATGGCGGCGTTGAAGGCGGCGCCCAAGGTCTTTTCGTCGGCCTTGCGCATGCCGATGCCGATGCCGATGCCGAAGTACTTGGCGTCGTCGATGTCCGGACCGACGAAGGCCATGCCCTTGCCGGCGTCGCTCTTGAGGAAGCTGTCCACGGCGTACTTGTCGACCAAGGTGTAGTCCACGCGGCCGGCCTTCAGCTCCAGATAGATCTGGTCTTGCGTTTGGTAGCGCACGATGGTGCTGTCTTTGTAGAGCGCAGCGGCATAGGTTTCGAAGGTGGTGGCCGACTGGACGCCGATCTTCTTGCCCTTGAGCGCGGCGGGCGAGATGTCACCCTTGGTGCCCGACTTGGCCACGAAGATGGCGGGCGAGGCCAGGTAGGCCTTGCTGAAGGCGATGGCCTTCTTGCGCTCGTCGGTGATGGACATCGAGGCCACGATGGCGTCGATCTTGCGAGCTTGCAGCGCGGGGATGAGGCCGTCGAAGTCGGTCTTGACCAGTTCGCACTCGCGCTTCATCTGGGCGCACCAGGCGCGGGCCAGGTCGATCTCGAAGCCCTTGAGTTCGCCTTTGGCGTCGACTTCGCTGAAGGGGGGGTAGGCGCCTTCCACGCCGATGCGCAGCTTCTTGCCTTGGGCCAAGGCGGGCGTGACGGAAACGGCCAGGGCGGCGGTCGCCAAGGCGACCAGGGTGCGACGGATCATGGGAAATTCCTCTGAAAAGGGTTGCGAAAGGGCAAGGCCCGAACCTTAACGCTTGCCGGCTGGCCCGCGCCGACTCAAGGGGGCGAGATGTCGTAGGGAAAGTACCGGCCGGCCAAGCGCGCGAAGCTGCCATCGGCACGGCCCGCGGCGATGGCCGCGTTGAAGGCGGCGCCCAGGGTCTTGGCGTCGGCCTTGCGCAAGCCCACGCCCACGCCGATGCCGAAGTACTTAGAGTCGCGCAGCGCCGGGCCCACGGTGGCCAAGCCTTGCCCGTTGGGCGACTGGATGAAGGTTTCGGCGGCCACCTTGTCGACCAAGGTGTAGTCGATGCGGCCGCTTTTAAGGTCCAGGTAGACCTGGTCTTGCGTGGCGTAGCGGGTGATGGTGCTTTGCCCGTAGAGCGCGCTCACGTAGGCCTCGTTGATGGTGGCCGACTGCACACCGATGCGCTTGCCCGCCAGGGCCTTGGGGCCGATGTCGGCGCCGGTGCCCACGCGGGCCATGAACGTTTGCGGCGTGCTGTAGTACGGCACGCTGAAGGCGATGGCCTTTTGGCGGGCCTCGGTGATGGACAGCGAGGCCACGATGGCGTCGATCTTGCGGGCTTGCAGCGCGGGGATCAGGCCGTCGAAGTCCAGCTTCACCAGCTCGCACTCGCGCTTCATGTGCGCGCACCAGGCGCGCGCCAGGTCGATCTCGAAGCCCTTGAGCTCGCCCTTGGCGTCCACCTCGCTGAAGGGCGGGTAGGCGCCCTCCACCCCGATGCGCAGCTTGGCGCTTTGGGCGAACACCGGCCCCAGCAGCAGGGTCAGCGCGACAAGAACGGCGATTCGGAGTGCATTCATCGTTGGGCCTTCAGGCTGGGGTCAAGGGCTTCGCGCTCGTCGAACACGAAGCAGGTGCCGTGATAGTGGGCGCCGCCCACTTCTTCGAAGTACTTCAAGATGCCGCCTTCGAGCTGGTAGACGGGCGTGCCCGGGGGCAGGGCCTCTTGCATCAGCAGGGCGGCCTTCTCGCACCGGATGCCGCCGGTGCAGTAGCTGACGACGGTGTGCCCGTCGAAATCGGACGCGTGTGCGCGCAGGGCAGGCGGGAAGTCGGTGAACTTGTGCAGGCCCCAGTCCACGGCGCCGTCGAAGGCGCCGGCTTCGACCTCGAAGGCGTTGCGCGTGTCCAGCATCGTCACCGGCCGGCCGTCGTCGTCGTGGCCTTGGTCGAGCCAGCGCTTCAGCGTGGCAGGCGGCAGCGCCGGGGCCCGGCCTTCGGCGGGCCGGATGGTGGGGTGGTCCATGCGGATGATTTCGCGCTTGGCCTTGACCTTCAGGCGCTTGAAGGGCTGGGTCTCGCTCCAGCTCTCTTTGGCGGGCAGGTCGGCAAAGCGGGGGTCGAGGCGCAACGCGTCCAGCCAACCGTTCACGGCCGAGGCGGGGCCGGCCAGGAAGAGGTTGATGCCTTCTTCGGCCAGCAGCACGGTGCCTTTCAGGCCCAGGGCTTCGGCCCGGTCGCGCAGCGGGGTCACCAAATCGGCGGCGTCCGGTAGGGGCACGAAGCGGTAGGTGCTGACGTTGAGGATCACTGCAGGGCGTCGATGAAGGGGCGCACGGCCGCCAGCGAAGCCGCCGGGTCTTCCAGCTGCGGCACGTGGCCCAGGCCGGGCAGCACGATGAGCTGCGCCGGCGGGGCCTGGGGCGAGCGGGCTTTCAGGTAGGCGTCGGCCGTGCGGGGTGGGATGAGGCGGTCCTTCTCGCCCCACACCAGCAGCGTGGGGGCCAGCACCTTGGGCCATTCGGGCACCTGCAGGCCTTGCTCGCGCTCTTGCAGCAGGGCTTGGATGCGCAGGTGCAGGGCCTCGCGGTTGCCAGCGCGCACGCTCATCTCGAAGAAGCGGTCCACCTCGGCCTGCGGCACGCGCGCGGGCTGGCCGAAGACGGCCTCCACGCTCTTGCGCACCATGGGACGCGGCAGCAGGTGTTGGCCCAGCCAACTGCCCACGGTGGTGGCGCTCAACTGGAAGCCGAGGGGCAGGTCCTCGGGCTCGAAGGGCAGGCCGGCGGGGTCCAGCAGCACCAGGCCGGCCACGCGCTCCGGGTGCGCGGCGGCGGTCATCCAGGCCACTTCGCCCCCGAGGGAGTTGCCGGCGATCACGACGCGTGCGAGCTGCTGCTGGTCGAGCAGCGCCCGGATGAAGGCGACGTAGCGGCGGATGCCGTAATCGCCGTTGACCGACGGGCCGGTGAGCCCGAAGCCGGGCAGGTCGACGCGCAGCACGCGGCGGGTCTTGCTGAGTTCGCGCGCCCAGCCGTCCCAGGTGTGCAGGCTGTCGGAGGTGCCGTGCAGCAGCAGGATGGGCAACGGGTCGGTGCGGGGGCCTTCGTCGCGCAGGTGGGTGAGCTGCGGGCCGCCCGGCAGCGGGAGTTCGAGGAACTGCGAGGGCGGAGGGGCCCAGCGAGCGACCAGGCTTTCCAGCGGGCGGTCGGGGGCCTTGAAGGCCGCCACGCTCACGGCCGACACCAGCAGCAAGATGCCGAGCGCGCGCAGCGCCCAGCCGCCGAGACGCGCCCCCAGGCTCATGGCGTGGCCGTGGGCGCCGTGACGCGCACCGGCACGGCCGTGCTGCACAGGTCCACGCGGCCGCTGCTGGCCACGTACCAGCCCCCGCGGTAACGGCGGGTGTGCAGCAGGTTGGCCCAGGTGGTGGTGTCGGTGCGCATGACCTGCACCTTGGGGCGCTCGGCCGCGGGCAGGTCGGCCAGCAGCTTGGCACTCATCAGGGGCGGGCGGGCTTCTTCGGGCTTGTAAAAGCCCATGTTGCCGCCGCCGCGGGGCAGGGCGGCCAGGTGCTCGATGCCCTTCAGGATGCGGCCCACGACGGTGATGTTGAGGTCCAGCGCGCGCGGGCTGTGGCCGATGATGGCGTAGAGCGAGGCGCCGGTGCTGCTGTCGATTTCGTTGCCGCGGCCGGCGCCCACCGCGCCGTAGCAGTGCGCCAGCCAGGCGCGACCTTGCGGGGTTTTGGCCGGATCGGCGGCCACGGCAAAGCCGTCCACGAAGCCGTTGAGCGGGGCCCAGCCGTCGGTCTCGGTCAGGGCGTGCAGCGGCAAGCCGGCCAGGGCAGTGTCGAACTCGGCGGGCACCTTGGCCTTGGCGCCTTCTGGCAGCGGGCGGGTCTTGGCGTTCTCGGCACCGGCCGGGTCGCCCGGATCGCCCCACTGTGTGACGAAGTTGTCTTGCACGCGCAGCACGGCCAGGCCGTCGAAGTAGCCGCCGCGCACCAAGGCGCGGATGTTGGCGGCGTGCTCGGGGGCGAAGCGGGGGGCCAGCTCCATCAGCACCTGCTGCGGCGCGGCGCCGCTGCTGGGCCGGATTTCCATCATCACCAGGTTGGCCGGATCGGGCTCGCGCCAGTCGTCGGGGCCGGCGGCAGCCATCACGTCGGTGCTGGTCCAGGCCGGGGCGCCGGCTGCTTTGCGCGCCGCGGCGGCCTGGGTGGCCAAGGCGTCGGCGGCCAGGGCTTGGTCGGTGGCGGCCGCGCCGGCCAGCATGCCAGGGCTGCTGGCGCTGCCAGCGGCTTTGGGGCTGCCCTTGGCGCTGGGCGCGGGCTTGCGCGCGGCCGGCTTGGCCTTGGTTTTGCCCTTCGCCTTCTTGACCGTCTTCTTGGTTTGGGCCTGCGCTTCGTGTACGGGCAGGGTGCTGAGCACCGCGCCGCTCAGGGCCAATGCGAGCAGGGAGGAGAGGAAGGTCTTGACCATGGCAGGGGCGGTTTCAGAAGGGCGCCGAGCATAAATCGGCAGGGCGGGGCGCCGTGTCAGGGAGCGTTGCGAAGCGCGGCCAAGCGCTCGCCCAGGCTGATGACGGCCAGCGCGTAGTACGAGGAGCGGTTGTAGCGGGTGACGACCCAGAAATTGCGGCTGACCAGCAGGTGGGTGCGCGGGGCGTCGGCGCCGTTTTCCAGGGCCTGGAAGGCCCAGGGCACGTCGGGCAGGCCGTCGGTGGGCAGGCCGGCGGCTTGAAGGTCGGGGAGGCGCCAGGCGCCGTCCAAATCCGGTGCCAGCAGGCGTTCGCGCTGGGCGGCGTCGGCCGGGGCGTCCACCACGCGGTGCGTCATCAGGCCCGGCTGCCAGCCGTGCTTCACCAAAAAGTGGGCCACGGAGCCGATGGCGTCGCTGGGGTTGCCGATCAGGTCGATGTGGCCATCGGCGTCGAAGTCCACCGCGTAGGCGCGCCAGCTGCCGGGCATGAACTGGCCGTAGCCCATGGCGCCGGCGAAGCTGCCCTTGAAGTCGGCCGGGTCGCGGGCTTCGGTGCGGGCCAGCAGCAGGAACTCGCCGAGTTGTTCGCGGAAGAAGGCGCTGCGGTCGCTGCGCTGCCCGGGGAAGTCGAAGGCCAGGGTGCTCAACGCGTCGAGCACGCGGTAATTGCCCATGATCTGGCCGTAGTTTGTCTCCACGCCCAAGATGCCCATGATGAGTGAGGCCGGCACGCCGTACTGCGCCTCGGCGCGGGCCAAGGTGTCGGCGTGCTCGGCCCAAAAACGCAGCCCGGCTTGCAGGCGCACGGGTTCGACGAATCGGTCGCGGTAGGTGGCCCAGTCTTTGGCCGCGCCGGCCGGGGCCGGCATCATCAATTGCGCGGCGCGCTTTTGGTAGCGGGCCTGGGCCACCAGGGCGACGACTTCGTCGGCCTGCCAGCCTTGGGCCTGCGCCCATTCCTGGGCCCAACGGGCCACGTCGTCGCGCTGCCCGTAGTCGCCGGGCGCGCGGCCGTGGGCCGGGTCGCCAAAGCCCGGGGTGTGGGCGGGGGTGCGCAGGGCGGGGCGCTTTTTGTGCTTTTTCTTCGCCTTGGGTTGGACGTGCCGCGCTTTGGGGGCACTGACCTTGGGCGTGTTGGCGGCGGCTTGGGCCGGGGGCGGCGCGATCAGGCACAAGGCGCCAGCCAGCAGGCCGAGGCAGGTCGAACGGAGCAAGGGCAACAACATCGGGGGCATCGACAACACGGGGACAGGGGGCACTTGATCGGGCGCAAAGGCCGCGTCGCAAGGCAGCGGCATCATCGGGCATGGAGATCGCCCCCATGCGCAAAAGCACTGCCACCAAGCCCGCCGAAACCGCCGACGTCCCTGCCGCGGCGCCGCCGTCGTCCCGAACCGCCCCTTCGCGCCGCAAGCCCAGCGCCCAGGCCGAGCGCGTGGCGCGCGGCACCGAGCGCGCGCAAACGCGCCGGCAAGAGGCGGTGCGCGGGGTGCTGGCCCAGGACCGTCAAGGCGTGCTCAGCGACCACGAGGCCGTGAGCCAACTGCGCGCCTTGATCGCCGGGGCGTCGCCCGACGAGGCCAAAGCCTTGCGCAAGGCCTTGTTCCAACGCGAGACCGACGACGCGCCCACGCCGGGCGTGGATCCTGACACCGAGCTGCACCCCAAGTGGCGCGACGGCCGCTACCCCTACAAGAACCTGCTCAGCCGCAAGCGCTACGAGCGCGAAAAGTACCGCTTGCAGGTAGAGCTGTTGAAGCTGCAAGCCTGGGTGAAGCGCACCGGCCAGCGCGTGGTCATCCTGTTCGAGGGGCGCGATGCCGCCGGAAAGGGCGGCACCATCAAACGCATGATGGAGCACCTCAACCCCCGCGGCGCGCGCGTGGTGGCCCTGGAAAAGCCCAGCGACGTGGAGCGCGGGCAGTGGTACTTCCAGCGCTACATCCAGCACCTGCCCACCGCGGGCGAGATCGTGCTGTTCGACCGCAGTTGGTACAACCGCGCCGGCGTGGAGCGCGTCATGGGCTTTTGCACCGACGCCGAGTACGACGAGTTCATGCGCCAAGCGCCCGAGTTCGAGCGGCAGCTGGTGCGCAGCGGCGTGCACTTGGTGAAGTTTTGGTTCTCGGTCAGTCAGGCCGAGCAGCGGCGGCGCTTCAAGGAGCGCGAGGCGCACCCGCTCAAGCAGTGGAAGCTCAGCCCCGTGGACATCGCCTCGCTCGACAAATGGGACGACTACACGCGCGCCAAGGAGGCCATGTTCTTGCACTGCGACACCTCCGACGCGCCGTGGACGGTGGTGAAAAGCGACTGCAAGAAGCGCGCGCGCCTGAACGCCATGCGCTACTTGCTGCACCGCCTGCCCTACGCCAACAAAGACCTGAAAACCGTGGGCGCCGTGGACCCGCTGGTGGTGGGTCGACCGGCCCTGGTGTCGGTGCAGGGCGACGACCAACTGGCGTCGTCGGGCCAGGGATGAAGCGGCCCGACACCGCCGCTCCAGGCTGGGAGCGCTGGCTGTGGCGCCGCCTGCCCGCCGCCTGGGCCCTGGCCTGTGGCTTGCCTTGGGGCTTTGTGGCCGTTCGGCATTGGGCGGCGTCGGCCGGCTTCTGGCCGGGCGACGATGCCACCTTGGGCCTGTGGACCTACACCTGCGCCGGGTGGTCGGTGCTGATGACGGTGCTGGCCGTCACGGTGGGCGTGGGCTGCGGGGTGGTGCGGGTGATGAAGGGGCCGGTTTACACGGCCGACAGCTACCCGCCCGCGCCGCGCAGCAGCCCCTTGGCGCAGGCGGCCGACACGCCGCCCCGCACCGGCGTGGAGCGCATTTAGCCCGGTTCAGTGCGCCAGGGCCAGGCGCAGGCCGCGCCACCATTGGCGCCAGCGCTGGGCCTCGTGCCAGGTCTGCTGCCAGCCCCGGGTGGGCTGGGCCTCCGGGCCGTAGCGCCAGGCTTCCAGCGTCAGCAGTGCCTGGGCCACGGCCTCGGGGCCGCCGTGGGCGCGCACGGTGTGCGCCCAGCGCAAGGGCGCTTGGTGCGGTGCCACCGGCCAGCCGCGGGCTTTCAGCTGCGCGTGCACGCGGGCCAAGCGGCCGGGCCAGGGGTCGCGCCGGCGTGCCTGCCATTGCTGCCAGGCCAGCGAGGCGAAGGCCAGCACGGCGATGGTCACGGCGGCCAGCTGCCCCAGGCCGGTCCAGTCGGGCGAGTCGAAGCCCAGCTTGTCCAGCAGCCTGAATTGCTGCTCGCGCTTGTAATTCAGCACCCACTCTTGCCAGCGCAGGTCCATGCGCTCGGCCAGGCGGCGCAAGCCGGCCCACAGCGTCGGGTCCACGGCGTCGAAGGCGCCCCGGAAGACGCCCACGGGCGTGCTCAACGCCAGGCCGCGCTCCACGCGCTCGGGCGCCACGGCGGCGGTGGGGTCGGCCCGCTGCCAGCCGATGCCGGGCAACCAGTACTCGGCCCAGGCGTGCGCGTTGCTGTTGCGCACCACGGCCCAACCGTCTTGCAGTTCGGCATCGCGCCCTTGGTAGCCAGTGACGATGCGCGCCGGAATGCCCGCGGCGCGCAGCGCCACCACGAAGGCGCTGGCGTAGTGCTCGCAAAAGCCCATGCGGCGGTCGAACCAGAACTCGTCGATGCCGTGCGGGCTGAATTCGCCGTAAACGCCGGGGTTCAGCGTGTAGCTGAAGGGCGCTTGGCGGATGTGGGCCACCACGGCGCGGACGAAGTCGGCGTCGTTGCCGGCTTGGTCGTGTAGCTCTCGGGCCCAAGCGCGCAGTCGTGGGTTCAGGCCCGGGGGCAGCGCGCGGGCGGCACGCAGGCTGGGGTGCTCGGCCAGCGGGCCGCGCTGCACGCCGCTGGGCGGCACGGCCACGGCCTGCACGCGAAGGGTCTCGCCCAGCGGGCGGGGGGCGATCCAGGTCAGTTCGGCCGTGCGGCGCAGGGTCACGCCGTCCAGGGCCCAGGTTTCGCCAGGCTGGCCGGGGCTGTGCTCCAGCACGGGCAGCACGGTCATGCGCAGCGGCTCCAGAAGCAGCTCGTAGCGCAGCACGCCGCCGCTGAGCACCAAGGCTTCGGGAGGCACCGTCACGGTGGCCGCGGGCTTCCAGGCCTGTCCGTCGAACTCGGTCAGCACCGGGCCGCGCAGGTAGAGCTGGCCGGGCGGTGGCAGTTCGCCGTCCACGGCGCGCAGGCGCAGCGCCACGCGTTCGTCCAGCGCCAGCGTGGAGACGTCGCCGAAGCTCATCTCCTCCGACAGCCCCGTACTGCCCGACTGGCCCGGCACGCCCCACAGCGGCCCGATGCGCGGGAACAGAAGGAACAGCAGCACCATCAGGGGCAGACCGAAGGCCGTGGTTCGCGCGGCCTCGCGCCCCGCGGCCTTGAGGCTGGGCTGGCCCAAGGGCATTTGCGCCAGCACCAAGGCAGTGAGCAAGCCCCACACGCTGGCCAGGGTCCACAGCGCCACCCACAGCGACTGGCTGTAGAGGAACTGCGTGAGCACCAAAAAGAAGCCCAGGAAGAAGACCACAAAGGCGTCGCGCCGGGCGTGCATTTCCAGCAGCTTGAGGGCCAGCAACAGGCACACCAGCGTCAGGCCGCTGCTGCGCCCCAGCAGCGCACCGTGGCTGAGCTTGGCGCCCACGGCGGCGGCCACGGCGATCGCCAGCAAGACCCAGCGGGCCGGCAACGGCCTCGAGCGCCAGGCCAGCCATGCCCGCCAGGCCAGCAGGCCCAAGGCCAAGCCGGCCGCCCACAGGGGCACGCGCCACAGGTGCGGGCCGATGGCCAAGGCCACCACGCCGATGAGGAAGCCGGTGTCGCGTTGCTCGCGGGTCAGGGTCGGGCTCATGGTCGTTGCCCCACCAGCGCCAGACGCTCCAGGGCGGTGCGGCGCTGTTGCGCGCCTTGGCCCAGCTCCAAGGCCTGGCCGGGCAGGCGCAGGCCCCAGTCGGTGCCGCGTTGGTCGGCCGCGAGCACCCAGGCGGTCAGCCGTTGCCAGCGCTGTTCGTCGGGCAGGCCCAGGGTGTCGTCGGCGTCCAGCCAGCAGTCCTGCCCTTGGGGCGGCGCGCTCCACTCGCGCACCCATAGGGGGGCGTTGGGGTCGGGTTGCTGGGCGGCCTTGTTCCACAGCACATGGCGCAGGCCGTCGCCTTCGCGCCAGGGGCGCACGCCGTGCAGTTCGTCGCCGCCACCGGCGCGCACCGCCACGGGCTGGGGTTGGGTCTCGTGGCCCACGGCCTTGCCCGCGGGCAAGGGCGGGCAGGGGGCCTCCACGGCGGGGTAGACCCACTGCCGGCTTTCTGGGCGCCAGTAGCTCCAGGCCACGAACAGGCCCAGGGGGTAGCGGGTCTCCACCCGCAGCACCGGGATTTCGTGCAGGCCCCGGCCCGGCGCGCGCCAGTGCAGGGTCAGCTCGGCCGAGCCCAACGCGGGCACGTCCACCCAGGCCAGACTGTCGTGCGCGGCGTCGGCCAGGCGCAAGCCGATGCCGTAGCGGGCGCGGCCCGGGTTGTGCAGGCGCACGGTGAGGGCTTGGTCGGCATCGGCGTGGCCGGCCGGGGGCGGCAAGAGGCTCAGGGTCAGGCCGCGCAGGTTGCCGTGGGTGGTGTGCATGGACGCCAGGCCGGCGCCGCACAGCAAAAAGGTGAGGGCGTAGCCCAGGCTGAGCTGGTCGTTGATGGAGGCCACCAGCAGCAGCAACTGCGTCAGTACGAACGCCGCGCCCACCTTGGTGGGCACGATGTAGAGGTTGCGCTGGGTCAGCAGTTGCGCGTCGCGCGCCGGGTGGCGCGCCTTCCACCAGTCTTGCCAGCGGCGTTGCGCGGCCTTCCACATGGTCAAGGCAGGGGCACGGCGTCGATGAGCGCGCGCACCTGCTCGGCGCTGCCGCGGCCGCTGCCGGCACGGGTGTGCAGGCGGTGGGCCAGCACTTGCACGGCCACGGCCTGCACGTCGTCGGGCGACACGTGCGCGCGACCGGCCAGCAGGGCCTTGGCGCGCGCGGCACGCAGCCAGCCCAGGCCGGCGCGTGGGCTCAGGCCTTCGGCGAACCACTGGCCGCCGCGCGTGGCTTCCAGCAGGGCTTGCAGGTAGTCCAGCAGGGCGGGGCTGGCCGCCACGTGGCGCGCGGCGGCCTGGGCCTGCTGCAGCTGGGCCGGGGTCATCACGGGCTTCAGGCCGGCCAGCAGCTCGCGGCTGTCGCCCCCGGCCAGCAGCTCGCGTTCGGCGGCGCGGTCGGGGTAGCCGAGGTGGATGGTCATCAAAAAGCGGTCGAGCTGGCTTTCGGGCAGCGGGTAGGTGCCCAGCTGCTCGGTCGGGTTCTGGGTGGCGATGACGAAAAAGGGCTGTGGCAGGGCATGGCTGACGCCCTCGATCGTGACCTGGCGCTCTTCCATGGCCTCCAACAGGGCCGACTGGGTCTTGGGGCCGGCGCGGTTGATTTCGTCGGCCAGCAGCACCTGCGCAAACGCGGGGCCGGGCTTGAAGACGAATTGCCCGGACTGGCGGTCGAACACGTTGACGCCGGTGAGGTCGCTGGGCAACAGATCCGCCGTGAACTGCGTGCGCGAGAACTGCAGGCCCAGGGTCAAGGCCAGGGCCTGGGCCAGGGTGGTTTTGCCCACGCCCGGCAGGTCCTCGATCAACAAGTGCCCGCCGGCCACCAGGCAGGCCAGGCAGTCGCCCACCTGCGCGGCTTTGCCTTTGATCACCGTGCTAATCTGGTTTTGGACCTGGGCCAGCAGGGCTGGCAAGGCATCGCCGCCGGGCGTGTGCAGGGGGTCGGGTTTCATGGACCGACCTTATCGCAAAGCCAACAACCCTCGATGAGCACCGCGTTTTTCACCCACCCCAGCTTCTGGCAGCACGCCATGGGGGCCGGGCACCCGGAGTGCCCCGAACGCCTGGACGCCATCGACGAAGCGCTGCGCAGCACCGGCTTGATCGAGCACCTGGACGTGGTGCAGGCGCGCGCCGCCACCTGGGAGGAGCTGCGCCTGGCCCACCACCCGGTGTACCTGACCACCATCCGACAGCGGCTGGGTGCGGTGACCGAGACGGTGCAACTCGACCCCGACACCGCCGCCAACCCCCACACGCTGACCGCCGCGCTGCACGCCGCCGGCGCGGCCATCCAGGCCACCGAGCAGGTGCTGGCCGGCCGCGCGCGCAATGCCTTTTGCGCCGTGCGCCCTCCGGGTCACCACGCCATGCGCAGCAAAGCCATGGGCTTTTGCTTCTTCAACAACGTGGCCCTGGCCGCGCGGTACGCGCTGGTGCACGGCGGCTTGCAGCGCGTGGCCGTCATCGACTTCGACGTGCACCACGGCAACGGCACCGAAGACATCCTGGCCGGCGACCGCCGCGCGCTGATGGTGGGCCTGTTCGAGCACCCGCTGTACCCCTTCAGCGGGGTGCCCCCGCTGGGTGACAATATGCTCAACCTGCCCTTGGCCGCGCACACGGGCAGCCAGGAGATCCGCGAGCACATCCGCGCGCAGTGGATGCCCGCCTTGCACGCTTTCCAGCCGCAGATGCTGTTCATCAGCGCCGGCTTCGACGCCCACCAGCTCGACCCATTGGGCCTGCTGCGGCTGACCGAAGTGGACTACGCCTGGATCACCGAGCAATTGCTGGACGTGGCGAACAAGCACGCGCAGGGCCGCATCGTCAGCTGCCTGGAGGGCGGCTACCACGTGTGGGCCTTGGCGCGCAGCGTGTGCGCGCACCTGCGCGTGCTGACGGGCGTGCAACTGCTGTGACTCAGTTGCTGCAACATCGTTGAATGTTGCAGTGCTGCGGACATTCCCCTTGTCCCAGCCTATGCTTTGTGCACGAATAAGGTGCGCTGCGGCCCGAGGGAGGGCGGCGTTGAAGAACAACCCACAGTCAGGAGGACAAGATGCGTCAGAACGGCCCGGTCACCCAGCGTGAGTTCGCTTTCCCCCCGGAGGTGACGCTCGTCTCGGTCACCGACCCCAAAGGGCGCATCACCTACTGCAACGAGGCATTCATCTCGGTCAGCGGCTACAGCCGGGATGAGTTGCTCGGACAGCCGCACAACCTGGTGCGCCACCCCGACATGCCGGCCGAAGCCTTCCGCGACATGTGGGCCACCATCGAAGCCGGCCAACCCTGGACGGGCCTGGTGAAGAACCGCCGCAAAGACGGCGACCACTACTGGGTGGTGGCCAACGCCACGCCCATGCGAGACGGTGCGCGCACGGTCGGGTACATGTCGGTGCGCACGGCGCCCACGCGGCAGCAGGTGCAAGAGGCCGAGGCCCTGTACGCCGAGATGCGGCGCGAGGCGCAAAGCGGCGCAGTGCGCACCGGCTTGGAGGCCGGCTTTGTGCAGCGGCGCGACCCCTGGAGCCGCGCCATGGCCCTGGGCCGGCGTGCCGTGCAGGCCGTGGGATGGACGGGCGTGGTGGCCGGCGCTGGTGCCGCCGTGGCGGCAGCCGTGGCGCCCTGGGGCGCGATGGCCTGGCTGCCGGTGGCGGTGCTGACCCTCGTGGGGACGTCGTTGACGACGCGCCTGCGCCTGAACCAGCAGCTGGACCGCGTGACGAACCAGGCCTTGAGTTTGGCCGCGGGCGACTTGTGCGCGCCGCCCCTGGCCTTGGAGCCTGGCCCCTGGATGAACCTGGAGCGCGGCCTGAATCAATTGGGCGTGAACTTGCGCACCGTTGTGCTGGATTGCCGCAACGAGGTCGAGAACCTGCGCGGTGCGGTTGGCGAGATCGCCGCGGGCAACCAGGACCTGTCATCGCGGACCGAGTCCCAGGCCAGCAGCTTGGAAGAAACGGCAGCCACCATGGACCAGATCAACGGCACCGTGCAGCAAAGTGCGCAGTCGGCCGCTCAAGGGGCGAGCTTGGCGCACGACGCCGCCGGCATGGCCGAACGCACCAGCGTGTGCGTGCACGCCGTGGGCTCGGCCATGGCCCAGATTCAAGAGTCCTCGGGCCGCATTGCCGACTTCATTCAGGTGATCGAGGGCGTGGCCTTCCAAACCAACATCTTGGCCTTGAACGCGGCGGTGGAAGCCGCCCGCGCGGGCGACAGCGGGCGCGGCTTTGCCGTGGTGGCGGCCG
>JACCEA010425220.1_pt1 | contig 15361 bp, 14 predicted proteins | sample 7449851 | NCBI WGS metagenome assembly JACCEA01 (sample SAMN15323453, study PRJNA562643) | freshwater metagenome | isolation source: river surface water | place: USA:Blue River Watershed | collected 2017-08-18 | reverse complement strand
GAAAGTGACAGCGACAGTGACAGTGATGATACCGAAGACGACGACGATGTGGTATTTGTGGTAGATATCTCTGAAGATACCCATCAATCACAACAACATCAGGGACAACAACCTATCGATGTATTTCAGATTTTAAAGTATAAACCAGGTTGTGAAAAAAATTTACCTGGTAAAGGACCATACAAGATGGATAGTGATAGAAAAAAGCAATACGATAGAAAGAAGTTGAGAGGTCGAATAGACTCTGCTCACGACACTCCTCGCATTAATCAAGTGTTTTGTGCTTCAACAACAAATAATAATAATAATCCGATTGTTGTAACGTTAATCATGTTAACCAAATACTACCAAGAGAAGCGATGACAAAGAAAGAACAGGAGAATATCAAACTATTAGCTGAAGCAGAAAAACTTTTATGTGCAGCAGACGTTCTTGTTCATCACAATGTTGTCAACGATGCTAGGTTTAAAAAGAACAAAGAGTTACTGGTATCCGATCAGTACAAAAAGATTGTTCTTGCCTCGTACATGTTGGAATTGGCGTCAGGTGCAAAGGCACAGGAAGCAGCGCATCTGGTTGCTAGACTTTTTTATCAGAGACGGGCTCCATATTCTTACCGGTCAAAATGCATCATGAAATGGAAAAAGCATTACATGCTTACGGGAGAATTGGTCAGTTCTAAGAGAGGAAAGCACGTGAAAACGAAAAGCTTGATTTTGCGTGAAGATTTTCAAATAGAACTGTTGGGGTATCTTCGATCCATTCCAGATGTTCAACGCAAGCCATCGAAGTTAGCCCGTCATATTCACACATCCTTTCTATTTCGATTTGCAGATGAGAATACTCCTGTGGTACCCGTTTGTTCAAAGACTGTCAAACGATGGATGCTCATGTTGGGGTTCGAAAAGCGTATTCACAAGAAGAACTATTATGTTGATGGACACGAAAGGGAAGATGTCAAGGCGTATAGACAAGAATTTGTGGATAAGATGCTTGGTAATGATGAAAAAGGAATAAGGGGATACTGTAGTCGCATGGTCACTTATGCTGATGATCCAGGTGACAAGGCGACAAATAGGCCTCCACAAGAACGGTTTTTACCGATCCCACCAGAGTTGAATGGTGGTGAAAAACGGATTGTATTTGTTGTGCATGATGAGTCTATATTTTATTCAAACGATGCTACCAAGATTATTTGGACACGATGTGAAGATTTGAATTCTCTTCGACCAAAGTCTAATGGTAAATCATTGATGGTATCTGGATTAATGTGCTCTTGTCACGGTTTTCTCTGTGGAGAGATTTCTACCAATGGAGTCTCGCGTACTGTCAAATCATACAAGATAATTAAGCCTGGAAAAAATAAAGATGGTTATTGGAAAAATAAGGATTTGGTTGCACAAGTTGAAGATTGCATTCCATTGTTTGAAGCTATTCATCCGAACTGTGAAATGCTGTTTGCCTTTGATAATTCCCAGAATCATCATGCTGCTCCACCTGATGCCCTCAAGGTTAGTAAATTCACCTTGAATGATAAGAAACAAACTATAAAGGACCCAATATTACTTCGTGACACCCAATTCATCGATTCCGAGGGAAATATTGTCCAGCAAACGTTTTATAAGAACGATGGTACAGTAATAAAGGGAATAAAGGAAGTTTTGGAAGAACGAGGCCTATGGGACCAAGTAGCAAATCTAGGCAAACGTGGCGGAAAATTAATGACTTGTGAACATTGTTCGAATACCAAACGGACTATGGATGATCCCATCACCAACTGTTGTGCAACTAGAATGCTTGCCGTCCAGCCAGATTTTGCAGAAACAACGGAGTGGATGGAAGAGGTCATCGTTTCCAAAGGACATCATATCATCTTTTTCCCTAAGTTTCATTGTGAATTGAACTACATAGAAATGGTTTGGGCTTACATGAAGAGCGACACTCGTGAGAATTGTACCTTTGACTTCGATAATCTATGTGCTCGCGTTGAAAACCTGTTAGAGAATGGTATTCCACTGTCAACTATAAGAAAGTTTGAAGAAAGGTGCTTTCGATTTATGCATGGATATCAATTAAATCTAGCAGGACCTTTGCTGGATTATGCGGTAAAGAAATACACCTCTCATAGGATGTTTCCAAGCTCTTTTGTTGCTGAAGAGTTTGAACAATTATACCAAGACCACTTAAAAAGCAAGAAAACGGTTGGAAAAAATTGAAAAAGCGCGTTTCTACAACAGGAAAAATATCGACTTTTAGAATGTAGACTTTTTAGTAATAAATTTAAGGTTTTAAAAACTCTACTTTTCTGGAAAAAATTTTGCGCGTCATTACCGTTATAAGAAGTCTCCCACTGTAATACCGCCATTAAATCGGTGTCCGTCCGTCATGGGACAGAAGCCTCCAAAACCTACACTATTATCGGTTCGCTAGGTATTATTATGAAATTCCACTCAAAGTCCGTCTTTTTACCTGAAAAAGTTACCGGTGCCTATTCTGCTGCCAACTCACATCACGTGAGTCTTTATTTGCTTCACCCACCTATGTACAGTACCTCCTCTGAGTCACTATCTATATGGTAGCTAACTATATTATAAAATGTTGGAAAACTCCTTATTAAAATCTTCATGTTATACTATATCGGCGACGTAAAGCGTGGGAACGACATATGGGATTGCATGCCGCACCTAATTAACTCAATTGTGTATGTGTATATAGAATGTAGTGCGTGTATATAAAAAATGTGCTCTTACATGTAACATCCCTTAAGAATTTATTTTATTTGCTTCACCCACCTATGTACAGTACCTCCTCTGAGTCACTATCTATATGGTAGCTAACTATATTATAAAATGTTGGAAAACTCCTTATTAAAATCTTCAACAATTCCACACCCTCTTTACGAACTGACTGGTCGGGACGCATGATAAGAATTTTGGCACTATCAATTTTCATTTGGTGAGCCTTCAAAGCATAGTCCAAGCGTTGATTAAATGTTGCGTCGCGGCTAGGAGCTACTTCTTTTGCAGCAATAGTAGAAGGCTCTCCAGAAGCAACAATTGAACTTGTGATTCTAACGAAGCTATTCATGAATCTATTTAAAGAATTATCTTCAGAACCAGTAGGAATATCGAAGATTAGCATTAGATAACATTTCAATTTCAATACATCTTCGTTTAATATGCTGGGCTGGAACACCTTATACTTCTGAGCGCATCATATTCCTGACTTCCAGTCCATTCAGCATAAATGTTAACACAATTCCTTCATTCATTCTCTTTGTTGAGAATATTCCTTGCATCTTGTTGCACATTCAGACTCTCCAACATTTCTTCATGTGAACTGAAAAGGTGCTTCTCCAAGAGGAATAGTGGTTCCAGATGAATTAGTCATTCCACCGGTGGTAATCGAATCTCCCGGATATTTGTACAGTAGAGATATGGACTCAATTAGCTCAACAAGACTCGCGAAAAATATTTAATATGTAATTATATTATGATTTAGTTTCATTTTATAAAAAATCATTTCACTTTTTAGGCCGTCGCACAAGTCTATCGCAGAATCCATCGATTTTCAAGTCTGACTTTGGAGCAATAAACTTTTGAAGTGAAAAATCTATGGTTGATCGTGACAATCGTGACTGTACATAAGTGACAGTTGAAAAAAAACTTGATGAATTTCTTAAATTTTTGGCGTGACGCATGACAGTACAATTGTATAATGTCATTGTCAAAGCGACACAAATCCTCCCTTTTTCCTGCACAAAATTTGCGGATTTTAGATTTTGTTTTTCAGGCGTTCATGGTGGCCTAATAAGGTCGCTTTTTATGGTGAGCAACAACAAAATGAGAAAAATCGTGCTTGTTTTCGTTTTTGCAATAATTTTTCGTAGATAATGGCGATTGAACAAAAATATATGGATGGGACAATGAATGATTAAAGAATGAATGGATGGGATCGGCAATTGCTAATTGAGGAGCAGAATTTTGTAGTCTTAATATTTTATTATAAATTATAAAACAAAAAATTGTTGAACAGTTTCAAAACCAGCCCAAAAAGGTAGATTTTGGCAAATCGACCGTTTCATTTTCCATCGGCTGAAGCAGCCGTTTCTAGAGCATCAACATAAATTATTGCTGGAATGTCAAAATGAACTCACCTGAGGAAAATAGACCATTCAGCTCATCTGGATATTCATCAACATCCACCAACAATAATGGTAAAACAAAAAAGAAGAGGAAGAGTCTTCCTCCACTAAATTTAGAAGAAGTTTTCAATCAAGTTTCCAATGTCACATCGTCTAACATTAACCCTCCTCCTGGCAAATTAGTTCTCACTCCCCGAAGTGCCGAAGTTTGTCTTAAACTGGGAATAAATCCTGAAACATTGAAGATTCGCGATATTGATTCATTTTGGGAACCTGGCATAGACCCTGCTGTTCAACGGATTCGTCATGAAGCATACGTTCAAAGAAGGTACGACATGATGAAGCAATGTCGAACTGAAAGAAAGAGAATGGCTCTGGCAGAATTTGAAAATGCCACTAATATTAATACAACGGAAACTATGACACCCGAAATGATTCTTAAGCAACAGCAAGAACAAAGTTCTACGCTCATACAAATGGAACTCCAACGTATCGAAAAAATGAAAAGACGCCAACAGAAGGAGCTGGAACAAATGATCCAAGTAATATTTGTATCATTTTTTGATAAACTTTTTGTTATTTGTTACCTTGTTTCTGGTTAGTATGAAGTTACCAGGGCGAAAGTTGCTCAAGACATGGAAGAACGTATTCAAATGTCGAAGACTAAAGATGAAATGAGGAAAAAACAACAAGAAAAGCGAATGCGCTTGATGGCGGAAGAAAGAAGACTTCGAGAACTTCAGAAAGCTGCCATGGAGGAAGCGGAAGAACAACAAAGGCAGTTAATGGCGAAAGAAATGCATGAAAAAGAAATGTATCAAGCAGCTGAAAACGAAAGAAAGATAGTTGAACAGAGGAGGAAAGCGAGAGAAGACGAGATTGAAAAAAAGCGGAAGCATGAAGAGCACCGTCGACAAGTTGAACAATTTTTTCATGAAGAGCAAATGAGACTCCGTGATCGTTTGGAAAATATGCAATATGCTGAACGAAAAAAACAAGAAGCTATTTTAAAGAAGCAACAAGAACATGCCGAAGCTATGCGTTTAAAACGGGAGTCCATTGAAAAACGCATCGAGCAAAATATGGAAATGGCAAAAATGATTGAAGAGAAAAAGAAAAACGATTTTCTTGCGAAACAAGAGCATTTCGAACAAATTAGGTTGGAACACTTGCGTAAACAGGAGGAAGAACGAGTTTTGAAAGCTCAAGAGTTGGAATTGCAAGAGCAACGAAGGAAGATGATCTTGATGCAACAAAAGAAGGAGGAAGAACAAAAAGCTCAATCGATGCTTTCGAAATTCGAACAAGAGGAGCAAAATGTTGCTATTGTGAAGGAACTTCGAGAAAAGGATCACTTCATTCACAAAGAACGAAAAAATGTACGTACGCAAATGAAGCTTGAGAATGTTGATAGGGTAATGCGCATCAGTGAATACAAGCGAATGACAACGGAGAAAAAGATTCTCGATAATGAAGAGTAGGTTTTTCTTTATTTTTGTTTTTCTGAACGTTATTGAATTATCATTATTAAGGCGTATCAAAAAGATGGTTGAGCAACGTCAGGCTTTGATCGAAGAACGTAGAAAGGCGTCGATTGCAACCAAGTTACAAAAGGAGTCAATTGCAAAGATGATGGAAGAGGTTCGCACGAATGCATCCAAGGCTAGTAAGATAATCAAAAAAGCAATGTCGGGTAAAATTGGTTTGGACACATTGCTATCTTCACCAAGTAAATCTCCGTCCAGATCTCGTAGTGCGGACAAGTCGTCAGTGCGTAAACACAAGCAGGAAATGTCGTCGGAATCTATAGGTTTGGGAAGATCCACTAATTCTGCACCGGGATCGCATGCAGTTGATGGTGATGTTGATTTGAAGTATTCAGTGGGATTCAACAAAACTGCCCCGGAACCTTATATTTCACCCTATACTACAGCGGTAGATAAATAATAACGATGTGATATTGTTCTAATGGAACCATCCTCTATATTAAAATGTTACTTTGTGCTCTTTGACAGTTGACTACTCCCTGCTCTACCAATAAACATACTTTGGTTGAAGCGGCGATGAAGAGTGACATGCCTCTTCTAATCGGCTTTTTGGCATTGTCACAGATTACGGACGCCTTTTCGCTCTCTAGTACAAGGACAATTGATGCAAATGGTAAAATCCGTAGATCATACAGACCGCAAGGAACAACTATCGATTCAATCGCAAACTCTGGGCACTTATTAGATGGTGGCCTACAACGAAATTAACTAATTAAAATTTTGAGGATCCATCGTTCGCTCGTAAGAATACCTGTAAATGCATGAACAGTCAGACAGAGGCTCAGGTATTATGAAGTCAGGCAGCCCAGAACTATGAATTACACAACATACTTAAATCATCATTTCTCAAAACTCCAGACAATACAAGAACCTGTAAGAGAGCATGGAACAAAGGGTGGCGACGTCTTTATGTTTTGGGGTGAGTCCAGCACGAACAACATTATCGGAAAGTGCCATACACTCAATGCAATCTCCACTTATGTAGGCATGGAGGATATTTGCACCGATATAAAAGCTTTCGCCTTTGCGGAGAGTCATATAATTCATCAATAGAGGGGCAAATATACCATTGTCCGAAGGATATTGCTGAATAAGCTTTAACAGCAAAGTATCGAGCTTCGAAAGTTGGGGTTTCGAATGTAATCTACACTTCAAACGCATTTGAAGGTCGTCACAATGGGCAGCATCTGCACTCACAAATGCTCTGAATATTTTCTTCAAGGATGCAGATTCGTTGCTATCTGTAACAGAAGTATCTTATATTTATATCGGTCAAAGAACTTTCTTGTTCTTACCATTCACATCCACTCCTCCCATCAAGTCACAAAATTCAGGGTAGAGAAGAAAATTGTCCATAATTTCTGCTACGGGACGAAAACCACACAGACATTCAAAATCAGTCAATGCAATTATCATCTCTGGTTTGTGATTTGCATCCTTGTAATGATGAGGCTGTTGATTGTGAAGTTGCAGTGCAAGCATTTTATCAGGGTGTGCCTTGTTGATTCATGAATGAGGAATGGGAAAACAACCCTATTTTCATCTTACCTGAATTGATAATGCAGTATCAACAGATAAGACTTTAAACAAGAATGGTAAGTCATCGGAAGGGTAATCTACTGGTACTCCACCAACAAAATGTGGGTTTTGTTTCAATACTTGTGAGAGAAGTTCACCATCTTCAGTACGTGCAGGACCACTACTATGAGTTCCCATCCACAACTCAGCATATCTTAATGAATCGTCTATGCACTGATCAGGGTCGGCTGTTCTGAAAGCAACCTATATAAAAAATAAGTATCCGCAATGTCAAGAACTAACTTGAGCAACGATGCAACAAGCGATTCATTTCCGCGCTTTCCCCAGGCATATTTCTGCACATGACATGTCAATGTGAACATCTCGTATGCGCTCGACGTCAGAAGATGTGCTACAGATGAAATAAAATTTTATCGTCACGATTTGGGATGTGCGGCCGCCCACAAGCAGCAGCAGCCACCTGCTGAATAAGCCACGGAAACTTAAAGATTTTTGTTGATTTCCGGCAAAAATTCGCTGTTGGACAAAACCTTGGGATCGTTCTGCCTTCACGTGCACTCTGGTAGTTTATTTATTACACCAAAAGCAACAATGCTATGGTGCAACACGCAACAATCAATGAAAATGAGGAACTTAACAATAGTTTCATTGTCATTTGGGTTCATAAGCCAACTGTATGTGTAATGTATGATCCAATGTGATGTGATGCACTGAAGAATTTCTTGTAGTGATGATTTTGAGAAGTATGTCGTAAAAGTTAGGGGTTAAAAACAAGTAAATCGGTCGAAGGTCTGGATGATGAGAATATAGTGACATGCTTCAAGTTGGATCCATCCAATATTGAAATGTCATAGATGCTACACTGGCACTTAGCTCTCAAATAGTATGTACCTAACCACCTTTCTCTCCAAGCAATGAATCACGCCGATGTTTATGCCACACTCCCTCACCTAGCCAAACTACCAATATCAATTCATACATTTGAAAACAATGACACAAGGAAATGTATCGAGGGGTTTGCTTGAACAAAATAGATCGTATCAAGTTCCTTTTATTTACTTTTATTTACAGAGATATGTTATATTTACAAACTACTGCTATTTTACAAACCAATGATTTGTCAAGCCTTTCGTTAGTCTATCTTACTCTTATCTTTCTAGTAGACGAAAATCGTTCTCCACTTATAAGACGGTATCAGTATCATACACTGTTACGAGAAGTAAGACCATAGCCTCAATAGAATGGCCGCATTAGAATTTGCATAAAGTTACTTTTATAAACCTACCGTGAAAGAAATGAATATCTACATAATAATAATGCTGAATCATTCTTGTGAACGAATGACACAATCAATCTCACTATTATGGTGTAGAATAGTAAATTAGGGTCAGAACTAGGTCTTCGCACTGGGTAGAAAGTTCTTTGGGCGGATCGGCGAAGTTGCCGTCGATAGCCGATCAAGAGTTTGATGAAAAAGAGATGTTCGAATATTTAATAGATAGACAATTGACTTCCACATTGTCTTTATTAATCAAAAAAGTGAACTCTTCCTCAATATTAACAGCAACATAATGCTAAAATTATTTAGTCGCACAAGGAACCTTACGTTTTATTATTCACTAACACGCAACAACTAGTGAAAAATATCATTCATGATGATAGAGAATGTCGCGAGTTGGAATCACACCGATGACTGTTTACAAGGTGGAGAGAGGATAGAGAAAGTCTTATCTACGTAAATTTGCTTCTAAAATACAGTTCTATACAGATAACTATGTTTCTCATTTATGCCGAATATTCTTTCTCAATTTCAACGAGGTTGCAATGGTAACAATATCTACAAAACGACCCTGCTTCTTACAAGCTGTGAGGCGGTTAAATCTCATCTTCAAGGAACGCATATTCAAATTTAAAATCAGATTTGATTCTCTGGCACCATCCTGAGTGGTTCATGTTAAAGCATTACGATGATTAGAGGTTTAAAAAACTCACCACTTTCGTAGTCAAAGTAAACGTATGATCCATCTTCATAATCAGCAGCAGAAATTTTGGGTTCGGAATGTCGCTGAAACCACGTTGTATATTTCTTGTGAAATCTCCATGAACTTTTCTTTAACCGCTTGGCACAAAGGAACTGTGCGGAAGAATTTTGTTGGTAGTAGAAACCGAAGAATAAAGTATCCAAAGGGAGCTTGTCATACAAACCAGCCATTTCGGACTGATTGCTGATAGCAGGTGCCGTGGGAAAACTATTATGACATCCTCCATAATAGTTTTTAGGGACATAACTGAATAACAAAAGATTAATTTACCACTAAAGTACACTAAACACGACATACCTACTGCGATCCGCCTCATTGTCAATGTTGCAAACATGAGATTGCTTGAGAAGATTGTAAACCGTCTATTAAAAGATGGGTGTTAGAAAATGAGACGACATCGATCAAAACAGACCTGAAGTTCATTGTTCATTTGTTGTCCAGAAATCAAACCTTGATTAACCAATGGAGGCGGTGTTACGGTTGATGGAATCGGTGCGGGTACAGGAGAGACCATGGGCGGTGCAATTTGTGCACTTGCAGCAGGGGCAACCGTAATAGGCTGAACGCTTGTATTCACTTGCGCGAAAACGAGCGGCGAAGGACTGGTCGCCTCAATTAATTTCATAGGTGCATCTGAATGCTTCACTGACTTTGGAACCGGAACTTGTTTCGCCTCCACAGCGTCTGCTTCAACGGCAGGAAGCTTCACGGGTGCTTTCGCTTCATCCATATCAATCTTGGCATCGCTTCTAACGTTAGATTTTGCAGAATCTGCAGTACTTTTAACTATCTGCGTTACCACTTTTGTAGATGACAGTTTCGGAATTGCTTCATCTACTTCTTTTTCCATTTCAGCAATATTTATGTTATGGTCAGCAGAGTGGTTCTTCGCAACATCAAATGTATTCACATATTGATCGAGTTGCAAATCTTCATAGATGTCGAATTCATCCTCAACTCCTATTCCACCATCATCATCCGCAGCTGTTTCTAAATAATATTCCAAACTATCTTTAATGGAATCCAATAAAGACGGATCTAACTCATCATTTTCCAACAGTCGAATGATTAATTCTATTCTTGAAATATGCCACTTATGTTTTTGAAGACGGTTTTCAAGCCTTTCTAAAGCCTCTTTGTTTTTGAGCTTATTCTTACCAGTCGAAACCTTTTCCTTTTCACCATCGACAATGGTGTTTAAGTCGTGGAGTTTATCGAGACAATCATTGAGCCACACCCTCTTTTCTTCTTTCAACTGATCTTTGGGGTCGATTCTGGCTTCCCTAGCAAGACCTTCCTTCGAATAAGCTTTAGTTTTTGTATCCTTCTCGCAAACTTTAAACATTTCCATTTTTGATTCAATCGTTTTCCTCGCTTCTACGAGTTGTGCTTTATCTTTGATATCACTACTGCTGATCCATGATTTAATCTGATCCCGCAATCGTTGGAGTTTCTTAATTTCTTTCTTCAGATCATTTTCGTATTTTTCTTTCAAGCTTTGTTGTTCTGCAGCATAAACTTTTCCCCAAATTTCATCAAACAACTCAACGCCTTCATCAACTTTTTTCAAAACTTGCTGTATCTCAGTTTGCAACTTCCGATTAGCTGCCATTTTTTATAGATGCAGAACCTAAATAATGAATAGATATGAGCAATGAGCAATCGAATTTTTTTCCCTTTCTCTAATCAGCTCAAGAGATTTATTGAGGTTAACCGCCAATGCTAACCGATATAACACCATCGGTATGTTCGGATATTTATTTTAGCTCTAAATATCCCATATCCCATATCCATTTTATCTTTCTCCTTGTAATGACTGGTTTTTATTTAATCTGTAATCTTTAATTCATCTCATGTACTGATATGTGCATGACTCGAAAAATTTGTGGGAAGTAATTTTCTTTTATTTCGTCTGCAAGATCTTTGATAGTAGAATTTTTCCGCGAAGTTTATTCCATGTTTGACAAATTTGGGAGAAGTTTGAATTATCGATAGGCTCAAAATCACTGTAATTTGCTTTGTTTCCTAGAAAATCGATTGTATTTTAAATAGAAATTAGCTACTAAACAAAAGCAAAAATCAAAGAGTTGGAATATTTCATGTACATATTGTGTTGCCTTCATCTTTCGACCAAGATCTGATAAATCTCACTATTATATTATCATACTCTTAAAATGACCGAGGGATGCAACGCTTTTTGCCCAAACTAACTGGGATTAGTGTTGAAGTTATTGCAGCATTGGTTTTACTGGTGAGTGCAGAAGTTTTATTCAGAATGTTGCAATCCACTTTGGATTCGATGTTGATCATGGGTGTGTGGAAGAGGATTCTAAGAGGCCTAAAGGTATTTTGAAAGAACCTATCGCTCATGCGGTAATACAATTAGAAGACTTGAATCCTTCACAGTTGTATTATAACGCTCAATTACTCTCTGATTCTTGAATATGAGCAATATCTAGAGGAGGACTGTCAACTACGGCACGTTGGCATCACTTACTACAAATAATAGAGGGAGAATTTTTTATAGAACGGACTTTATTGTTGACTAGTTATATCATCGCGAGAAGTTCTACTATATTGTTGTGGTGGATGATGTGCCACTAAATGTGGTTTTCATATTTACGATTACGTTACCTAGTTATGACAGCGATGACATATGATGCAATCTCGCTCTATATGAAACATCATTATCTCTTCTTCATCTACATATTTATCCAAATCTCCACGTTATTTTGGCTTGATGAAGATGAAGATGAAGAAGGAAACTTAATATTCGGTAATTTAGAAAGAAGGCCTCAATCAATGTTATAATCAGTTGAACGAACAGTGACATGAGCGAATCTGTCAACAAGATTTTACCTTGATACTACATATTCGCGTGGATGTCTACAACATCAAAAAGGAAGCATCACATTTCATTATTTTCTATTGAGGATTTAGCAAAATCAAAGAGTTACTGCAAGTTATGAGAATCAGGTTGGAGGAGTTCTTGCGCTACTTGGCTGGTCGTTGTGACACAAACAAAAAATTGGGATAAGTAACACAACGTTTCCATTGATGGCTTATTAGTACAGTGATAAACAGCCTGTAATCAGTTGAACAAGAAAGTTGGTATCGATAATGAAGAAGTAGAGAAACGGTACGATAGTGACATGTATGTGACTCCTGAACCATTGAAGTTCGCCAAAAGTTGTGCATTGTATTAGAAGTATTCATAATGCATCATTAGCTTCTTTCCAAGTTAACAGAACGCAGATCATCCTCTCAAGGGATATAGTGTATTGTAACTTTTGATTATCTTTTGCAGTGAAGTTGCCCCGGGGCGTAGCTTTTCCGTAGAAAATCCCAGCAATTTCCGTGATATTGCGGATTTGATGATAATTTTGATGATTTCAGTTAATTTGTAGTATCATATTTTTGACATTCCAATACTTTCTTGATTGAAACATACGTATTCTCCATTGACCATATTGAGATTCCTTCCGCAATCCAATTTTTAATCTTATTACTTGGGCGGGGTAGGGTTTTTTGGAGACAACTTATTTTTCTGGATATGGTATATATATCGCTTTAAACGTTTTATCGCGTAGTACACAAATTCTCAAATCCACAGCATGCGCATTGGATTGGGATTGCAGTATTTATTCAATCGCACCCACCTAAAGGAGAAATGGCGAGTGATGACGATATATTTGGTAATAGCGATGATGATGAGCCAGTAGTGCCAAACTCAATAGTTCATCCTCGATCCAATGCGCAACACGATGAGGGAGATATATTTGAGGATTCTGATAGTGATGAGTCGAATGACAAAAAAGACAGAAACAGATTAAAGAAAGGTAGAATTCTCAAACGAAAGAAGGTTGATCAACATACTGGAAAATCTGCAAAGCCTAGGAAAAAGAGGGTTGACTCCAAAAAGAACATCGAGTATTCAAGTGACGAAGATTTGGGCCGTGAAGAAAAAGTAGCTGCAAATAGTTCCGAGGAAGAAGATGAATCCGCTGCAACAAAGCGAAATGATATGAAGGCAAAGCAGAATGCATCGAATAAAATTCCTCAAAAGCAAAGGTCCAATAATGACGACCCCCTCTCTAAAACTCTGCAAGAGATGAAACGGATTAAATCGAAACCCCTTACTGATGATGAGAAAGAAAAGATTGTCAATCATCTCGTGCTAAAAATGGAAAATGCTTCAACTAAGGATGAAGAAGATTTGAGAAAAGGTAAACCAGCTTTGCATCGACTTGCTCTGCTCGAGTATGTGGAGGCTGCTGTTTCGATGAATTCACTTCACCAGACACTGCTTGATAGCCCTTTCTTGCGAATCTTGCAAGAGTGGATTGTTCCTTCAGAAAGCTCAGATACTCTACCCAATCTCAGCCTTCGTACATCGGTGTATAAGATGCTGTCTGCACTCCCATGCAAATTAGAGGATATTAAAAAATCTGATATTGCGAAGGCAGTCGCAAAACTGCGCAAGCACCCACGAGAATCCCCAAGCAATAAATTAATTTTGAAAGATCTTGCAGAGAAATGGAACAGAATATTTTACCAGAAGTCCGGAGATACTAGTGCACAACATCTCGGTACCCATTTGGGCACCAATATTGAGGCATCTTTGGCTCATCAATATCGTCTTCATTGCGACCCTGAACCGATCGAAAGGAGCCAAGACACATTGATATCAGAAATGGAGGGCGGCCCGAAAAATTCTTCTGAGCGAGCTAGAGCACCTGTTAGCAACGGATTTATGTTTACTGTAGGTTTAGAAGCATTGGCTCCAACTGGTGATGTTTTCGGTTCCAAACAGGGGGGAATTGTTGGTTCAAACAGAGATAAAATGGTGAAAAAACTATCGGAAATAGCAAATACAGGCAAGAAATCAAATCTGCGGTAAGTTTTCGTGTGGATTCTACGAGTTGGCGTTAAGTTAACTTCACCAATATATTGGTTTATACAGGGCAATAGACAGTTCCGTTTCAGGGAAAAACATTCAACTCTGAACATCGTTGAGCTGTGTTGTATCCATTTGTGAAACAATCTTTGCAACATAATCCCATGTTACAGATTTTAGGCCTGGCTTTTGGAGAAACCGTTCTTCAGATGTGAGCATATTATACATCTTCTTGACACATTGAATGGCAATCGTTGCCACCTCCGTCTTGTTACTTTTTTGGCATGACTCCACTGTTGAAACGAAAAAATTCAAAACTTCTAGCCATAACTTGTCGTACGTCGGGTGTGAAAATAATTTGTCTGTAATTGTCAAAATAAGGTGTTCCATAGTTTTCACAATTTCAATTACAACACCCTCTCCAAATAACGGATCTTCTTTTTTATTGGAGAATGAGAACCCGTCATACTGTGGTATTGTCCTAGTACTCAATTGTATTGAGGCGTGAGCAACAGAATCAACATCGGTATCAGTCGTCACGTCCACAAGAAGTTTAGTAGCGGCTGGTATGAATTTATGGACTATCACATCTATTAAAAGCTTTTGTGGCACACTTTGGATATGCTTCAGGGCGAAGATCTGGCAAATTTCATGAATCGCTACAAATCGAACTTGGAAGCGGGTATCGAGGCAACCAATAAAAATTGCTTGAAGTATTGGCAACCAACAAGTCTACAGAAGAAAAAAAAACATGATTAATAAAAACACAGCGACAATTAAGAGATTAGCAACCTTCCAGACCATCCAATGCGAATCCGCTGCAAACTCTTCTTCTTCTTCTTCTTCTTCACTTTCAGTGCTCACCACCTGGTCCAAAACAGGTTCCAACCTCGACAGCATATAAAGCAACAATTGGATAGCTCCTTCGCTAACAAATGCAACACATTTAACAATGCTTACAAGAGGTCTCAATGCCATGACAGAAAAAACCGGTATATTTGCCACGAGACGGGGTTCTTGAAGCAACCACGACATAATCTGAACAGTAGCCACAAAGGATGATGGTTGATATTAGCAATGAATAGTGAACGTAATATACCTCAAAGGCTTTGAATGCAGCAAAGTCAGTCAACTCTGATCCTGCGGCAATAATACAAAATAAAACTTCCCACTGCTCAAGAGATAACTTTGG
>JACCEA010521437.1_pt1 | contig 15362 bp, 16 predicted proteins | sample 7449851 | NCBI WGS metagenome assembly JACCEA01 (sample SAMN15323453, study PRJNA562643) | freshwater metagenome | isolation source: river surface water | place: USA:Blue River Watershed | collected 2017-08-18 | reverse complement strand
CCATAATAGATATGATTGCCGTTAGGCTCATGAACGTGAATATCCAAATCGTCGTAGTTGAACCAAGCCAACGAGCAACGCATTTTTGCACTAACGTTGCCACCCGCCGACTTGACCCTTTGCTTGATAGAATCAGCAACTTCGCCATCATACGACCATGCGAAATTGTTTTTCCATTTAAACAACTGATTCACATCATCTTCTACCGGAGCAGTCAATGATACAAAATTGCCCATATGTTTATTTTCGAAAAATACTTCTACCGAATTTGCATTCGGCAAAATATTATTCAAGAAATCGTCAACGGCAATATCTTCGACGGTTCCCGAAGGCTTGGTAGTAGTCTTCAATTCGGACATCAGAAGACCTTCGATGCCTTTCATCAAGGGCTTAACCGAATTGTCAACAAACAGAACATTGTTGACAGAGACGTCATCGATTCGTGCATATCGACGATTGAGCGCGCTTTCCAAACCAAGGTCTTCCAAGGTCTTAACGGCATTTTTGACCATTGTTTGGGTATAGATTGCCGTTGGCCGCTTGTAATTTTGTGGCGCGACCTTCGATTCAAACATGCGAACAGCTTTTTCGATATCCATACCATCGGAAATATCTTGGACCAAAGTTCCGATTACCGTATTTCGGAAGCGGGCAACAGGGGAATCAATATTCTCCCAGATGAACACATCAGGATTGTTGTGTGCATTTTTGAACGAATCTTGTAATTTTTTGAAATCTTGGACAGCAGATTTATGCTCTGCACCACGATACAAAGAATTAGAATCAATCAAATCCAAAACAGTTTCAACCGCCGATTCAGTCAGTTCAGTAAGGCCTCGCTTGAATACATGCGCCGCCGAATTGATACGGCCACGAACGGTATCGACATCCTTGGTATAATGTTTGCGTTCTACTTTACCAACGAAGTGATTCCAAGAAATGGTTCGGTCTTCGACAAGTTGCAAAGTTTTTGCTGCACCATACGAATTCTGATTCGACCGAAACACAGTTTCGATGTTCTTGTCCTTAACATGCTCAGACAAGGCCTTCGCCACAACATCGTATGGATAAGGCAAACCGTCTACATCCCATACGCTTTTAATTTCTCCGTTAGTGATAGAAATAATGTTTCCCATATTTCGGACAAATTGCTTGCAGCACGAGCAATCATGCGCGGCGCGTTCTTTGTAAATTGGATTGGTTCCCTCTGGGAATGCATTCAGGTATACCTGAAAAAGGTCATCGGTTTGGACGATAAACAATTCTTTTTTAGACATGTTGGCCAGATTGTCGGCGATGGCCTGTGAAAATTTATCAAAATCAGAGATCATTGTGGTTTCCTTGGTAGATTTGCTGGTCAGCTATCTTACAAACGGATAACTTGTCAAGGAATTATTTTAAACTCATGATTTTTCTCTATAGAAAATATGATCTCCTATTTCTGAAACTTTTTTCATGCTATCCACCCAATATGGGGATATTGCATTGGTATGATAAAATGTTGCACCATTCGTATTATCTGATATTTTTCTGTTCAATATTTTAGAAGCAACGTCATACGCTGTTTCCCATTGCGGGTCATCTGCTGATAATTTTCGCATAAGCTTCAGGTTCGGGTCATCGGAGTTCCAACAAGAAAACTGTTTTCTCTTTTTCGCTACTCCTATTATGCCATTTCCGAATTTCTTTTGTAGAGCACGGTTGGCAATAACATTACCAACAGCAACCATACCTTCCAATCCTTCTGACCGTGATTCTCCCCAGATAGTTAGTGCCATAATCATTGTAGGGTCTTGGGAATATATATCTGGCGTTGGGGTGGTTTCTTCTACCACTGCTTGGATAGGGGCTTTGGGGATTTCTGGGGCGTCAGGAATTGCGGAAGCGATCATTCCGGCGGCGGCCAACGGTATCAAGGATTTGGCTAACTTTCCCTCTGACACAATTATGTTATTTTCTGCTAATACCCGTAGTTGTTGTTCAGACAAGTTAGAAACTTTTTTTCCTAATATAGGTCTTATGGCTCCGCTCATTGTTGCAAATGAATATTCGTTTTCGACGATATCTTGAATTCCGTCTTTTATCATTATTCCGTTTCTCAGAATATATTCACATTCGATTATGTCATTTGTTTTTCCGCAATATTCAATAGCATAATTGACCAAGGTCTGGTTTTCTAGTAGTGTCAAATAATCCATTTGGTATTTATGATGGGCCGATTGGAAAATGATGAAAAATAAATATTGCAGACTGATTTTATATAGGGCATAACATGGCTTCCTCATGGTGAGGGATGACAAGAAAGGTTAAGTTTATGTCAAATACAGTCGTGCAAGCCCTTAAAGAAGGTGCAGTTCGTTTCACTTATGTCAAGGCTGACGGCACCGTCCGCACTGCCAATGGTACCTTGAACCCCGCGTTGGCCCCTGAGTCGCAACGTGCAGGTATCGAGCAAATCGATGCGTCTTCGGAAAAGGTTTCCTATTGGGACATGGATGCGGAAAACTTCCGCCAATTCAATGTTTCGACTGCGAAAATTATCACCGAGTAAAGATATTTCCCGCGCATGTTGTTCATCCTCCGTGCGCGGGAATACCAACCTGTCAATAATAAGGATAATAATAATGCAAATCACTGACTTATGCGGCAAGAAAATTCTTCGGGGTGTTGATATAGATATCGGCACTCCACATGATTCAAATGGTATTTCAATTTATTTGGATGATACCGTATATACAGCGTATGAAGACCCATGCGACGGTTATCGTTCTGTTTGTTCTGAACTAATAATTTTAGATGAATCTAGCTGGACAAAACCAGTTTTTGAAGAATCTGTTATGTGCCATGTTCACGACGATATCATGGAAATTTTCTGTATTGAAAATGGCAAGCTGTTGATGCGAGTTGGCACAAACCATAGCGATTCATATTATCCGTCATTTGTTTCTGAATGGTATCCTCAAAATATGAGTATCAACTCTTCTTTATGATTTTAACCAAACTAGGGTTGGTATAAATTTTCTAATAACATGGTGATATTTATCCGAACATAACCTTTCGGTATTGATGGTGATTCTTCATGACCCAATTCATCACGTCGTCTATCTCACCAGTGAACAATGGTTTGTGCGTATATCTATTCATCACATGCCAATCACCATATTCTTGGTTTAATACGACAATACTTCGATGATTCACACTCGGACCCCAGAAGATAACTTGTTCTTCTTCGTCTGATGAATGCCAAGCTTTTGTTCCGCTATTCTGAAACATTACGGCATGCTTACCATATTTATCGCTACCGAATGATGAACTACCGGAGCCAGCCTCATAAGCAAAGTTATACCCGCCTCCGGATTTTGCCGATTTCTTGTAATAAGTCGTAAGTCCCAATTTACTGGTATCCCACGTTCCATATTTGAAACCATTTGCTGCAATATCCCATGGGGTATCGCAATAATGTATCAACCAAGTCTGTCTGGGGATTAGCTGTTTTGATACATCTGTGAAAAAATGCGACGATGGCAATTCATGAGGAGCATGTGTTTCCAGATAATCCATAATCCATTCTTCACATTCTTCTTGCTCGTCTTTCGGAATAGTGAAAAATATTGCTGGGTCTTCTTCAGATAGGTCGTCAACGCCAAATAGTTCTTGCGTATATTGATATTTGTCGGCCCACAGTTTTACCTCATTCCAAAACGAATATGGATCGAATTTGGTATTTTTTAAGGTAGATAATAAATGAGTGTTATCAGCAGTGTATTGCTCTATTAATGATATCCATTTGCGCATATCATATTTATATGTAAACCAACGAATGGCATTGGGACCAGACATAATTGTATGCCATCAGTGTAGTTTTCGATTTCTACACATCGCGATATTTACAAAGCTAATATCGTAAGCTAATTTGTAATGTGCCCAAGCGTTCCAACCGCGTCAACAATAATCCCGCTTGAGCACTCATACCCATTTAGTCCAAAAAACAAATAAGTCAAGATAAATATTCGATGCGAAATATAATAAATTTAATCGAGAGTATGCAAAACCCATCGTCCGTGTCTGAATTGAAAGATTACACAGGGATTGCACTCAAACCAAATTGCACGAAATCTATTCCAGATGCGATACAATATGCAGATTTCTGCTTTGTTTGGTGGGTTGGCGGAAATGACAATGATATGGATAGAAAAAGAGAAGCAATTCAAAAAGCCGAAGAAGCAGCAGTTAAACAACAAGTCAAACATGCGGACATGGTTACGGGACAGATGAGCATCAATCCAGACAAAGTTCAATCTCTTATAGATCGCCCAACTGATAATTTACCGACTATCCATAAGTGGAATGGATATCACATCCTGTTCGATGGTAACCACAGAGTGGTTGCTGATGTTCTTCAAGGAGAAGATTCGTCTCTTTGTTGGGTAGCTGACTTGGACCAATATTTCAATGATACTGGTTGGTTAAAATAGGTTCGCGGCAAGATCTGATCCCCCCCAACCCACTGTGGCCAATAGTTAGGCCCAGACCTCTTGCGAGGCGCTATGCGAAAAAGCATTCAGGATACAAGAATATATTGAGAGCATATTGTTCTTCGTCGGTTGTTCCGAAAAGTAACTCTTGTGTGAAGGTATCCATACAACGGTAAGTTTCTAATGCTTCTGGTATCTCATTTGCGATAAGATGCCCGCGCATAGTGGCATACGAGTGTATGTCATCTTCGTTATCGTCTTCGTTATTATCATTTTCTTCTTGCAGTCTCTTGATGACATCATCGACCTTCTCAATCACCTTTTCAACGGGTAATGGTTTCATTTCTGGTTGAACATTAAAAATTTTATCAAACCAAATTTCGAAGGTTGACTTCAAATCATCACCATATTCGAAAGGGTCGGCATCCTTCAACTTTCGTTCCAAAGATTTGGTTAAAGCTTCAACCAAGTCATCTCCAGAAATACGTTCGTTTTCATTTTCGCTCGTCAATGCCTTCAATAGGTTGATTGCGCTTTCGTGGCTAATAAGTGTCATGCCTTTGTCCCCATACTGTGGAAGAGTCATAATCTGCAACCAATCTTTCCCAATCTTGGAAGGTTGATGGCTCCAAGTCATCCTCTTCAATTTGGATGAATAAATTCCCATTGGTATCAATATATAGAAGCGCGGAACCATCTGCATTAGGGCGATGCCAAGAATATTCAGCGATTAAAACGTGGTCCTCCGGAACTTCGATTTCACATTCTTCGATAAAATCATTTCGGTCTTTTATACTTGCAAATCCTCCGAAATTATTACTATCAAATATTAGTGATGTTGCCATTAACCAATCATTGTGAATAAACACGGGTTTCATCCTTTTCTTTATTCTATATAGAACACAAAAAAATTTGTCAATAAAATTATTATGAAAAAAAGTATTGACAATGATTCGAATTATGCTAATTAGTGATTCGTCAAGACGACACACAATGGAGAAACATTATGACTTTTACTGCTGAAACTGAACTCGCAAAATCTATCCAAGCCATGGCCCCTACTGGTGGCAAAATCCGCGATGTTGCGGTTACTCGCTCGGATATGTATCAATTGAACCCATTTTCGATTAAGGTCGAAGAAGGTTTCAACACCCGTAACTTTGATGGCCAAGGTGTCAGCGAAAGCCTCAACGAATTGGCACGGTCTATCGCAGAAGTTGGCGTTAAGCGTCCACTGCTTGTCCGTCGCGTCGATAGCGAATATGTTCTTGTAGACGGTGAGCGCCGTTTGCGCGCAACTATGATTGCTATCAACGAATTTGGTGCTGAAATCCGTTCGGTTCCCGTTCTTCTTGCCCCGCAATCGATGAATGATGCAGACGCTGCTTTGTCGATTGTGTTGCAAAACGATGGCGTTCCTTTGACGCTGTTGGAGCGCGGCAATGTTTACAAGCGCTTGGCCAATTTTGGTTGGTCGCCGAAGCAAATCGCTGATAGCGTCGGTTCCACTCAACAACGCGTTCAACAACTGATTGACTTGACCGGTGTTCCCATGGAAGTTCAGGACATGATTGTCGCTGGTGAAATGTCGGCATCGTTGGCTTTGGAAATTGCCACCGAAAACAACTTCGAGCGTTCGGCGATTTTGGAAACTGTTGCCAAGGCCAAGACCAATGCCGAAAAGGCTGGCCGCGCCAAGGTCACTGCAAAGTCGGTTGATGGCAAGGTTAACTTCAAGAAGGCTGTTGTTGGGGCATTTGCTTCGGCTGTTGTCGAAGACCTTTCCAATGACGGCGATGAAGATACCGAAGCCGAAGTTATGATTGTTATGTCGAAGGCAAATTTCGAAGCAATCAAGGAACTTCTGAAGATTGACATTGCTGTCGAAGATGCTAACGATACCGAAACCGAAGAAGCAACTGCTTAATAGGGTTGGGGCGGGATTACCCGCCCCTTCATCATCTAGGATGGTTCCGAGGATTGGTGGGCTGTTTTCTCCATCGTCGTCCTCACTGGTTCACGTTGAGCCATCCTAGTTGATGAAGGAATTGTTTGGTAACAAAATCACCAAGAGAGAACATTTAATGACATCTTATAAAATAGTATTCACTATGAAATCGCCTGTGGTGTTCAATGATTTGAATCCATTGGATTCAAATTTGTGCGGCATGGCATTAACTGGCTTCGAAGAGAATACGGACGCAGTATATAACAACATTGCGCATTACGAAGGTGTTCCATTAGCATCATTGCCTATCTTCGGTGAGGATACAGAAATCACTCGTCACCGAATGAAAAGCAATCTAAACGGATTTTTTGAGAGAACCAATAGCTATGGTGTCCTTTCCGCATCTGATACCTTTTTGAATAAAGATTTAGATAGCAACACCGCACATGAATTATACACTCGTGGTGGCTCTTTCAAAGTGTATAGCACGGAGACGCTCATTTATTATATCACGGGAAGACTTGTTTTTCTAGAAGAAATGCTAGACACCCGATATTCCGCTATAGGCTGTCATACCACCAAAGGCTATGGGAAATACTCCAGTGTTGATATCTTTGAAGAAGAAGGTAACCACATCGGGATATTGAACCCAAATGGTGAACTAATTCGACCTATTCCTTTGACCATGGCAGTTGAACTTGGTTTGCCCAAAACCGCTTATGTCACGAAAGACGGTCGCGTCAAAGCGCCATACAGCCCTAAGTTATTTAAAGCCTGTGGTGTTGGATTTGAGACTGTTGCACATCCAGTAGGTATTATGTAATGGTAGAACATTACAACACGGTCAAAAAAACTGCTGCTCGACAAAAAATTATTGATTTTTGGGACAAAAGAACTTCACCAGAGCGGATATTAACTTTCCCCTCAAAGCATGGGTATTGTGCTATATTTTTTAAAGAAACATTCGGTAAAAATAAATCAAAATTTTCAGTTTCTTGTGATTCCAACGGAAGAAAATTGAAATATGTTGTGAAGAAGCACAGATTTGATACCCCATGCCAACCATACGTAGTTGGTATTGAGCGATCAAAAGCATTGCATACCATGTCCACATTGGTGAAAAGAAATGTCGTCGATGATTTTAGACATTTGGATAGCAATCAACTCTCCAAATCTCCCTGTGATCTTGGCGGTAGATTTGATTTGTTGTTTCTTGATTACACTTGCTTCCCATCTGAAAAAAATGCAGATGAAGTTGCTGGTATCATCGAACATCATGCAAAGAAAGGGTCCGTTGTCGCATTGACACTATGTCTTAACAATATTAAAGATACTAGGTTTGATAGTGTTGATGACGAACCCACTGAGATGGATTTATCCGATTGTCTCAAATATTATGGCGATTACAAATCTTATTACGTATACAAAAACGCTAATTCGGTGATGTGTATATGTTTAAAGGAAGTGAAATGAATATCTTCAATAAGGTTCATTTGTTTGATTACAACGAACTACGAAAAAATAATCCACCCAAAGGAGATATCTGCCATAATTGTCAGATCACTTCCGAGGAAACTGACTTGGTCGAATTCACCAAAAAAACTTTGTGTTGTGGGTGTGTAACGCCAACGAAAACGTTCTACAAAATCGATGACTGCGGAAATATTGTTCAGGCTGTTCATAAAGTCACTGGCGATTTACTATTCAATAAAGATAATTCCAAAAAATTGGTGACTCTTCGCCTCAAACATTATGTGTTAGCATTCGAAGATGGAACCGCTATCGTATTTGGTAATACTCCTTTGTATTTTCCTGATAACGTTAAGATGGTAAAAACCAACAAACCAATGCTGGATGCGCTTAACTATGTTTTGGACAACAAACCAAACAACTTTGCATTCATTATCGCAGACGATGACGTTCCAGTAACTCGATTTTATATTAACAGAGATCCCGATCATCTGTTTTTTTCAAATCCTGTAAAGTATGCCACGGATGTCGATCATTTTCATTTACCAATCGAGGAATTTAAACAAACAGAAAACGACTACCTCTATGGTAAAATTTCTCTTGACGATATACCAAATTCTACTATCGAGAGAACAATCAGAATTAGGAATATCGAAGATATTGAAATTATTACCGATGCAGACGGAAATCCAGTTATCAACAAAACAACTGGAAAGCCGAAAGAAAAAGTTATCACTAGGTGTTTTAAAAATTCGACCGAACAAACCAAGAAATTTCTAAAAAGGTTACGAGAATGATTGTAGAATATTCGACGAAGGACCGATGGGGATTACACAAGTTTCTAATGGAAACATTATGTGAACCCAATTCAGAGAGAGATTTTCAATTTGTTGTTTGTGATGACCATTCGGTTATCGTTAGGAAAAATGACGAGAAAATTGAAATACCGGCTGAAGGAAGAAATGTTAGGCTAATAGTGGAATACGCGCCCCGAAGACGAAAAAGAGGGAAAAACATCCCTTTCGTGTTCACACAAGAAAATCTGGACAAATGGCTTGATAATAAAATGGGTGGATGTATCGATATTAAAGAATGTTATCATTCCACCCATAGGTCATTAATCAACAAAAATACGGCAAGATATACAATGCCATTTGTTCGGTCCCGAATTATTGGGGAATTGACGAATATCGAAGAATTCGAAAGAATTCTTCGAAATGGGATTGGTGACGCCAAAGCATATGGCTTTGGTATGGTAATTTGTTTAACTTAAAGGAATATATTATGACACGCTACCGTTTTATTGGAACTCTCACAAACACCGCGCCATTGACTATTACGTCTGCCCAAAAAACACGGGTTAGAACGAAAAAGAAAAATAGCGATGATTACGAACTGTTTCCTTGCATCCCCGATTCGTTCAAACCAGCAAAGTCAAAAGACGGATATAATGTTTCGTTTCCGTTTATGAATAAAACTCCTGTGATACCAGCATCCAGCATTAAAGGTGCTCTTCGCTGGTTTCTGACGTCCATGATCGTTAAGGATACCAAGAAACAATATGACCCAAAAGTGTTGAGCCTAATGGCTGTGGGTGGCGTAACGCAACAAGGTGATTGTAAAGCATCACCAACAGAAAAAATCGAGTTAAAAGGTTTGGTTAGCCAAGATTTGTTTGGCGCATCGGCACCCTTTATGCGCGGTTCGTTTTTGGAATTCAGCAACGCTTACCCCGTTATCCCGAATATTAAATTGATATGTGTGCCAACTATTCGGAAGGCTGTTTATAACGACCCTGAATTATATGATTGTAGCAATAAAGAGCTAATGGACGAGATATGGAAAAAGGATATTGACGAAGCTAAAAAAGCAAAGAACACAGATAACGAAACAGAAGGCGACGGCACAGAAACCGGCCATGTTCAATCTGCCCAACTGCACCAAACTTTGGGTTTCGCAGAAGGAACCGAATTTTCTCACAAAATTGATATGGAAGTTGATGACAATCTTGACACGGTAGGGGGAAGCCCTTTTGCTGTATTTTTGCATCTGTTAAAAGCAATCGGCGTTAATGGGTTTCATATCGGCGGCGGTGGAGCACAAGGATTTGGTGGGAAGTTGAACTATTCTTATGAAGTTAAACGTCTAAATCACGACAAACTCGTATGGGAGCATGTCGGAGAAATCAATTGTGTTGACCACAGTGTAGAGGTTACGGGAGTTCATCTCACCGAACAGTTAGCTACCGTTGATATGAGTAAGCACATCGAGGTTGCAGAGGGATGGGAAGCTTACGAACCCAAAAAGAAAAAATGAGTATTTCATCCATCATTGCAGAATGTTTTGATGACACTAACGGGATCGCGCCCTTCGAAAATTCTTTGGGTGGGTCTCGTCGGGACGGTCAAGTCAAATTTGCTAAAAATTATGCCGATTTTCTCGACAGGGTTCCGCCTGTTTCGAAAGACCAAGATGGCATAACAAGACCTTTGCTCCAAATAGCAGAAGTCGCAACGGGCGTAGGAAAAACAAATGCTTACGTTGCCGTTGCGGCAATAGCTGCTGCTGCAAAAAATAATCGGACGCTTATTTCAACCTTTACCAAAAATTTGCGTAAAGAAATCGTTGATCAACAAAATTTCGTAGATTCTCTTCTTAGTCAGTTGGGGTTGTCCAAAAAAGTAACCATCGGAGAATACATCTCGATTTCTGGGGCATGTTCCGTCAACAAATTGGCTGAGTTACGAAAAAAATATGAAGATTCGGAAGAATATTGCGCGTGGGTAGAAAGACAATACCACAACGGTGATATCCCGACTCCATCTGATTTTGTGGCGAGTGGGGGCAATTTTGATTGGTTTCCTGTTACCGATACGACCATGCCCAGCGCACAAAATCCGACTTGGGATTTGGACTATTTGACAATAAGGAACGACAAAGATATTTATAAAGAGTTTGGGAAGGAAACCGTTGAGCCATATATTGGGGTTCTTAAAAATCAAAAAATACGAAATGTAGAGAACATCGAAAATTCGGATATTTTAGTAATTACCCATGCAATGCTGGTTCAAGATCTAATGAAATTTGGAAGTTTGCTTGAAACAAAAAACCCATTTAAACACGTCATAATTGATGAAGCCGATTGCTATGCGGAACAGGGTAATAATATCTTTGACGCCGAACTTAGCGTCGAAGAGCTTTATTATATCAAAAACAATATCGACAAAGAACACCAAAATGTTCTTGATAAAAAAATAAAACTTTTATGTGAAGTTTTGGAACATCACCTTGGCGATAAGGAAGAAGTGTCTTTGACTGGTAAAGAATGTGAAGAAAGTTATGACTATATCGCAGAAAAGATATTATTTCCGATAAAAGAGATCATTACCGAAGCATATCAATCATGTGATGATTTTATGATTAAATCGAAAATTGACGAAATTTTTCGTAAGATCGATTTCTTTATGTCTCATTATGAAGATGTAGGCGATTCGAAATATTCGGCACAAGACTCTGCGGCGGTGACCGTGAAAGCTAAATTAAGAGACGATAGATATGTCATATACCAGAGTGCAGTCAGGAGCCAAGCATTGACCAGTAGGCTATGGCGTCATTATAACACACATAAATCTACGCATATATCGCTAATATCGGGAACATTAATGGACCCATATAAAAAAGATACCGAAGCAAAATGTGAAGATTTTCGATACTTAAGTGGTATTTACGACATTGATAATTACGAAGTATGCGACCCAATTGGGTTGGACGATAGAGGAATAAGCAATATCGTTTTTCATAATATGGAACATGAACCTATCAAAGATAGCAAGTTGAACGAGGAATATTGGAATGACGTTTTTTCTGCATTAAGTAAAACCAAGGATTCAAAAACTCTGGTTCTACTGACTAGTTATGTGTCATTACGATATCTCGAAAAACTGCATAAAAATAATCCTCTATTCGAAGGGAGAGTGAAAGTTTTATTCCAGCAATCTTCTGGGGCAGCGTCTGCTATTAACGAATTAAAGGAATTTGTTGAGGAGTATCCAGATAAGTCTTTTATGGTATTTGGTCTCAATTGGTTCGGAGTAAATTACACCAACAATGGGAAAACGATGATAAATCGCATCATTTTTCCACAGAAACCTTTACCTGCTGCTAAGCATAATTCACCGTTACCTGCTGCTAAACACAAAAACCATAGAACTTCGTATATAACAAGAGCGGTTTGGAGAATGCGCCAAGGGATTGGCAGAGGACTTCGAAATTGTGGCGATTCTGTCACCATTGAAATGATGGACCCGAGATTAGTGAAGTATAGCGGTTCAGATTGTAATAGAGAATTCACTAATTCTGTTCTGCATAATTTGGAAAGGGATGTGAAATATTTCAAAAAAACCGAAGACGGTGGAGAAGAACACATCAAAATTTCTTCATCATAAAACATAATTTTATCACGCTCTTTCAAATTGTTAGTATACTATCGGATGATGGCACCATTAATTTGTGTGCCTACTGCAACAGATGGCGGAATTGGTAGACGCACCAGCTTGATGATGGCACCATTAATTTGTGTGCCTACTGCAACACACCATTTCATGATGTCAGCTACCATTATGATGATGGCACCATTAATTTGTGTGCCTACTGCAACTATAGGATTCGAAATGAGCAGTTCGTTGGATGATGGCACCATTAATTTGTGTGCCTACTGCAACTCTCACAGCCTGCGGCAGTCAACGCTTCAAGATGATGGCACCATTAATTTGTGTGCCTACTGCAACTGAAATGAGATCCTCTAGGTCTTCCCACAAGATGATGGCACCATTAATTTGTGTGCCTACTGCAACAAAACCATCGCGGACCTCTACGACCCCGAAGATGATGGCATCATTAATTTGTGTGCCTACTGCAACACGCTTTTTGAGCGACCCCACACGGGATTGGATGATGGCACCATTAATTTGTGTGCCTACTGCAACATCTTAAGTTCACGAGCGATAGCCGAAGCTGATGATGGCACCATTAAATTGTGTGCCTACTGCAATTATATAGGGTTTTGCGGCGAATGTAAGCGGCCAATGGCACCATAATTTGTGTGCCTACTGCAACGACGCTTTCCACTACGGTTTGGAGCCATTGGCTAATGGCATCATTAATTTGTGTGCCTACTGCAACGTGGGACGACCTCGCTAAACGCTCTCGCCAGATAATGGCACCATTAATTTGTGTGCCTACTGCAACTGCAAGGACACCTCAACCCGCAGTGTCGCGATGATGGCATCATTAATTTGTGTGCCTACTGCAACCGCTCTTCGATGCTGATCAATCGTTTCGCCGTTGATGGCACCATTAATTTGTGCCTACCAAAAGAAATCATCAATTAAGATAAATAATTTCATGAGAAAATTTATCAAAATAATCACCGAATCTGAAACAATAACGGAAATCAGTCAAGATTTGAAGGACCGTTATGTATCAAAAAGCTTAGATAGTATCCCAACCAGCAGCCCCAAAAACATGTCTAAGCGCATCAATGGGGTGAACAAAGCATATGGTAGCGATGCAGCCGTCCCCGAAAACAACGTTGTTCAAGAAACAATGAAGTTTCTGCTCGATGCTCTACAATCGAAATACAAACATATCGGAACAAACGACGCCCTCGTTGGTGATTACGAGATTTTTAAGATCAATGATGAATTGAATTTATGGATTTCACCAAGAGACTCCCTTCATAACAGGGGCGGTAAGAAGTTTTTGTGGATGCGTTTGTTGACTGCTGATAACAAAGCAGTGTTCACACAAAAATTCGCCTTCTCGTCTGTCAAAGCTCCTCAAGAAATGCTCAACAAATTAACCTTTGTTTTGAATGCAGCATTAAAAAAATTAAACAACACCGAGAACAAACAAAGAGTGGACGAATTCTTAGGGATGGGAACCAAGCCATCTTCTGATATGTTCATCAAGTCAGTATTTGATAATCTCAAAATATCATTCCCTCGACAGGGATATAAACTAACCATAGATAGTCCGTTGTTTGTAGCGTTCAAACAAGACGCCAGTGACCGAAGTTTTCGCGTTGGCAAGGATTTTGACTATGCTGTTAGATTTTCTCCATCCAACGATAAGAAGTTTTTACAAATAGAGCATATGGCCTTTTTGGACAATTCTAAAGAATCGAAGACTTTCGCTAAAGAGAAAATAGCATTTGCCGCATTGGAAAAAAGCAATGCCATTGTTCCAACTATAGCAGAAGCAGTAATGAGATTAATAAGAAAAACCAAGGGTTCTGAGTATAGCAATCTCAAATCGGTTTAACATATTTCATCAATTTTCTAATAGCAGATTTTCCACTATTATTTAATTTTCGGGTTCCGATACCTGCCCACACGCCATAAGGTTCTGGGGGCATATCTATCGGAACCCATTTTTTATTCCACATAAGCCATTCTTGTAAGAACTGGTCGTAAACATAGCACTCACATGGTTGTAAATTAAATCTCTGTAAAAACATTGCGACCGCGTATCCAGTGCCGCCATCAGTAGCTTTGTCGGTAATCGAAGATACTGCATATACCCGCTCTGTGTATTGAACTTGATACCAGTTGCGTCTCAACAAATTTTTGATGTAGCCATCTGGATGCGGGGTTCTTCCCAAATATTTCCTAGCATTTTCCAATGGAATATCAGCATGAGATAATTGTTCCTCAGACAAAACAACTATTTCATTGTCAGGAACTTGGGCATTATGACCATCAAAAGACCAATGTATCACAGAATGGCCCAATAAACCAGCCGTCATTCCCCATTGGGAATCACTCCCAACTGCTCCACCACTAAGACAAATATTATTCATTAATTACTCTTAACATATTTTTCTTGACAAATCTATAATTTTCAGTAAGGTTTGGCATCAGGAAGGTTTTATATGAACATTATAGAGTTTGCGCACAATATACACAATGACCAAAAATATGGCGATAAGCCATATACGCATCATCTATACGCTGTTGAGCGTGTATTGCAAGATGCTGGTAAGGTGGACGTTGATGACATCCATATTGCACATTGTCACGATGTGATTGAAGAATGTTCGGACGAAGAACGCGCTACCGTAATTGATTTCTTTCGCCAAAATCTTTCCAACCATGCATTTTCTGTCGTGTGGGCATTGAGTGGATTTGGCGACAATCGAAAACTTCGCAATATGGACGCATATTCAAAAATTGCAGCATATCCAAGTTCGGCTGATTACAAAGTCGCTGACCGAATTTGCAACCAAGAAAGTGCCAAATTGTGGAACGTGAAGCTATATGATATGTATGTTGGTGAAAGCGCAGAATTTGCCAGCAATGTTGTTAGCTTAGCAACTAATCAATATTTGATTGATCGTTTTTGGGCATCGCTCGAAGAAAATTTCGAATTTGAAAAACTCGGTGATGATTTTGGGATGCGCATTCCGGATT
>JACCEA010478681.1_pt1 | contig 15363 bp, 15 predicted proteins | sample 7449851 | NCBI WGS metagenome assembly JACCEA01 (sample SAMN15323453, study PRJNA562643) | freshwater metagenome | isolation source: river surface water | place: USA:Blue River Watershed | collected 2017-08-18 | reverse complement strand
GAAAGTCGCCGATCTGGAGCTCGACCTGCTGCGCCGGCGTGTGACCCGGTCCGGCAAACGCATCGATCTGACGGCCAAGGAATTCGGCCTGCTGGAATTGCTGATGCGCCGCCACGGCGAGGTGCTGCCGCGCTCCCTGATTGCCTCCCAGGTATGGGATGTGAATTTCGACAGCGACACCAATGTGATCGAGGTGGCCATGCGGCGTTTACGGGCCAAGGTGGACGACCCCTTCGAGCCGCGGCTGATCCAGACTGTCCGGGGCATGGGCTACGTGCTGGAAGCGCCCGAGGGCACCCGCTGATGCCGGGACGGTTTTCTCTCACCGCACGCCTGACGGCGTTTTACACCCTGGTCTCGGCCTTGGTGCTGGTCGGGATGGGGCTGCTGGTGTCGCTGGCGACCGGGCGGCACTTCGTTGAACTGGACCGGGACTATCTGCATGACAAGATCGAGCTGGTCCAGAAAATCGTCCGGGAGTCGCCTTCACAGGCAGAGTTGTCCAGCCGATTGGACGAGTTTCTGGGCAGCCATCACGGGCTGTACATCGATCTGCGGCAAAGTGATCGGCTCGTGTATGGCCAGGAGGCTCCACGGTTCCCAGCCGACCTGCCCACAGCAGGTTCTGGCGCCGATCCGATGGACTGGGACGATGGCGGCCAGATGCTCAGGGGTCTGTCGGCCCGGTTCGAGGTGCCCATGTTGCCCTGGGCCACCTCACAGACAGCGTTGCAGTTGCGGATTGCTCTGGACACAGCGCACCACGCGCACTTCCTGCAAGCGCTTCGCCACACGCTGGCGCTGTACCTGCTGGGTGCCATCCTGGTCAGCGGCCTGCTGGGATGGTGGGCGGCGCGCAGAGGCCTGGCGCCGTTGCGGGTCATGAAGGAGCGCGCCATGACGGTGACTGCCCAGAAGCTGGACCAGCGCATGCCGGTGGACGCGGTGCCGGCGGAATTCGCCGACCTGGCACAGAGCCTGAACACCATGCTGGAGCGCCTTCAGGCCGACTTCGCGCGGCTGCAGGAGTTCTCCAGCGACCTGGCGCATGAACTGCGCACCCCCATCAACAACCTGCTCACGCAGACCCAGGTGTCACTGGCGCAGAAGCGGGACGCGAGCGCCTACCAGGACATCCTCGCCTCCAATGCAGAAGAGTTCCAGCGCTTGGCCCGCATGGTGTCCGACATGCTGTTTCTGGCCAAGACGGAACATGGCATCGAACTGCCTAACCCGGAGGCGATCGCACTGGAGCAGGAGACGCGGGCGCTGTTCGACTTCTACGATGCTGTGGCCGACGAGAAACGCATTCGTCTTTCGCTGGCAGGAGAGGCGGTGATCATGGGAGACCGCCTGATGGTCCGGCGCGCCATTGGCAATCTGCTGTCCAACGCCCTGCGGCACTCACCCGACGATGCCGATGTGAAGGTGGCGATCGAAAAGAAGGGCGCGGCCGTTGCGCTGTGCCTGACCAACACCGGGAACACCATTTCGGCCGACGTCCTGCCCCGGCTGTTCGACCGCTTCTTCCGGGTGGACAAGTCGCGCAGCCACCCGGACTCCGATGGCGCTGGCCTGGGCCTGTCGATCACCCAGGCCATCATGGCCGCCCATGGCGGCTCCGTGACAGCCAGTTCCAGCTACGGCGTCACCACCTTCTGCCTCATGTTCCCAGGCTCAGTTGCAGATTGACTGGAGCTTGGGATGTCCGGTCACGTCGATCGCGACCTTTCGGTCGGCAGGTTCGGGTGACCGCTCCCAGCCTTGTAGCGACATCGATACATTTCTCAACGAGCATGAGGCGGGAGTTGGCATGCAGCAAAGTCAAACGAACTCACGCCATCGGTTACATCCCGCTGCTGCTAGGTGGCATCGGCATGACACCATTTACAACACGACTTGAAACAGATCTTCCCCGTCTTTGATCCTTTGCACCAACGCAGACAAAACGCCAGCTCGAAGAGCACTGTAGATCACACTGCCGCCGCCCCAGTTGGCACGTTCTGAACGCAGCAAGGTGTGCAAATAGTGTCGGATACGTGGCAAGTTCATCCGATCCAAAACGCCTTCAGGGTCGCGCTCCACGGCATCCAGATCCGCATCGGGCGACAAGTCAGAGCACACAAACCCACAAGCGTAAACGCCAGAGCTGAACAGGTCGTACTCTGGCAAGCTGGTGAATTCGTCATCTACCTCTAGCGGCAGGTCACGGTGCGTCCTGACCCCAAAATGCGCCAGGGTTCTGCTTTCCAGAAAAGTACACAGTGCACACAGATGCTGTGTCTGGAATTCGTTGACCATGGACCGCTTGCTTGGGGCCTGTCGCTGAATGAGCGAAACAGATTTTTTCAAACTCGGTGGCGTCATCATTTCCCCCTGATTGCTTGTTTGTGGCGACCGATCACCGCACCACCCTGAACAAATCCCCCCACTGTCCCGCTTCAGCAGCTCGTAGGCTCCAGCACACACTCCAGGCGACGCAGCACGGCAAAGGGGAGGATGACGCGACCGAACTCGGATTGTTTGAAGTCACCGCGCAGGGTGTCGGCGATGTTCCAGATGTCGGAGGCGAGGTTTTGTTGGTTCATGGTGTCACTGTACAAGTCACGCGCAGAGGGCGGCACACGAACCATCCCCCTGCAAAAGCCAAGGCACCTCATGGGGTGCCGTTTTGATCGCATCGTACCGGGGTTTGGAACCCAAAACAGATGCCGGACCGATTCAGGTGTCTTGCAGGGTTACCAGCGCTGCGAACAGCCCAGTGCAGCGACGCAAGGCACCCCATGCTGATTCACGTCCTGCTACACCCAAAGCCATGGTGACCATGGCCAAAACTCTTCGTCCCTTGCTTGCACAGGTAGCTGGCCCGATGAAAAAAGTCAGCGATGGACAGTGGGTCAGACGCCTGGATACGGTAAACCGGCTGATTCGGAAAATGCACCAATCCTTCAGCATACCTTTCATCCAGGCCCATGGCACTGGCCCAAGCCGAGGTGATCCGCTTGAACAGGTTGTCATGCTCCGAGTCAAACCTCCCTAAGGTGAAGTAAGCATCACCATTGAGCAGCAAGGCAAAGTGGTAATGCACACGGCCATCGGCACCAACCTCACGCGCCCACACATAGCGCACCCGGGTCTGGTGCGCATAGCGATAGAGTTGACGGGCACACCTACGGTCATGCTCGATTTTCGCTCTCAGTGACGCGATAAATCGGGACATCACTTGGTTGGAGGTCAGCTCATCGCTGGCCAAGTAACCCTGCGGGAATCTCAGATCAAAACGGATGGCACAAGTCCGAGGATGGTCCTGCAGCGACTTGCACAAGGTGCGGTGTAGAGCCTCCAGATATTCGATTACAAATGGACCATGGACAGTCATCACGGGCAGACCTTGATAGGTACTGCCGTACATGAGGGATTGATTGCGGTTCAAGGGATTGACTTGAACATCGATGTTCGAGGTGGTGGACATGACTGCCACTTCCTTCCGTATTGGGGATGAATGCTGCATGAGCGTGGATGCAGCAGCAGGTGATGGATCAAGGTGTAGGTCTCACCTGGAGTGAGCCCTTGATCACTGCTTTGAGGCGGTCATGACCTTTGGGTCATGCCTATCAGACGTCATTTGCTTCTTTGACGTTCGAATGACACTTGATTGATGGTTCTACTTAGTAATACCAGAACAGAAAAACTTCACCCTTGAAAACATGGAAAAGTCGACGATGAATTGCTTGAAACAAAAGAATATCTGCCAGGCCATTCACTCCTGTAAATTATTTACGCAGAGGGCACATAAGCCCGTCAATCCACTCCCCGTTCACGAACCTTGTGCCGGCCGTCAAACTCACACCTGTTCCAGCACACTGCACGCCAGGCCAATGATTTGGCTTTGGAAACAGTGCCGTTCATTGCGCAGAGTCGAGCGCTGCATCGCATCAGATCCGCCAAGAGATAAACGTCTTTTCTACTTTGAAGATTCATTGATCAGAGGCTGCATGGTTGCTACAGAGCATGGGGCGGCCCATGTAAAAATTGACCACCCCTTCAATGCCAAACATGGAAATCAAGCTGGACTGGCCGATGCACGTGGCTGGCACACAAGAATGCAAGGCGCTACCAAACCGACCAACCCAGATGAACCACTGACTTACACGGATGATGCAGCGTCGGTACAAACGCGTGCCTGTGTCATGCCGAATCAGTGGAGGCTGAGCTGACGAATGGATGTCCGCCAGTTGAGGGCTCCAGACAGGGTTGGGTAGCCACGCATACACGGGATGTGTACAGACCTGGTTTGGCGCCCTCACCCAACCCCACCCAAGGTTTTAAGACGGTATGGCTGATGACCCCTCCAGTTGCCCTGAAAGGTACGTGGATGGGGACCACCCAGGGGGTGTCCTGCAGACAGCGCTGCGGAGAAAGATCGCGGCCCCAGGCATGGGTAAACCCGTGCGATTCTGCGACTTGTCGCATGGAATCGCACGGGTTTGTGGCTGGGCCATGGTCAAACGACCAGCATGCGGATGGTCCTGCGCTGATCAGATCTGGCCATAGATCTGCTTGCAGTTGATGTAGCGCTTGCGTCCTTGTCTGCCGATCCAGACTTTGCCGAGTCTTTCGAGGCGGCTCAAGGCCTCCTGAAATCGAGACACCGGTCGCACCGGCCCGCTGTGCAAGACAGCATTTCGGGGGGCCGTCTGGACGCCTCTGCTGAAGTAATGGGTGTGCAAGTAGTTCTCAAGGGCCAGCGCATCGATCTCGTCCTGAGGTGCACGGAACTGAGGCGAGAACAGTCGCTTGAACTCATGCAGATGCCACTCGACGATGCAGAGTGCGCGGTTCAGGGTGTCAAGGCTGATCTTTCCCTCCTCCTGGTTGATGTGGTGCAGGATTGCTGCCACACGACCTGCAATCTCCATCGCTTTGGAGGCAAAGTCCTTGATGTCATTCAGGTAACCCCAAGGCTGCAGCATGCCCTCTGTGGTGTTGACCATTTGGATCCAGCGCTCAGTGGCTTCGTCAGAAAACTCCAAGACATCCCTTGTAAAGGGCCCTGCGCTGATCTTTTCATCGTATTCAGCAAGCAGTGCAGCGATGCGCTGATGGAACTTTGGCAGTTCATGCCATGTGTTGTCGATGAAGTTGACAAAGCGAAAGCCCTGCGTGGATGTCGGTGATGCCACCAAGTTGCGTGCCCAAAAACCAGAGCCACGAGCGATTTCACCGTGTCGCTCGATGTACGCCATCAACACGCGAGGCTGCACCATCACGCTGAGCGTGACTCGGGGGTTCCTCACAACCACGTGTGTATCGCCCGCTCGGTCGAAGGCAAGCACACGAGCACCGTCCCAGGCGCTGTTTTTGAGACCGAGTTGTCCCATTGCACCGCCCTTCAAGACGATCTCACCCTCGTCAGTGGCCAGCATGATCGACTCACCATCGCCTTCAATGGCCTCCATGAAAGCACGATCCGTCAGACTCTGGCGCATGAACCTGCGCTGGCGTGGCTGGCTGGGCTCTGCCTTCAGGTGCGTCAAGAGCTGCTCCTTCAGACCCTCGACCGGTTGGTTCTTCGTCAAGGCTCTGGCAATGGCACGCTCCAGTCCCTTTGTGGTCGCAGCCCACACTCGTTTATCGACCCTGTACTGCGCGAGAGCACTTTCGTACCGACCGGCACGTGCTTCATCCAAGGCATGCATGGGTGCAGAAATGAGGTTGTCGACAGAGGTCTTGCGGTCACCTGATTCCGCGAGACACAACAGGTTCAGCGAAACGGGTCTTACCTGTCCACTGGGCAACCTCACGTCGATCAGCCCCTGACAAGCCACAGCCATGGTGGCGAGGGTAGAAATGGCGATCAAAGCATCTGGTGCCTGGACTTTGCTCTGAACTTCACGGATCGTTCGACTGGTCATCAAGTGGAACGCATCGATGGGGTAAGGGGCGGAGGAAGTTTGAAAGTGGTTCATGTTCGGCTTCAAGAATGGCGAGACCACACCAGTGGCGGTGGAATGACGGTCCCAGGGATGAAAAGGCTGTCCAACACCCTTCAAGGGTGTTGATCGATAGGGGTGCGTTCCACAACTATGCGGATGCACTCACCGTGGACGTAGGCTGGGAGCGCGATGGGTCGGTTGATGGCAAGACTTCGCCGCGACGTTCCGCCTCTGCTTGAAGAAGGGCGTTGAATTTCGCCGGCGACAGTGTCAGACCGTGCTCTTTCAGCGCAAAGATCAGTGCATTCTTGGGCACTTTGCGGTCCAGTGCCTCTCGGATGTCCTCGTAGACCTTCGCGAAGTGCATTTCGGTTGCGGTCTTTTGACGTGGCTGCAGCGACCGGAGAGCCGCAGAGATCGCTGCTATGTCGACAGACTGGGGCAACTTGGAGTTGTTCTGTGCTTTCATGCTTGGTCTCCCACCGCCAGTCCAGCGATCCAGCTGTCCACCATGTCTTCTCGGAAGCCAATGGCCCTGCTTCCAAGTCGGATCGCTGGCGGGAACTTCGGGTCGAAGTACGGGGACTCGCGCCGCATGCGCAGGTATACACTTGATCGCGACAGGCCTGTGCGCTGCAGAAGTTCGTGCAAGCGAAGCACGCGCAACGGTCGGGCAGGCGGGTAAGTGACGTCGCAAACGCTCCGATCCACGACCGACTTGGCGTTGTGGGTGAGCGGGTGGAAGCGCCCTTGTGTGGGCGTATGCTGGACGAAATTTGACATTACTAGGCTCCTTTGAATCCCGCAAAATTGCGGGGGCCTATGTAATGTCTCGCTGCAACCTGGGTTGCAGTCCAGTGCAACGGGTTGCAGCCTTTGAAGGGTCTAACCTCTTGTGCGGTGACTACCGCGAAGGTCTTTTACAGGACACGTCAAGCTTTCTGCTTGCCTTGGCGTTCAAGTTCTTGCTGCAGCTTCTTTTGATAAAACTGCCGGCTGATACCGAATTTTTCCGTCACTTGCTTCCAAGTATGGTTCTTCTTGTATTCGGTTATCTCGTGAAGCTCTTCAGAGGTCCAGCGCACCGTCAGGCCATCTTGGGCATGTGATCGCCTGGAAGTGCCCGACGGCTCCCCAGCTTCTTGATTTTGAAGTTGAGCGTTGTCTGCTTGATCCGCCAAGGTAATGGATGCATTTGAAGCAGCTGCCACCTTCAGCCCGCAGCGCTCAACGATATAACGAACCACATCCTCGCGCCGCAACAGCGTGGTGGGTTCGCAGATTGTGACCCTCAGGTGCTTGCTGTCGATTGCCGCAATCCTGTTTTCCAGTACTTCTTGATGCAGGCCGTCTCTGTGTCGGGCTGCTAATTCAAGCCTTTTAATTTTTTCCGAGAAGACAGTGACCTCGCTCGGTTGAGCGGGTATGACTGGCGTCCAAGTAGGGCGATCAGCGCTTGGCAGCTGCCGACAGGCGCGCCGAAACTTGACGATCTCTCGCTTCGGCATGTTTCCGTGCAGTGCGGGGAGTTGAGGCAAGATGCGGGACAGCAGGTCGCGATCACTTTGATTGATGGCAACAGGTATCCACGGCTTTTCGTTCACGTGTCTAGCGATCAACTTCGTTTTAATCAAGTCAATCCCAACCAAGTGCCTTTGGTCTGGCACAAGGGCAGCCGCGATACGAAGTGACACGTGCACGACTGTGACCCACTCGGCGTCATCAAGAACAACTTCATTCATTCCAATTTGCTTACCCATCGACAGACTCTGACACCAGTACATTTGGCCAACAAACGACCCGTTCAGAAGTGATTGCGCCGCTCGGCAGCCACTCCCCTCTAATGAAGATAACACAGCAGATTGCGGAGCTCGCCATCGGTACGCGTGAAAGCCTGCCACCATGGAGAACTGGCCCGACAGGGAGGCGCTGGTGAACTTCAGGGTGGCCCCTCGCTAGTGTGGCGTGTTGAGGGTTGGCAGTGGAAAGGGCCAGGACACATGGGTCCGGCTTGCATCAAAGTCTGTGGCCCATCGAAGCAAGCATTTTTAGGTACACGCTTAGGTACACAAGGAAGAAAATGACTTGGCTCTCCCCTATGAAAACCTCCTGCTTTCAAGCTTCTGCATTGAAGGCCGCCTGAACCCTGTCAGGCCAGGGCTTCGATGCGCCAGCGCACGTCCAGCCGCATGGACTGCCCTTGTTCCAGCACCCGCAGGCCGGGGCGCCCGTCGATGTGGAATGCGTCGATGGGGTGGGTGATGGGTTCGACGCAGAAGCTGTTGCCCACGGGCGGGCGATACACCAGGCAGAAGCGTTCGCCCGTTTCGGGCGCCACTTGTTCAAGCGTCACGCACAGGCCTCGGTCTGGCCATTCGATGCGTGCGGTGCCTTGCCAGCCGGTGTAGCCGTTGTCGATCAGCGTGCCGGTGGCTGGGATGCCCTGGTTCAAGTCCCAACTGTCGGGGAAGGTGCGGCTGTGGCTGGTGGGCATGGGGTCGGCGCCGCTGAGCCAGACGCCGTCGACGTTGGCGTGGACGCATGTGTCTGCCGCGCGCGGGAACCAGGGGTGCAGGCCCAGGCCGTAGGGCAGGGGCGTGGCGCCCAGGTGCTGCACTTCAATGCTTTGCTCCAGCCCGCCGGGCACCAGTGCAAAGCGCTGCTTGGCCCGATAAGCGTAGGGCCCGCCTGCGTGGTGGTGGGACTCCAGCGTCATCTCGATGGCGCCGGGGCCGGTCTGGTCCCATTGCCAGGGTTGCAGCCAGCCGTCGCCATGGATGGGGTAGGGCTCGCCAGCGCGGTTGGGGTGCATGGGGTGGAAATGCCCGCCACATTCAAAGCCCTGTTGGCCGATGCGGTTGGACCAGGGCACCATGGCAAACGAGGCGAGTTGGTACATGTCGGCGGTCACGCCGTCCCACCGGCGCCACAGGTCGAGAGGTTCCTGCGTGTCACGCTCAAGCTGCCAGGCGGCCACGCCGCCGCCAAGTGTTGGGAGCACTGCCAGACGCTGTTTGGCGTGCCGCAGCCAGATGGGTGTGTGTGTCGGGGTCATGAAGTTGATCGATGCAAAAAATGTTGCCTGTCTTTTTTCATGATACCCAATTCGATATGTTTTGTGCGCCTTGCTTTCAAGGCCGCTGGGGTTAAGGCTTGTGGCCGTAAACCGGCAGACTGGCGGTGCGCAAGGCGTCCATCAGCAAGGCTGCGCCCGGGGAGAGCTGGCGGTCGGTGCGGGTGACGAGGCCGAAGTCGTCCATGTGGCAGGGCAGCTCCACCGGCAGGATGCTGACGATGCCGTGCGACGCGTAGTAGCGCGCGACTTCTGTGGCCATGACGCAGAGGAAGTCGCTTTGCTGCAGCAGGCGCGTGATGAAGAGCAGGGCGGCGGTCTCGACGATATCGAACGGCGGTTCCAGATCGGCCTCACGAAACATGAGGTCGAAGCGGTGGCGCAGGACGCTGCCGGTGGGGGGAACGATCCAGCTGGCTTGCACCAGATCGGCCAGTTGCAGGTTGGCGGCGCTGGCCAGTGCGTGGCCGGGGCGCGCCACGGCGCAAATGGGCTCCCCCGTCAACCTTTCGTAGCGCAGGTTGGAGCGGTCTTCCCCCTCGAAAATGCGCCCGACCATGATGTCGAGCTTGCCTTGCCGCAGGCGTTCGAGCAGGACAGGGCTGGTTTCAATCTCCAGCACCACGCGCAGGCTGGGCTGCTGGCGCTTGACGGTGGTGATCACAGGCGGCAGCAGTGCGAGCCCTGGTGATGTGATGGCGCCGACGCTGACCTGCCCGTAACGCCCGGCTTTGAGTGACATCACCTCTTCGTGGGCCTTGCTCAGGCTGCCCAGTGCCTCGCGCGCATGGCGCACCATGGTCTCGCCGTACCAGGTGGGGCGCATGCCGCGGGGCAGGCGCTCGAACAGCGGGACTTCCAGCACGTCTTCCAGCTCTTTGAGCAGCCGGGACGCGGCAGGCTGGGTCATGTTGAGCAGGCGTGCCGCGCCGTGGATGTTGCCCTCTTCGGCCAAGGCGGACAGCAGCAGCAACTGGCGCGTTTTGAGGCGCGCGCGCAGAAACCAATGGTTGTGGTCGGGGGCATCTGTCATGTAAGGGTTTACCTGATGTGGTTATTGATATCTATTCTGCCTAAAAAACTATTTGATTGATGTGATTTGTGAATCCATACTTCGCCCCGTGTTTGATCTACAACTTGATGAATGGAGACCGTTGTCATGTCAATTTCCCGCAGATTGCTAGTTACGTTCGCCCTGGGGGCGTCCGCCGCCGGGTTGGTTTCTGCTCCCGCCTGGGCGCAGAAGAAGATCGTGGTGGGTTTCAGCCAGGTGGGTGCCGAGAGCGAATGGCGCACGGCCAACACCGAGTCGATCAAGTCGGCCGCGAAGGACGCGGGCATCGAGTTGAAGTTCTCTGACGCGCAGCAGAAGCAGGAGAACCAGATCAAGGCCATTCGAGCCTTCATTGCGCAGAAGGTGGACGTGATTGCCTTCTCTCCCGTGGTGGAAACCGGCTGGGACAACGTGCTGCGCGAAGCCAAGGCCGCGAAGATTCCCGTGGTGCTGACCGACCGCGCTGTGAGCACCAAGGACACGTCGCTCTATGTGTCCTTCATGGGGTCTGACTTTGTGGAAGAGGGCCGCAAGGCGGGCCGCTGGCTGGTGGACAAGATGAAGGGCCACAACGGCGAGGTTCGCATCGTGGAGTTGCAGGGCACCGTGGGCTCGGCCCCCGCCATCGACCGCAAGAAGGGTTTCGAGGAAATCATCAAGGCCGATCCGAAGTTCAAGATCGTGCGTTCGCAGACCGGCGACTTCACCCGCGCCAAGGGCAAGGAGGTGATGGAGGCCTTCCTGAAGGCCGAGGGCAAGAGCATCAACGTGCTTTACGCGCACAACGACGACATGGCCATCGGCGCCATCCAGGCCATTGAGGAGGCGGGGCTGAAGCCCGCCAAGGACATCACCATCATCTCGATTGATGCGGTGAAGGGTGCGTTCGAGGCCATGATGGCAGGCAAGCTGAACGTGTCGATTGAGTGCAGCCCGCTGCTGGGCCCGCAGCTGATGACTGCCGTGAAGGACATCATGGCTGGCAAGGCTGTGCCCAAGCGCATCGTGACGGAAGAGGGCATCTTCCCGATGGAGACCGCAGCGGCCGAGTTCCCCAAACGCAAGTACTGAGCCGGGCATGGCTGTGCGCATGGAACTCCCCTCGCCCGTGCTGGAAATGCAGGGCATTGGCAAGTGTTATGGCGATGTGGAGGTGTTGCGTGACGTGAAGTTGCGCCTCTACCCCGGGGAGATCCATGCGCTGATGGGCCAGAACGGAGCGGGCAAATCGACACTCATCAAGGTGTTGACGGGTGTGACGCCCGCTACCGCTGGGCAGATGTGGTTGGCCGGGGAGCCGGTGTGGCCTGAGTCGTCTGCCGACGCGCAGGCCTTGGGCATCAGCACCGTGTACCAGGAGGTGAACCTGTGCCCTAACTTGTCGGTGGCCGAAAACGTGTTCGCGGGGCGTTACCCGCGACACGGCTGGCTGCAGGCGGGCCGCATTGACTGGCAGGCGGTGAACGAACGCGCCCGTGCCCTGCTGGCCCGCGTGGGGCTGGACATTGACGTGACGCGCCTACTGGCCAGTTACCCGGTGGCGGTGCAGCAGCTGGTGGCCATTGCGCGTGCGCTGGCCGTTCGCGCCAAGGTGCTGATCCTGGACGAGCCCACGTCCAGCCTGGACGACGATGAGGTGAACCAGCTCTTCGGGGTGATGCGCCAATTGCGCCAGGAGGGCATGGCGATTGTGTTCGTGAGCCACTTCCTGAACCAGGTGTACGCGGTGTCGGACCGCATTACCGTGCTGCGCAATGGGGCTTGGGTGGGCGAATGGCCGGTGGGCGAGTTGCCCGCGCCAGCGCTGATTGCCGCCATGGTGGGCCGGGAGCTGGAAGCGGCAGCGGCGCGTTCAGAGCCACCTGCTGCTGACACGCAGGACGTGCCGCCGCTGTTGAAGGCGCAAGGCCTGGGGCATAGGGGGCAGTTGCACCCCGTGGACCTGGACGTGAGGCCGGGCGAGGTGGTGGGCCTGGCCGGTTTGCTGGGGGCCGGGCGTACCGAGCTGGCACGCCTGCTGTTCGGGCTGGAGACGCCAGACCGGGGCCTGCTGTACGTGAGTGGGCAGGCGGTGCATTTTGCCGACCCGGCCGATGCCATTGCGCAGGGGCTGGCGCTGTGCCCGGAGGAACGCAAGACGGACGGCATTCTGGCCGAACTGTCGGTGCGCGAAAACATTGCGCTGGCCCTGCAGGCGCGCCAGGGTGTGCGCCGCCACATGGACCGCGCAGAGCAGACGCGCCTGGCCGAACGTTTCGTGGCCGCGCTGGGCATCAAGACCGCCAGCGTGGACACGCCCATTGGCCTGTTGTCGGGCGGCAACCAGCAGAAGGCTGTGATTGCCCGCTGGCTGGCCACCGAGCCGCAGTTGCTGATCCTGGACGAGCCGACGCGCGGCATCGACGTGGCGGCCAAGCAGGAGATCATGGACCAGATCATGCGGCTGGCCGAGGCGGGCATGGCCGTGATCTTCATTTCTTCTGAAATCAGCGAGGTGGTGCGCGTGGCGCACCGCATCGTGGTCCTGCGCGACCGCCGCAAGGTGGGTGAACTGCCTGCGGGCAGCAGCGAGGACGATGTGTACGAACTCATTGCCGCAGAACATGTCGAGTGCTGAAACTTCTTTGCCCTGGTGGGTGCGAGCCATGCAGCAACCGCTGGCCTGGCCTTTGTTGACGCTGGCGTTGCTGTTGGCGGTGAACGCCTGGTTCAACCCAGGTTTTCTGCACATTGAATGGCGGGAAGGCCATTTCTACGGCAGCCTGGTGGACATCCTGAACCGGGCGGCGCCGCTGGCGCTGGTGTCCATGGGCATGACGTTGGTGATTGCCACACGCGGCATCGACATTTCGGTGGGCGCGGTGGTGGCCATTTCGGCGGCGGTGGCCGCATGGATGATTGGCGGCGTGGTGGACGGACAGACCACGCGCTACGCCCTGCCGCTGGCCTTGGCCGCCGCGCTGGGCGTGGCCTTGCTGTGCGGGCTGTGGAACGGGTTTCTGGTGTCGGTGGTGGGCATGCAGCCCATCATTGCCACGCTGATATTGATGGTGGCAGGCCGAGGGGTGGCGCAACTCATCACCGATGGGCAGATACTGACCATTTACTACAAACCCTACTTCTTCATAGGCGGCGGCTACCTGCTGGGCATACCGTTTGCCGTGTACGTGGCCTTGGCCGTGCTGGCGCTGCTGTACCTGGCCGTGACGCGCACGGCGCTGGGCTTGTTCATTCAGGCGGTGGGCATCAACCCCACGGCGGCACGGGTGGCCGGTGTGCAGGCGCGCCGCCTGGTGCTGGGCTGTTACGCGGTGTGCGGCCTGTGCGCGGGCCTGGCGGCGCTGCTGGTGAGTTCCAACGTAAAGAGCGCTGACGGCAACAACGCGGGCCAGTTGATGGAGCTGGACGCCATCCTGGCGGTGACGCTGGGCGGCACGCTGCTGACGGGCGGGCGCTTCAGCCTGGTGGGCAGCGTCATCGGCGCGCTCATCATCCAGACGCTGACCTACGCCATCTATTCGCTGGGGGTGCCGCCCGAGATCAACCTGGTGGTGAAAGCCGCAGTGGTGTTCGCGGTGATGCTGATGCAGTCGCCCGACTTCCGCGCCATGTTGCGAACGCTGGCGGTGCGCCCCGCAGCCGGAGGTGTGCGATGAGTTCTGCCGTAGCGCCTTTTGTGAGACCTGTGTTGCCCGCCATGCCCTTTCACCGTCTGGACCCGAAGTACCTTCCCCTGACTGCCACGGTGGCGCTGTTCCTTTTGGCCGTGGGGCTGGGTTCGGTGATGTACGACGGATTCTTTTCGCCGCAGGTGTTCCTGAACCTGCTGGTGGACAACGCCTTCTTGTTGGTAGTGGCGGTGGGCATGACGTTCGTCATACTCACGGGTGGGATCGATCTGTCCGTGGGTTCGGTGATCGCGCTCTCCACCATGGTGCTGGCCGAACTGGTGGAAAAGCAGGGTTGGAGCCCGGCGCCGGCCATTGCTCTGGTGCTGGTGATGGGGGCCAGTTTTGGCGCCACGATGGGCTTGCTGATCGAACGCTTCCGGCTGCAGCCTTTCATCGTTACGCTGGCAGGCATGTTCCTGGCGCGCGGGCTGTGTTACCTCATCAGCATCGACTCGATCGCCATCACCAGCGAGGCCTATTCGGCGCTGGCGCAGTTACGCATACCGGTGTGGGGTGAGGCGTCGATGTCGCTGGCGGCCTTGCTGTCGGTGCTGGTGCTGGGGGGAGCGGTGTTTGTGCTGCACGCCACGCCGTTTGGCCGTGCAATTTATGCGATTGGGGGCAGCACGCATTCGGCGGTGCTCATGGGCTTGCCCGTGCGCCGCACGCTGGTGGGCGTGTACGCGCTGTCGGGCCTGTGCGCGGCGCTGGGCGGGGTGTTGTTCACGTTCTACATGCTGTCGGGTTATGGCCTGCACGCCCTGGGGCTGGAACTGGACGCGATTGCTGCCGTGGTGATTGGCGGCACGCTGCTCAGCGGTGGTGTGGGCTATGTGGTGGGCACGCTTTTCGGCGTGCTGATGCTGGGGGTCATTCAGACGCTGATCGCCTTTGACGGCACGCTGAGTTCCTGGTGGACGCGCATCGTGGTGGGCGTATTGCTTTTCGTTTTCTGCCTGTTGCAGCGCGCCGTAGCGGTGAGTGCGAAGCGCTGATGGCGGACTACTGCAGCGGGGGCGTGCCTTGCGCGGTGAATGAGGGCCCGGCTGCGGCTTGCCAGACCCAGGAGGCGGGTGGCTGCCAGTCGGCCACCCACTGCGGAATCTGCTGGGCAGGCAGGGGCCGCGAGATGCCGTAACCCTGTGCCAGTTCGCAGCCCAGCTGCAGCAAGCGGCTGCCATGGGCCTCGGTTTCAACACCTTCTGCGATGACGCTGTGGCCGAACGCATTGGCCAGGCCGATCACGCCCTGCACGATGGCCAGGTCGTCGGCGTCGTCGAGCATGTCGCGCACAAAGCTTTGATCGATTTTCAGCAGGGTGGCCGGGAGCCGTTTCAGGTAGGTGAGTGACGAATAGCCAGTTCCGAAATCGTCCAGCGAGAACTTGACGCCGTGGCGCATGCAGTCCGTCATCAACTGGCTTACCTGGGCCACGTCTTCCAGCGCGCTGGTTTCCAGCACCTCCAACTCCAGCATGCTGCCAGGCACCCTGGGGTGTGCGCCAAGCAGTTCACCCAGGCGTGAGGCAAAGTGGCTGCGCTGCAGATGAACGGCGCTCACGTTCACGCTCACGGGCAGTTCCAGTCCCATCTGGAGCCATTCGTCCATCTGGGCCAAGGCGCGGTCGAT
>JACCEA012084929.1_pt1 | contig 15371 bp, 16 predicted proteins | sample 7449851 | NCBI WGS metagenome assembly JACCEA01 (sample SAMN15323453, study PRJNA562643) | freshwater metagenome | isolation source: river surface water | place: USA:Blue River Watershed | collected 2017-08-18 | reverse complement strand
CGAAGCCACGGCCTTCACCCAGCAGCATGTTGCCAGCGGGCACGCGCACGTTCTCCAGCAGCACTTCCATGTGGCCATGGGGTGCGTCGTCGTAACCGAACACGCTCAAGGGGCGCAACACCTTCACGCCAGGTGTGTTGGCAGGCACCACGATCATGGATTGCTGCGAGTGACGCGGGGCATCGGGGTTGGTCTTGCCCATGACGATGTAGACCGCGCAGCGCGGGTCGCCAGCACCGGAGGACCACCACTTGCGGCCGTTGAGCACGTATTCATCACCCTCGCGCCGGATCTCGCACTCGATGTTGGTCGCATCCGACGAAGCCACGGCAGGCTCGGTCATCAGGAAGGCCGAGCGGATTTCGCCACGCAGCAAGGGTTCGAGCCACTGGTCCTTGAGGGCTTCGCTGGCGTAGCGCTCCAGGGTTTCCATGTTGCCGGTGTCCGGTGCCGAGCAGTTGAAGATTTCGGCGGCGAAGGGCACGCGGCCCATGATTTCGCACAGCGGCGCGTATTCGAGGTTGGACAGGCCTTCTGGCGCGCGATGGGACTTGGGCAGGAACAGGTTCCACAGGCCGGCTTTACGGGCCAGGGGCTTGAGTTCCTCGACGATTTTGGTCGGCACCCAGGCGTTGCCCTTGGCCCGGTTCTCGGCGATTTCGTCGAAAAAGCGCTGCTCGTTGGGGTAGATGTGCTCTTGCATGAAGGCCAGCAGGCGGGCCTGCATGTCCTTGACCTTTGGGGTGTATTCAAAATCCATGGGCGTCTCTCCTGGTTGGTGGGAATTTCAGTGTTTCTGGGCAAATTGCCAGGCCAGTTCGGCCATCGGTCGGGCACCGGCACCCGAGGTGCGTGCCTGCTCGCTGGATGCCGTACCGTCTTCCACCCGCTTGGCAATGCCTTGCAGGATGGCGGCGATGCGGAACATGTTGTAGGCCAGGTAAAAGTTCCAGTCCTTGGCCAGCGCTTCGGGCGTGGTGAAACCCGTGCGCTCGCAATAGCGGCGGATGTATTCCTGCTCCGACGGGATGCCCAGCGCAGTCAGGTCCAGGCCGCCAATGCCGCGGAAGGTGCCGGGTTTGATGTGCCAGGCCATGCAGTGGTAGCTGAAATCGGCCAGCGGGTGGCCCAGGGTGGACAGTTCCCAGTCCAGCACGGCCAGCACGCGCGGCTCGGTGGGGTGGAACATCAGGTTGTCGAGCCGGTAGTCGCCGTGCACGATGCTCACGAGCGAATCGTCCTTGGCGCTGTCGGGGATGTTCTTGGGCAGCCACTCCATCAGCTTGTCCATCTCGGGAATGGGCTGGGTGATGGAGGCCACGTACTGCTTGCTCCAGCGGCTGACCTGGCGTTCGATGTAATTGCCGGGCTTGCCGTAACTGGCGAGGCCACGCTCGGCAAATTGGACCTTGTGCAGCGCCGCCATGACGCGGTTCATCTCGTTATAGATGTCGCCGCGTTGCGCCGGTGTCATGCCAGGCAGGGATTGATCCCAGAGCACGCGGCCCTGCACGAATTCCATGACGTAGAAAGCGCGGCCGATGACCGATTCGTCATCGCACAGCACATGCATTTTGGCCACCGGCACATCGGTGCCCGCCAGCCCGCTCATCACGGCAAATTCACGCTCGATGGCATGGGCCGAGGGCAGCAGTTTGGCGACCGGGCCGGGTTTGGCCCGCATCACGTACTGCTGCGTGGGCGTGATGAGTTTGTACGTGGGGTTCGATTGCCCGCCCTTGAACATTTCCACACTCAGGTGACCGGCAAAGCCGCTCAGGTGGCGGGTGAGCCAGGCTTCGAGTGCCGGCACGTCGAAAGCGTGGGTGCCCGAAACCGGGCGGGTCCCCACGAAATGATCAAATCCACTCATGGGAACCTCGGGTGGCAGGGCTGGGCCTGCCTGAAAGAAGGATCAGTGATCCGAGTTGACGATGGCCATCAGCCCTTCGCGGTCGAGCACCACCAGACCGCCCGGTTCGATGCGGATGATCTGTTCGCGCTCCATCTGCTTGAGTTCCTGATTGACCCGCTGGCGCGATGCGCCCAGCAACTGGGCCAGCTCTTCCTGGGCCAGTTGCAGGCTGATGCGAACCGCTCTGGCGTCCGACAGGCTGGGTGTGCCGTAGCTGCGCACCAGGTGGTTGAGCTGTTTGGCCAGTCGGGCGCGCAGGGGCAGGGTGTTGAGGTCTTCCACCAGACCGTAGAGCTGACGGATGCGGCGCGATTGCAGGCGCAGCAAGGCTTCGTAGAACTCCGAATGCTGCGACAGGATTTTCTTGAAGTCGGCCTTGGCCACGTTCAGGATGGTGGCATCGCCGTGCGCGTAGCAATCGTGCGTGCGCCGATCCCCGTCGAAGATCGCCACATCGCCAAACCAGATGCCCGGCTCCACATACGTCAGCGTGATCTGCTTGCCCGACACCGAGGTTGAGCTCACCCGCACCGCGCCCTTGGCGCAGGCGATCCACACCTCGGGTGGATCCCCGCGTGCAGCGATCATGTCGCCGTCTCTGTAGCGTTTGACGTAAGCGCATCGAAGAATGTCGTGCCGAAGCGATGGTGAAAGTGAAGAAAACCAGCGACCGTTGTTGATCGCCTCTCGTTCTTCCATTGTCAGAATGGGTTCGTCCATGGTCTGTCTTGTCAGTGACTGGTTTTACGGATTTTGTCGCGGGCGGGACCGCTGCGGTGCTTTGTCAGCCCTGTGTTGGCTTGTGTGGCAGCGTCTCAGCTGTATTTGGGTGTTTCCTTGTTGAGGAAGGAAGCAATGCCGATGCCGGCATTGGCATGGTGCAGGTTCTTGACGAAATGGTCGCGTTCGCGTGCCAGTTGCGCATTCAGCGTACTGCCATCGGCGTCGTTCAACAGCTCCTTGACACTGGCCAGCGCGTTGGGGGCGCGGACATTGAGCCGCGCGGCCCAGGCCAAAGCCTCGGCCAGGGCGTGGCCGGGTTCGGTGGTGCGGTTGACGATGCCCATCTGGTGCAGGCGCTCGGCGCCGATGCGCTCGCCGCACATCAGCAGCTCGGTGGCGAGCTGGCGCGGCACCAGGCGCGACAGGCTCCAGCTGCCGCCGCCATCGGGCGAGAGGGCAATGGAGCTGTAGGCCATCACGAAGACGCTGTTGACCGCAGACACGATCAGGTCGCACGCCAGGGCCAGCGAAAAGCCGGCGCCGGCCGCCGGACCTTCCACCGCGGCAATCACCGGCTTGGGAAAGGTGCGGATGGCTTCGATCCAGCTGTGCAGGCCTTCGATGCTCTGGGCCTGCACTTCGGGGGGCTGCTGGCGGTTGTTCTGCAGGCGCTGCAGGTTGCCGCCAGCGCTGAAGATGTTGCCTTCGCCGGTGATGACCACCGAGCGGATCTCGGGGTTGGCCTCTGCCGCGTTCAGGGCTTCCACGCCCGCCGCGTACATCTCTGGTCCGAGGGCGTTGCGGTGCTCGGGGTTGGACAGGGTCAGAACCATGGTCTGACCTTCGGTGGTGCTGATCAGTTGTGCGGCCATGTCATTCCTCTTCGTGCATCAGCGACAGTCCGATCGCACCGCGGCGGCGCAGCCAGGGGCTGGGGCGGTAACGCGGGTCGCCATAGACGGTTTGCATGTTGAACAGCACCTCCAGAATGCTGTCCGGACCGAAGCGGTTGCCCATGGCCAGCGGGCCCATGGGGTAGGCCAGGCCGAGCGTGACGGCAGTTTCCAGGTCTTGCGGGGAGCACACGCGCTGCTGGCACATGTCGCAGGCGATGTTGACGATGGCAGCGATCACGCGCTGTGTGACGAAGCCACCGCTGTCGCGGATGACCGAGACCGGCTTGCCGTCGCGGGCGAACAGGGCGTGGGCGGCATCGCGCATGTCGGCGCGGGTGGCCGGGTTGGTGGCGATCACGCGGCGCTTGGTGGCGCTGTCGGGCACCAGCAGGTCAATGCCGATGGTTCGGGCCGGGTCGTGCCGGTCCACCACGGCCACGGTGGTCACGTCAAAACCCAGCGGGGCAACGAGTGTCAGCGCCTCGGGTGAGGGTGACTGGCCGGTTTCGATCTTTGCACCCAGGTCCTTGAGCAGTTGCAGCAACTCGGAACGGCGCGCCGCACGGGGCGACACCCACACAGGCGGCATGTGGTCGACGACGGGCACGGGCGGCTCGGCCGGCGTCTGCTGCACGCCATCCACGTATTTGTAGAAGCCTTCACCCACCTTTTTACCCACCACGCCGCCAGCCAGGCGCTGTGCGGTGATCACGTTGGGTCGGTAGCGCGGCTCGTCGTAGTACTGGCGGTAAATCGACTCGATGACGTGGTGCGACACGTCGAGGGCCGTCAGGTCGAACAGCTCGAAGGGGCCGAGTCTGAAGCCGACCTGGTCGCGCAGGATGCGGTCGATGGTGGCGAAATCGGCAATGCCCTCGCTAACGATACGCAGGGCCTCGGTGCCATAGCCGCGACCGGCGTGGTTGACGATGAAGCCCGGGGTGTCCTGCGCCTGCACCGGGGTGTGCCCCATCTGGCGGGCAAAGTCAGACAGGCGCTGGCAGACGGCGGCATCGGTCTTGAGGCCGGCAATCACCTCGACCACTTTCATCAGCGGCACGGGGTTGAAGAAGTGGTAGCCCGCAAAACGCCCCGGGTGCTGCATGCCCGCGGCAATCGCTGTGACCGACAGCGACGAGGTGTTGGTCACCAGCACGGCATCGGGTGCGACGGTTTTTTCAAGATCGGCGAAGACGGCTTTCTTGATCTCGATTTTCTCGACGATGGCCTCGATCACCAGATCGCAACCGGCCAGGTCCTGCAGGCTGGCGGCTTCGTGCAGACGGGCCTTGTGGCCGGCCACGTCCTGCGCCGTCAGCTTGCCTTTTTCGAGCAGCTTGTCCCATTGCTGGCACAGGGCCTCGCGGGCCTTAGCGCTGGCGCCGGCCTGTGTGTCATAGAGCCAGACCTGGCTGCCAGCCTGGGCAGCGATCTGGGCGATGCCGCGGCCCATGGCCCCGGCGCCGATGATGGCGACATTGGAGAAAGCGAGTGTCATGACAGGGTGTCTCTGTAGTTCTGTATGCAAAGGCGCAAGCCGTGTAACTTGTCGGAAACTGACAATTATGGAGCCTGTTTCAGGGGCGGTAATCGACCGGACGCTGCCGGGCCTGCTGGGTGGCCCACAGGCTCAGGCCGAGCGCGCAGACCAGTCCTGCGCAGCCCGCTGCGGGCAGGCTGGTCAGTCCGAGTTGCCCGATCAGCCAGCCTCCGCTGCCTGCGCCAATGGCCTGTCCGGCGTACATGGCTGAAGTGTTCAGTGCAATCGAGGCCGGCGCCAGCACGGGCGCCAGACTGAACAGCCGCGCCTGCTGTGACGAGTTGGAGGCGAAAACACCCAGTCCCCAGGGGATGATGGCCAACACCATGGCAGCGAAGCTTGTAGTCAAGCTGACCAGACCCATGCCCAGGGCAATGCTGCCCAGCGCCCAAGCCATGGCGCGGGGCGGGCCGATGCGATCGATCCAGCGGGATACGGCGGCGTTGCCTGCAAAACCGCACAGGCCGTAAACCAGCAAAAGTGCGCTCAGCGCAGCGGCGCCCAGCGCAAAGCGGTGCGCCACATAAGGTGCCATGTAGCTGAAGAACACGAACTGGCCTGCTGCCGACACCACGGTGATGCTCAGGGTCAGCATCAGGGTGGGCGACAGCAGTGTCTGGCGCCAAGCACTGATGGGCAAGGGCAGGGGGACAATGCCGCGCGGCATGCGGGCCCGGAGCCAGAGAGCGGCCACCACTGACAACGCCGCCATCAGCCCCATGGTCCATCGCCAGCCAAAGGTGCCGCCGATCCAGGCGCCCAGAGGCGTGCCCAGCACCGAAGCCACCGACCAGCCCAGAAAGACAAAGGTGATGCCACGGCCGCGCTGCTGTTCCGGCACCAGCAGTCCGATACAGGCCGCCGCCTGGGGCGTGAACACCGAAGCTGAAACCATGGCCAGCACCCGCGAGATCAGCAGGCTGTCGAATCCGGTCGCCAGCGCTGAAAGCCCATGCAGCAGTGCGTACCACCACAGGCTGCCCACCAGCAGGCGTCGGCGATCCCAGCGCCCCACCAGGATGGCCAGCAAGGGTGCGCCCACACTCACCAGCAGCGCCGAGAACGAAATCAGCTGGCCAACGGTGGTGATTGAAACGTCAAAGTCGTGGCGGATGTCATTGATCAGACCCGCAATCACCATCACGCCCATGCCGATCACCACGTTGCCGAACATCAACGGCCACAGGACCGCTGGCAAACGCTCGGCGGATGCGGCGCGGATCATCAGCGCCGGACCTGCAATGCGCCGGGGTTGACGATGTTGCTGGGGGTTCCGCGGATGAAGTTGACCACGTTGTCGAATGCGGCGCTGAAGTACAGCTCGTAGCTTTCCTTTTCGACGTAGCCGATGTGGGGGGTGCAGATGCAGTTTTCGAGCCGCAGCAGCGCAGTGCCCTGCAAAATGGGTTCCGAGTCAAAGACGTCGACAGCGGCCAGTCCCGGGCGTCCCTTGTTGAGGCCGTGGATCAGGGTGTTGGTGTCGATCAGCTCGGCACGCGAGGTGTTGACGAACAGCGCAGTCGGCTTCATTCGCGCCAGGTCTTCGGCCTTGACAATGTGTTCGGTGGTTTCACTCAGGCGAAGGTGGAGGGTAAGCACGTCGGACTGGCTGAAAAACGCTTCGCGCGACTCTGCGGCCACATGGCCGTCTTGCGCTGCCCGGGCGCGGGACTCGGCGCTGCCCCAGACCATGACCTGCATGCCGAAAGCCCGGCCGTAACCCGCCACCAGCTGACCGATGCGGCCATAACCCCAGATCCCAAGCGTCTTGCCACGAAGCACGGTGCCCAGGCCAAAGTTGGCTGGCATGGAGGCTGCCTTGAGGCCCGACTGCTGCCAAGCCCCGTGCTTGAGGTTGCCAATGTACTGGGGCAGGCGACGCGAAGCGGCCATGATCAGGGCCCAGGTCAGTTCGGCTGGTGCCACAGGGGAGCTCACACCTTCAGCCACGGCAATGCCGCGTTCGGTGCAGGCCGCCAGATCGATGTGTTTGCCCACGCGCCCTGTCTGGGCGATCAGCTTGAGTCGCGGGAGCTTTTCGAGCAAGGCACGGTTCAGGACGGTGCGCTCACGGATCAGCACGATGATGTCGGCATCCTTGAGACGAACGGACAACTGCCCCAGGCCTTTGATGGTGTTGGTGTAGACCTTGGCCGGATAGGCTTCGAGTTTGGCTGCGCAGTCGAGCTTGCGCACCACATCCTGATAGTCGTCAAGGATCACAATGTTCATCCCTCCATTGTGCCTTGCCAAAACAAGTGCCTCTTCGCGCCCTGGTTGGCGAGGAGGCCTGAAAAAAGCTCAGTGACGTGTGGTGAATGCTTGCTGTGCGGCCTCGCGTTCCACCAGCCGGTCAAGCTCGGCGCAGACGTCGGCCATGCGGCCCGAAATGACCAGCCGCCCCATCTCCCCGGCGGGGCTGTGGCTGTCGCACACCCGAACCACGCGCAAGGCGGCAGGGCGCGGGCTGCAGACCGAGGTCATTGGACGTGCAGTGACGGCAGGGCGAGCGGCCGGACGAACCATGCGCTGGGCGCGGACCGGGTGTGTCCCTGTGGCTGGCTGGCGCGTGACGGCCTTGCGTTGCAGGACAGAAAAACCCTGGAACAGGCTGGAGAGGGTGAGCAGTGCGATTCCCATGTGAAACCTTTCGGAGATGCTTGGAGGTTGGACACAGGCAGGATTGCAAAAAAGGCCGTCTCGCACAGGGTTTGCCAGAGGTGCTCCGGCAAACGCCCGCCACCTGGTGCGGACGGCAGTGTGATTACATGAGCAGGGTGTTGCGGATCAGACCGACCGCCAGACCTTCGATGTCAAACGGGTCTTCAGGCTGGACCACGATGGTCTGGTAGTCGGGGTTTTCGGGCAGCAGTTCGATGTGGTCGGACAGCTTGCGCAGGCGCTTGACCGTGACCTCGTCACCCAGGCGGGCCACCACGATCTGGCCGTTGCGCACATTTTTGGTGGCTTTCACGGCCAGCAGGTCGCCGTCCATGATGCCGGCGTCGCGCATGGACATGCCGCGCACGCGCAGCAGGTAATCGGGTACTTCGCTGAACAGAGTGCTTTCGACGTGGTAAGTCCGGTCGACGTGTTCCTGCGCGAGAATGGGCGAGCCGGCAGCCACGCGGCCGACCAGGGGCAGACTCAGCTGGCTCAGGCCGGGCAGCGACAGGCTGAAGGGGTCCGTGTCACCGCGCAGGGCGCTGCGGGTGCCGCCCTTGAGGCGGATGCCGCGGGAAGTGCCGCTGACCAGTTCGATGACGCCTTTGCGGGCCAGGGCCTTGAGGTGCTCTTCGGCGGCATTGGCCGATTTGAAGCCCAGCATGGCGGAGATCTCGGCCCGGGTGGGGGGCGCGCCGGTGTTGGCAATGGTGTTCCGGATCAGGTCCAGAATCTCTTGCTGACGGGCGGTGAGTTTGGGGCTGTCGATCATGGTGGGCTCCTTGAAGGACTGGATGAATCTGTTTTTTCATCCAGTAACTGTATTTTTGACCAGTTTTTTGGATCGCGCAAGTGGCAGACGAAAAAAAATTGCAGCAGTGGGTGGTTCTGGGGACAGGCGGCACGATTGCCGGCACTGCGGCCAGTGCCTCTGACCACACGGGTTACAGCGCTGCCCAACTGGGCGTGGCCCAGCTGCTCGATGGCGTACCGGGCCTGCAGGATGCGCTGCAGGGCGACGACCTGGTGTGTGAGCAGGTGGCCCAGCTCGACAGCAAGGACATGGACCACGCCGCCTGGCAGGCATTGGCCCGGCGCTGTGCGCATTGGCTGGCGCAGCCCGGGGTGGGCGGTATCGTCATCACCCACGGCACCGATACGCTCGAAGAGACTGCCTGGTTTTTGCAGCAGGTGCTGGACGGTGCCAAGCCCGTGGTGCTGACCTGCGCCATGCGCCCGGCCACCGTGCTCATGCCCGACGGGCCGCAGAACCTTCTGGACGCGCTGGCGGTGGTGCGCGATCCGCTGGCGCGTGGCGTGCTGGCTGTCTGTGCCGGCCGCATCCACAGCGCGCGCGATGTGCAAAAAGTTCACCCCTACCGGCTCGATGCTTTCAGCTCGGGTGATGCCGGCCCACGCGGCTGGGTAGAGCAGGGCAAAGTGCGCTGGGGCGGGGCAGGCGAGTTGTCGGCGCAGCATCCCCGTGCGCGTCAGGCACTGCAGTTGCCTGCCACCGACTGGCCCTGGGTCGAGGTGCTGCACAGCCGCGCCGGGGCCGATGGCCGCCACGTTCGCGCCCTGGTGGCCGCTGGCGTGAAAGGTCTCGTGGTGGCCGGCACCGGCAACGGCACGGTGCACCAGAGCCTGCTGGCCGCATTGGCCGAAGCACAGGGTCATGGCGTGGCGGTGCGCCTGACCACCCGCTGTGCCGAGGGGCAAATCGTCGGCGAGGCCGCTGCGCTGCAAAGCGCGGCGCGTGGGCTCCATGCGTTCAAGGCCCGGATCAGCCTGATGCTTGACCTGATGGGCTGAGCCAGAAACAACAAAGCCCCGGGTTGCGGGGCTTTGTTGTTGGGTAGCCTGAAAGGTCAGCCGGCCAGTGCGCCAAAAGCGCGGGCGGTGATTTCTTCGACGCTGCCGGTGCCTTGAATGGCACGGTATTTGGGAGCAGCAGCCGGGTCCTGTTTGGCCCAGCCAGAGTAGTAGTCCACCAGCGGGCGGGTCTGGTCGCTGTAGACCTGAAGACGCTTCTTGACGGTTTCTTCCTTGTCGTCGTCGCGTTGCACCAGGGCTTCGCCGGTCACGTCGTCCTTGCCTTCGACCTTGGGCGGGTTGAACTTGACGTGGTAGGTGCGGCCCGAGGCCGGGTGCGAGCGGCGGCCGCTCATGCGCTCGATGATGGCGTCAAAGGGCACATCGATTTCGAGCACGTAGTCCAGCTTGACGCCAGCGGCCTTCATGGCCTCGGCCTGCGGAATGGTGCGGGGAAAACCGTCGAACAGGAAACCCTTGGCGCAATCGGGCTGGGCGATGCGGTCCTTGACCAGGTTGATGATCAGGTCGTCGCTCACCAGGCCGCCAGCGTCCATGACTTTTTTGGCTTCCAGGCCCAGTGGGGTGCCTGCCTTGACGGCGGCGCGCAGCATGTCACCTGTGGAGATTTGCGGGATGCCGTATTTCTGGCAGATGAAGGTGGCCTGGGTGCCTTTGCCGGCGCCGGGAGCGCCCAACAGAATGAGTCTCATGATTTTCCTGATAGCTTGGGGATTCTGTTCAGTCAGGGCAAGCCTGACGCTCTTTCGAGAATAGCACGCGTGTCCCCACGGCTGGCTTACGCAGCCGCCGGGGTGGCAAAAATGCCGCGCACGCGCTCCAGATCGGCTTGGGTGTCCACGCCGGGGCCAGGCGCCGCGTCAGTGACGTGCACTGCGATGCGGTGGCCGTGCCACAGCGCGCGCAGCTGCTCCAGCGATTCGAGCGATTCGATGGGGGCCGGTGGCAATTGCGGGAACTTCCGCAGAAAGCCGGCGCGGTAGCTGTAGATGCCAATGTGACGCAGCGGCGCAGGCGAGGGCAGGGCCCTGAAGTTGCCTTCCTGCTGGCCGTCGCGCCACCACGGGATGGGGGCGCGGCTGAAGTACAGCGCGAGCTGACGCGTGTCCATGACCACCTTGACCACGTTCGGGTTGGTGAACTCGGCCAGGTCGTGGATGGCATGGGCGGCGGTGCCCATGTCGGCTTCGGGACGCTCGGCCAGCACACGGGCCACTTCGTCGATCAGGACCGGGGGCAGCAGGGGTTCGTCGCCCTGCACGTTCACGACCAGGGCCTCGTCAGGCAGGCCCAGCAGTTCGCAGGCCTCGGCCAGCCGGTCGCTGCCACTCACATGGTCCTGGCGGGTGAGCAGGACTTCGATGCCGTGGGCCTGACAGGCCTGCACCACGCGGGGGTCGTCGGCGGCCACCACCACGCGACGGGCTTTGGATTGCGCGGCGCGCTGGGCCACGCGCACGACCATGGGCCGGCCGGCGATGTCGGCCAGCGGTTTGTCGGGCAGGCGGCTGGACGCCATCCGCGCCGGGATGATGACGGTGTAGTCCATACAGGCTCAGACAGCAGTAGGGCGGTTGGCAGCGAGTTTGGCCAGTTCCTCGTCGCTCAGGGGACGGGCCTCGTTTTCGAGCAGGACCGGGATGCCGTTGCGGATCGGGTAGGCCAGACGCGCGCTGCGCGAGAGCAGTTCCTGGCGTTCGCGGTCGTAGTCCAGCGGACCCTTGGTCACCGGGCAGACCAGCAGTTCAAGCAGTTTGTTGTCCATGCGCCGATGATACCGGCCCGGTCCCTGTCGGCACAGGCTCGGGTACGGGCAGACCGCGCTGGCGAAGCCGTGCATCGAGCGCCTGCCAGAACGCCGGCTCTGGTGCCATCTGCAAGGGCACAGCCCAGGCTTCGGGCTGGTGTGCCCAGAGCTTGACAGCATCTTTTTCGGTACACAACAGCGGGCGCCCCGAAGTGGTGGCTTGCCAGTCGGCAAAGTCGTGGTGGTCGGGCAGCGCCCGGGTGTCGGTCAGCGTCAGGCCGGTGGCACGCAGCATGCCGAAGAAGGCCTCTGGCCGCGCCAGACCTGCCACGGCATCGACCGGCTGCTGCGCCAGCGTCTGCAGATCGCAGCTTTGCCCATGCGCATTGACAGCGTGACTGGCCAGCTGCCGGCGGGCGAAGAAACCCTGACCATCGGTTTGGCCATGGGTGTGCAGCAGCAGATCGACCGCTCGCGGCCAGGGTTCGCGCAGGGGACCAGCCGGCAGCAGCCAGCCGTTGCCGGTGCCGCGATCGTCCATCAGGCAAATTTCCAGATCGCGTTGCAGGGCCAGGTGCTGCAGGCCATCGTCACAGACGATGACCTGGAGTTCGGGGTGGGCCTTCAGCAAGGCCCGCGCGGCCTCCAGCCGTGCCGCACCCACCTGGACGGGCACACCGGTGTGGCGCCAGATCAGCAGGGGCTCGTCTCCCACCTGCGCGGCGGTGCTGTCGCGGCCCACAGCCTGGATGTTACGGGTCTGGCGGCCGTGCCCACGCGAGACCACGCCCACGCGCAGCCCCAGTTGGCGCAGATGCTGCACCAGGGCGATCGTGGTGGGGGTTTTGCCTGCGCCACCGACGATGACATTGCCCACGACGATCACAAACGCGCCGGGGTGTCCGCAAGCCAGCCAGCCCAAACGCCATGCGGTTTTGCGCAGCCTCCACAGCGCGCCATACAGCCAGGACAAGGGCAAAAGCAGGCAGGCCAGCCAACCACGGCCCATCCAGACACGGGGCAACAGGGTGTGCAGGCGGGTCATGGTTGGGCGTCCGTTCAGCGGCCGGACTGGGTGGCGAAGGTGATTTGCGTCAGCCCGGCCAGCCGGGCCGCCTCCATGGCGTGGATCACCGACTGGTGGCTGGCCGCGGCGTCGGCACTGATGATCAGCCGCGACTCGCCGGAGGCCACCGCCGCCAGCGCGGCGCCCAGCGCCGAGGCGGTTTGGGCGGGTACCGGCAGGCGGTTGATGGCGTAGCTGCCTTGGGCGGACACGGTCAGGGTCACCTGCCGGGGGCGATCGGTTGGCCGGTTCGCATCGGCCACGGGCAGGTTGAGGTTGATTTCGGTCAGCCGCGACCAGGTGGTGGTCAGCATCAGGAAGATCATGATGACCAGCAGCACGTCAATGAACGGGATCAGGTTGATCTCCGGCTCGGTCTGCGTTCGTCGTCCCCGAAAGTTCATGAGTGGTCAGTCTGGTCAGTTGCGCAGCATGGCCAGATGGCGAGCGAAGCGGTCGGCGGCCACTTCCATGGCGAGCAGGTGGCTGTCCACGCGTGCCCTGAAATAGCGCCAGAACAGCAGGGCCGGAATCGCGATCATCAGGCCAAAGGCCGTGTTGTAGAGGGCCACCGAAATGCCATGCGCGAGTTGGGCCGGTTGGTGGGTGCTGGCCTGATGGGCACCAAAAATCTCGATCATGCCCACCACGGTGCCCAGCAGTCCCAGCAAGGGGGCGGCTGAGGCCAGCGTGCCCAGCGTGCTGAGGTAGCGCTCCAGGCGCTGGGCCGCCACACGGCCGGCGATTTCCATGCCACTGCGCACATCGTCGTCGCTGGCGCCCGGGTCGTCCTGCAGCACCTGCAGCCCGCTGGCCAGAACCGGCCCGAGCGCGCCGGCTTGTTGCAGCTGCTCCAGCAGCCGTGCATCTGCCGGGGCTTTGCGCGTGGCTTCCATGGTCTGGTCCAGCAGCGCGGTGGGGATGATCTTGTGCATTTGCAGCTGGATCAGGCGCTCGATGACCACCGCCAGGACCAGCACCGAACAGAGCATCAGTGGCCAGATCGGCCAGCCGGCAGCTTGCAGGACAGAGAGCACAAAAGTTTCCTTCTTGATGGATTCGTGAGCCAGCCGGATTATGGCCGAAGCCTGTTGTTCCCCCATGAGGGGGCCTGGCTGTGGATAACTTTGTGCACAATGGCCAGTCTGTGCCCCGCAGGCCTTCAAAAGTCAGCTTGCTGAAAGGTCCGCTTCGCACGGCTTGTCAGCCATAAAAATCATGTAAATCAACGTCTTACGGGATTTTCATGTTGGCAGACCTGTTCCTCGCGGTTTGGAGGCATCGGATGTGAGCCTCTGTGGAATACTTTTGTTTCCTTCCGTTTCAATTTTCATATTCAAGCCTGGACTGACGTCATGAATCCGATAAATGAAGACCTTTCGGTGACCTGGAGCGTGTCCCGGCTGTGTGCCGCGGTTGCAGAGACGCTGGATGCGCGTTTCAACCCTGTCACGGTGCGCGGCGAGCTGTCGGGCTTTTCGCGTGCAGCCAGCGGGCACTGCTATTTTTCGCTCAAGGACGAAGGCGGGCAGATCCGCTGCGCCATGTTCCGCCGTGCCGCTGGCCTGCTGGATTTTTCACCGCGCGATGGCGAGTTGGTCGAGGTGCGCGGGCGCCTGGGCGTCTACGAGGCGCGCGGTGACCTGCAACTGATCGTCGAATCCATGAGCCGGGCGGGGCAGGGGGCCTTGTTTGAGCAGTTCCTGCGCCTCAAGGCCAAACTGGAGGCCGAAGGGCTGTTCGATGCCTTGCGCAAACGCGAACTGCCCGCGCAGCCGCGCGCGATCGGCGTGGTCACATCGCCTGGCGCGGCCGCCTGGCACGACGTGATGACGGCGTTGCAGCGGCGCGTGCCGCACATCCCGGTGCGCATGGCGCCGGCGCTGGTGCAGGGCTCGGGGGCCGCGGCCACGCTGGCGCAGGCCCTGCAGAACCTGTACGCCTGGACGGCCGAAGACCACCCCAGCGAACCCCCGGTGGACGTGATTTTGCTGGTGCGCGGTGGAGGCTCTATCGAAGACCTTTGGGCGTTCAACGACGAGCAGTTGGCCCGCGTGATCGCCATGAGCCCGGTGCCGGTCATCAGTGGCGTAGGCCACGAAACCGATTTCACGATTGCCGACTTTGTGGCCGATGTGCGCGCCCCCACGCCCACGGCCGCAGCCGAAATGGCGGCCACGTCGCGCGACGAGCTGCTGCAGGTGCTTGAGCACTTTTCGCACCGGCTGGCGCACGGCATGGAGCGCCAGCTCGACCGGCAGGCCCAGCGGCTGGACACCGTGGCTGCGCGCCTGGGCCGACCGAAGGCGGTGCTGGCACGCCAGTCGCAGGCCTTGGACCGTCTGACGCTGCGTTTGCGCGCAGCGCCTGCTGCGGCCTTGACCGGCGGCCGGCATGGGCTGGAACGGCAGTCGGACCGCCTGCAGCATGGCCTGGCGCGGACGCTGCAGCAGCATGCCCAGCGCTGTGAGCGGCTGGAGTTGCGTCTGGCGGCGCTGGACCCGCACCGGGTGCTGGAGCGGGGCTATGCGTGGCTGAGTGACGAGGGTGGACATGCGCTGACCCGTGTGTCTCAGTTGTCTGCGGGGCAAAACGTGCAGGCGACGCTGGCGGACGGGTCTGTGGGTTTGGTGGTTCGCTCGGTCGCTTGATCGTGCTGGGGTCAGGGGTGGGGGTGTTCCGGGTTCGTCATGCTGCGGGTACGCAGAAATCCTCACCCGCAACATCCCCAACCCCGGCGTGGTGATCGGGATGGCGCTGAAAAGACCACCGAGCCCGAGGCGGGCAGAGGGCGGATCGCCGATTTCTGGTACCCCAGCATGAGGTGATCCGCCCTCTGCCCGCCTCGGGCGGCACCAGATGTGGCACAAGCAGCCACAACAGTGCCCCCAAACACACGCCAATCCCCAGACGCCCCTAAAATGCCGCTTTCCCTTTGCAACACCCACTGAACAAGAGGACACCATGGAACACACCTTGCCCGCACT
>JACCEA010140044.1_pt1 | contig 15373 bp, 8 predicted proteins | sample 7449851 | NCBI WGS metagenome assembly JACCEA01 (sample SAMN15323453, study PRJNA562643) | freshwater metagenome | isolation source: river surface water | place: USA:Blue River Watershed | collected 2017-08-18 | reverse complement strand
ATGTTTGATCTCTCAAAATCCCCAATATCTGGTATATTCACACAGATGCAATCAGGTAATGACGTGGTGAACGAAGAGGTTCCTAGTATTATAAAAGATATTGCAGATAGAATAAAAGATTCGTTGGGCATACCTTCTGATCATCTTTTTATGCAGTGTGTTGATATGAGAAGTGGAGGAAAAATAGGAGCTCACTATGATATTGGCATATCTGGACATATTGTTTACAAGTGCAATATTAGTGTGCTCTCAGAGGACTATAATTTTTATGTGGACGGGGACACAATGGAGATATCAGAAGGAGACCTTTACTGTTTCGAGGCTTCTCTTTACAAGCACTGGACAGATAGATTCAACGGAAGAAGAGTTTTATTGAGCTACGGATTTGTGCTTCCTTATGATGTTTTAGGCAGATCTGAAGAGGATCCTAGGGTTAGACTGAGTAAAAGAATAGAAAAATACATCCAGCATAAACACTAAAAACGATATATACAGAGCACAATAAAAAATCATGATAAACAAGAGCCAATTTCAGAAATTCTTCGAAGGCCTTTCGGACAAAGAGGTGGACAGAAGATGGAAAATATATGAATGGGAAGAGGAGCAGATGATGCGAATGATGTACGAACAGGCGAAAGCACAACAGGCAACTGTTACTGCTATCCCATCAGGAGCAGGTGGAAGCGGGCAGACCACATATAACTTCAATAAATTTATCGCAGCCTTTGGTTCAGATTTAATTTCGGGAGGAGGAGTCCGATTGACCTATATAGACATTGACACAAGTGGAAACATCTGTGTGGGTGGTAATCTTTATAATAGCTCAGGTACAGTTTTAAGAAGTTTTTCAGAGGAAGGAGATGTAACACTGGTGAAGGCAGAGACCATAACCAACGGATACGGAGGAGATATAGATTTTTCTCAAGCTAAGTTTGGTCCAGATGGATCAATATACGAGGCTTTGGTTAATGGGATTAGAAAATTGGATTCAAATGGAAATGAAATATGGAAAAACACTTGGGGGAATTCTGGGTTTTATAACTACGGAGGAATAACTTTTGGATTGAATGGAGAAATTTACTTACTTGGACAGTCTTCCCTTCCAAATTTTGGCTACATAATGCAGGTTGATCCAATTACCGGAGTTATTACAAAATCTAAAAAAATAAACTTCACTTTTGCCCAGAATGTTTATACATATAGCCAGCCCTTCATAGATCAGCAGGGGAACGTTTATGCTGCGTTTCCCACGTACAATCTCTCAAATGTTTATTTGACACCAATGTTTAAGTTCTCGCCGGATCTTGAAACGGTTATTTGGACAAAAAATATAAATGAGTTAGATTTTCCAGGTGAAGACTGTGATATGTCAGGTTTTGCGATGGACAGGAATCAAAACATCTACGGGTGCTTGTATGGCCATTCAATTTTTAAAATGGATCCTACAGGCAATGTACTCTGGTGCAAACAGCTTAATCCTGTTGAATATCTATACAATCTGGCTGTTACTCCGGCTGGAGAAGTTTATTGGATTGGTTACGATAATTTTGGAATCTATCCAGATGATAGAATAATGATCGTTAAATTTTCCACTGATGGAGTATATGAATGGGCAACCTCGGTGTATAGATCGGGATTTAACCTACAAGTTCCCTGGGATGCTTCCTGCAACGGTGCATCCATAAAATATGACACTTTATTAATATCTGTTTCAGCAAACTATTCTGCTGACGAAAGTTATGTTATGAAGCTTCCTCTCACTCAGCTCGTTGGACAGTATGGGGATCTAACTTTTGAGGACTCCACTAATGACATAGCATTTAACGACATTTCTACCAGCAGTCTAAACACACCTTACATCATCACAGACGAGGATCCTACTGTCTCACAAACAGCTGTTTTTGGAAACGTCTCAATTTCTCAAACGCTTCAAGTAACAGAAATATAAAAATGAAAACACTAATTCAAAATTCCATCAAGTTCAAATCTACAGGAAAGGGTCCTAATGCTAAGACTATTTTTTCCATCACTGAAGAATCAGAAAAAAGCAGTGCTAAATACGTCAATCTCTCTAAATTCTCTGGGCAAAAAACCTTTTTAGAGTATATGTGGGAGGAAGGCAGTGCAGGCGGGAGAGCATTCATCAACCTTGAAATCCCCGCAGGATTGGACGAGGATGGCGTTAAGAACTTTATCATCAGCGAGATAAATACTAAGCTCTCAGAGTAGTATAAAATACAAATTAAAAATGAATAAAAATCAATTTTACGAAAATCTAAGAAAACAAAAGATACAGGAGCAGGAAATCCAGCGTAAATGGAGAGCCATAGCAGAAGAGAAGGAATTCTATGAAAGAATGATGATGTTTGAGGCTGCTAGGGGTTCTTCTAGTGCTGTTGCTTCTGGTGCAGGCGGAGGTGGAGGATCAGTTTCCACTATAACAGGATCTGCAGGTCTTTATGCATACGTTGATGCAGCAACTTCAGAATGGAAGATGTTTGTTGTAGACTTTAGTGCAAGCACTATTTCACCAGATATCAGCACCGGTCTTTTTAGCCCTAGCGCATATGTTGATTATGATAACCGTATTTGTCAGAATGCTGGATTTACTATGGTTTTCTATGACCCTGATTCAGCAGCAGCTTATTGCTACTTCATAGATCTTTCGGGGAATATTATAGATTCCATATCAACGGGTGGAGGTTATGCTGTGAGTGATGTTGATGGAATAGGTACGGTTTTCATAGACTATGATCCAACAACAATAATTAAAATATTCAACGGCACCACAGTCACCACGTATTCCACAAACGAGTCTGTAAACTGGATAGATACTAGTAGCTTTAACGGAGAATCCACACAGGATTTTACGGTCCCACTTTACTTTAGTATGAATTCGGGACCTGATAAGCTTTTTCTTGCGAAGTCAAACGGAAATTTGATAGAGGTTTCTTCTCTCTTGAATCCAACAGACACATATTATGCCTATGCGCCAACTTCAAGCTTCATGTGTTTCTTGGGTTACAACGGAAGTTTTTACACCGACTTAAAAATAACAGATCAGGACGGAAATATACTACATGACATAGATCTCACTCCATACACTGTTAACCAGTTTAGTGATTTTTCCATGTGTGGAGGCAACAAATTTATTGCGTGCCTATATAACGGAGGAGATACTAACGTGGATTACAGAATTATCCATTATAATGGAAATACTGGTGTGCTTGACAACATCTCTCATAATCGAAGTAATTATACGAGCGTTTATAGTTTCTATAGTTATATTACTGCTTGGAGTTCAGCTGTATGGGAAAGAACTAACATGGTTATCGGATTTGCGAATTTTCCAGGAGGAGGGGGATTATTTGAAAGTTATGTAGATTATTTAGACTATGTCTATTCAATAGGGGATGGACCTTTAAATGTGGTAACCATAACAGATGATTCAACTATCGAAACCTACTTAGGCTTCAGCACAATTTCATCTAAAAATCCCCTTTTCCTTTACTATGATTCAGGAACTTATATAAAATATGGCATTCTTACTTCAGGAGGTACAGTATCTACAGGAGACACTGCACAGGAGTATGCAGATCCTGATTACGATTCTTGGAGCTCAGATTACACAAGGGATTACAGCGTAATATATTTTACGAGAAGTTCAAACAGAATCTATGAGGTTTATTCATCCTCTAAGATAGCATCAAAGACAACATCTCCATCTACCTACACTGATGGAGTTAGTGGATCTACATACGTGATACTAGACAATGCTGGAAATTCTTTCTACATTTCTCCATCAGGGATAACTGATATTTCTTCATATTATGATAACTCAGGAGGAATGGAGACAGACACAAGATACGGAATGAGAGACGGGGTTGAATACGGGTATTCTATAGTTTGGAAAGAAGAGCCTAATTCTCCTTCTGGGTTTTTAATAGTAAAACCAGATGGATCCTCTGTTAATTCTCCATCTATTCCAGACACCTCCGATACATGGAGCGTCTATTACGGAGAGTCAATAGTCAGCTACAGGTATAAGGACGAGGTAACAGGAAATTGGATATTTAATATCTATGATTTAAACACTGGCTCGTTGCTGCAAAGTTTGGATACAGGATATACTTCCTATTACACATCAAACAGATACGGTGATAGAATAGACGTAGGGTTTAACCCAAGCGGTAACATCTATGAGTATTATTTTATAACAAGAAACGGCATCCTTTCCAAGACCATAGAAGCTACTAATACAAACAGAGCTTATAATGACACTTATTGGGCAGATTAATTAAAAAAAAATAAAAAAATAGTTATGAAAATAGTCTTAAAATCAGAAACATATCTCAAAGGAGAAGGAGGATATATGACCATTTCAAAAAGGCCTTATGATATAAATCACGAGGGCTCGGAAATTTCTGTTTCTGAACTTAAATCAATCATGTCGGAAAAAATATTTGACTCTAAGACCTATAATAAGGTCAAGGAAGAGATCTGGAAAGACAACAGTAAAACTCCGGCAGAAGATGCAGAAAAAGCAAATGGTGCTAGAATGGTAACATACTGTCTTTACATAGAAAAAAAATAAATACCCTTTATTTGTAAATTTTCTGGAGGTCGGATAAGTTCCGACCTTTTTTTTTGAATATATAGACCATGCCATTAATTCTAAGAAGAGACAAAGGAAGTATTTTGACGTACCAGGAGATGGACGACAATCTCCTTTACCTCGAATCGCTAGCAGGCTTAAGGATAGGAGCTCAAGGGACTTCTGGATCTTCAGGAAACGACGGGACAGCAGGTACTAATTCCACATCAGGTACTAGAGGAACAGGAGGAACCAGCGGAACGAGAGGAACCAGCGGAACAGAAGGAACATCAGGAACCTCTGGACAAACATCAACAAGTGGAACTTCCGGAACTAGCGGAACAGAAGGAACATCTAGCACCTCTGCATATTCCAACACTAGTGGAACATCTAGCACTGTTGGAACAAGCGGGATTTCCGTAGCAGATTCTGGAACTAGTGGAACCGATGGGACATCCGGCACAAGTGGAACCCCTGGCACCTCAGGAACAAGTGGGACCAAAGGAAATTCAGGTTCTAAAGGAACCAGTGGAACTTCAGCTTCAGAAGCAGGAACTTCAGGTACAGCTAGCACAGCAGGTGAATCATCAACAAGGGGAACTAGTGGAACTGGCGGGATAAGTAAAACTTCCGGAACTAGCGGAACTCAAAGCACATCAGGTACAGAAGGAACATCTGGAGAATCTGGCAGTTCTGGAACAAGAGGAACCTCGGGTACAAGTGGAACCAAAGGAAACTCCAGTTCCAGTGGAACTGACGGAACCTCAGGCACTTCGGGAGATTCAGGAGCTTCCGAAACGGCAGGCACTTCAGGCACGAGAGGAACAAGAGGTGCTTCACAAAATAGTGGAACTAGCGGAACATCCGATGCTGACTCTGGAACAAGTGGAACCTCTTCCCTTTCTGAAACATCAGGAACAAGGGGAACAAGGGGAACTTCTGGAACATCAGGGGCTCAAGGCACTTCAGGAACTGAAGGAACTTCCGGTTCATCAGGAGCGAGCGATGACTCAGGAACTTCTGCAACCTCTGGAATAAGAGGAACATCAGGAACAAGAGGAACATCAGGAATAGACGGAACCTCAGGAACCAGCGGGGCAGAAAGATCCTCTGGTACAAGTGGTACTTCTTCAGAATCCGGAAGCTCCGGTACTAAAGGAACATCAGGAACTAGTGGCACCAAAGGAAATTCCGGGTCTAGTGGAACGGATGGGACATCTGGCACTGCTGGGGATTCAGGAACTTCAGAAACCTCAGGTACTTCAGGAACAAGAGGAACTAGAGGACTATCACAAAATAGCGGGACTAGCGGAACATCAGTTGCTAATGCAGGAACCAGTGGAACATCCTCTACCTCAGAAACTTCGGGAACTAGAGGAACTAGAGGAATTTCAGGAACTAGCGGTATCACAGGCACACACGGAACCGATGGAACTTCCGGTTCTTCTGGAACAAGCGATGACTCCGGTACTTCAGGATCCTCAGGGACTAAAGGAACATCAGGAACAAGAGGATTATCTAGAACTTCGGGAACTTCGGGAACTAGCAGTTCTAGTGGAACGGAGGGAACTAGTGGAACAGCAGGATTGAACTGCTTATTATATAGTATCACAAAGAATCCAACTTTTATAGCAGTTGCACCTTTTAGTTATACAGATTGTTCAGGTAATCCTCAGACAGATTTTGTTTCGGACGATGGATCTTACCCATTGACGGTTGAATTTTATGCTTGGAGCGGAACAGTGGTTGCATCAACTACGCCTTCTCCTCCTTTTGCCCCGTTTGGTGAAGTAACTCTAACAGAAATAGGAATTTCAGGGTCTAGCGGAACCAGGGGAACGTCTGGAACTTTTGGATCGTCATCCTCTGCAGGTACTTCAAGCACTTCAGGAACTGAAGGATCTAGTGGAGTAGTTCAAAGTAGCGGAACAATAGGAACAGCAGGAACAAGCGGTACCACAGGAAGACAAGGAACTGAAGGAACGAGTGGTACTTCCGGGGATTCGGGGACTGAGGGAACATCTGCAGATTCAGGAACTTCCGGAACTAGAGGAACTAGAGGGGCATCGAGAACAAGTGGAACAAGTGGATCTAGTGGAACTGTTGGAACATCAGATTCTAGCGGAACAGCAGGAACAAGGGGAACAAGAGGAGCTTCGGGAACATCCGGGACATCTTCGTCTGCTGGAAGCAGCGGAACAGAGGGAACGTCAGGAACTAGCGGAGAGATAGGAACATCTGGGACTAGAGGAACATCTGGGACTAGAGGAACATCTGGATCATCTTCTTCTGCAGGAAGCAGTGGAACAGAGGGAACATCAGGAACTAGCGGTATTGAAGGATCTTCTGGGACTTTTGGAACAGAAGGAACTTCAGGAACTTCGGGATCTAGTGGATCCAGCGGTAACAACGAAACAAGTGGAACTGCAGGAGCTTCAGGGACAAAAGGAACATCTGGAGTAACATGTGAGAATATAATTCTCACAAATATTAGCTCTGCAGTCGTTTCAAATAGAGTAGATTATTGCTCAGATCCTAATATAAATTCACCAGGATCCTGGATACCTTTCGTCATATACTTTGGAACACCGTCTGCTTCAGTCGGATCTCTTAATATGACTGAATTGACAATTGCTGGTACTGGTCCAGTGATAAACGACGTGGGCTGGTTTTCTCCCACGAATAATTATGCACCTCAGAATCCTTGTAACGTTGAAAGATCTGTCACATATACTTTTACTACAGGAAATCTTCCGGACAGCACATATACAGTTGGAATTGGATTTAGCGCAGGAGGACTGGGAAATACAGCAGTTAGTATAACAAACGCTCTTCCTAATACAACATATTCAGGAACAGTAAGGGTAGTAATACCTTCTGGAGGGGCTAGACCCTTCCTTAGATTAACCACCACACATGCTCCTCCTACAAGCTTTACTTTCTCTGCCTTTACTTATTTTGAGATTTATACTAGTCATAACGTTGAACTTACAAATTGTGACAAATGTAGTATAACATACGACGTTAGCTTAGGCCAGACCCAGACAGTACCAGGAATATGGGGAACACAAGTTTTGTCTTCTGGCGTAACGGCTTCCTTGATGGCAGGAACCTCGGGTACTGCAGGAGACAATGGAACATCTGGAACAAATGGAACATCAGGTACTAGTTCAACTAGCGGAAGTGCAGGTACCAGTGGAACCACGGGTACAAGCGGAAGTGCAGGTACCTCGGGCACTGATGGAACTTCAGGAACAAATGCTATAAGCGACACTGCAGGCACTGCAGGCACCTCCGGAACAAGTGGGGACACCGCAATAGGATCTGCTGGAACATCATCAACTGCGGGAACATCTGCAACTAGCGGAACCACAGATTTTCCAGAGGCTTACAACTATATTCTATATGTTGATGCTAATTACGGGGACGATGTAACTGCAACTGCAGGTGACCCAAACAAACCATATAAAACTTTAAAGGCAGCAATAACAGCAGCTACCTCAGGAACTATGATTTACGTGTTTCCTGGGGTATTCAATGTTAACACAGATCCTGTTGCAGGCCAATATGTAAACCTTTATAAAAATGGAGTTCATTGGCATTTTGAAAAAGGTGCTGAAATATACTACACAGCAGTTGCCACAGGAGGACCTCAATATTTTGGAATTCTTTTTAATCTCGATCAGAATGGTGGGACTTTTAGAGTAACAGGAGATCTTTACTTTAAATCATCTTCAACAGGTTCCAACGATTCTAAAGCCTATGATTATTTCCTTTATCTAAATGCACATAGTGTTAAAGCCGATATAGAAGTTTTTTACGCCAGTACACAAGCAGGAACAGTCGTATTGACATCAAGAGCGGCATCAGAGGACGAAAGAAGTTATATCAATCTCAGAGTTAAGACCGATCTTGTATATTATTATCCGGGCGTTGGACAAAGTGGTGTTGGCATGTGCATCGGATTCAGAGGAGATGGAAATTCCTGTGATTATCTAACTTTTAACTGTGATGTTGGTGGAGTAATAAGTGATAACATCAGCGCAACTATTTGGTTCAGAACAACAACAGGAGCTTTCTTTAGAGGAGTAGATGCTAACATAAAAGCAAATGAGATTAGATATATTGGAGCTAATCAATTTTCCGGATGTCTTTTCATAGGTGGAGATGATGATTCCAACTCGACAATTTCATCTCTAATTAACATAACCACAAACAAATTTTATTCAACAGGCGGTTACATTTTGTGGGTAATATCACAAGCTGCTGGTACTGCAGTTTACGGTAAAAACAAAAAGATTATACTAAACGGAACCATGGAAGGCTATGGCACTCTTGGAGGTTTGATTGTTTATTCAGGCTTTGTTACCTCTCATTTTGCACCAGAAACTGTCATCAATGGTGATATGTTATACCATCCAAGTGCTACCAACCTAAAAAGTGCAATCTATATCGGAATAAAAGAGGTGAAAATGTATTATAAGGGAAAAGTTAGTATCCATAGTGGTATCACTACAAATACTTCATCCCTGCCAGTCTTTTATGTTAGTGGTATAGATGCAGCTTTAACTGTTTCTGGAGAGGTGGTAGATCAAACATCTACAAAGGTTAGAATAGGAACTCTTGCCGGCGGGGAATTAAACTTTGATCAGTTTCAATATGTAGCCTCTGGCGATCAAGACTTATCCTCTCTGCTTGTTAGTGGATCAGCTGTCAAAAAATTAAGATTAAAGAACTCTTTATTTGTCCATAGATCATCTGTCTCAAGATCAGAATTATTAGAAATAACATCTGCTACAAACTATAAAATAGCTTGCTATAATTCTGTTTTAGATGGCAGCAGAGCAGCAGGAATAGCACCTTCTGTAATAGCTAGCACCGGTGTTTGCTCTGGGGATTTGCTTGTAATAAGATCGTATCTTGTTTGCGATCTTCTCAGGGCACCTATCTCTCTTACATCGGTGGGAGAAAATTTGTTTACCTGGGATTCTATCGGATCTACTGCCCCGACAGTTGCTGGAACAACGGTTGGTACTCTAGGAGTAGATAATCAATTAATTGGATACTTACCCTGATATATACTAAATAAAAATTTTAAATGCCATTAATTCTAAGACTCGTTAAAGGAAGTGCGTTAACATTCCAGGAAATGGATGATAACCTACTTTATTTAGAGTCTCTCTCCCTTTCAGGAACCGCAGGTAGTGCAGGAAGCTCAGGATCATCAGGCGTTGCCGGACCTAGGGGAACCTCTGGAACAGAAGGATCCAGCGGAACATCTGGTACCTTTGGAACTAGTGGAACTAGTGGAGGAAGTTCAGGAACAGCAGGAACTAGTGGAACTAGTGGAAGTCAGGGAACATCAGGATCAACAGGAACAAACGGTACATCAGGATCAGCAGGAACAAGCGGAACAGAGGGAACAAGCGGATCTGCAGGAACAAGCGGTACATCAGGATCTACAGGTTCTAGCGGTACTTCCGGGACAAGAGGAAGCTCTGGCACAACAGGAACATCTGGAACAGAAGCAACATCAGGAACATCAGGATCAGCAGGGACAGCTGGAACATCAGGAAGTAAAGGATCATCAGGTACATCAGGTACATCTGGATCCACTGGATCTGCAGGAACATCAGGATCTAATGGAACTAGCGGTTCTACAGGAACCAGCGGAACATCTGGTACAAGGGGAACATCAGGATCTTCTGGATCTAGTGGAACTAGTGGCTCTACTGGATCTAGCGGAACATCTGGAAGCTCTGGAACTTCAGGTTCTAGCGCAACCTCAGGAACTAGAGGAACAAGCGGTTCGAGTGGTTCTTCGGGAACTGCTGGAACTTCAGGATCTTCCGGTTCTTCAGGAACTTCTGGCTCTAGCGCAACAAGTGGAACATCAGGATCAACCGGTTCTAGTGGAACCTCTGGATCTAGTGGAAGTTCAGGAAGTTCAGGAACTAACGGAACATCCGGCTCTTCAGGAACCTCCGGCTCTTCTGCTACATCAGGAACAAAAGGAACATCAGGAACCAGCGGATCTAGTGGAACATCTGGAAGCTTTGGCACTTCAGGAACAGCAGGAACAGCAGGAACATCTGGTATAGGTGGATCATCAGGATCTAGCGCAACCTCAGGAACTAGAGGAACATCAGGAACAAGTGGATCTAGTGGAACTAGTGGTTCTACAGGAACTAGCGGAACATCAGGAAGCTCAGGGACTTCAGGTTCTAGTGCAAGCTCAGGAACTAGAGGAACCAGCGGGACTTCAGGATCTAGCGGAACATCGGGAACAGAAGGAACATCAGGATCTTCGGGAACTTCGGGCTCTAGCGCAACGAGTGGGACATCAGGATCGACAGGCTCAAGCGGAACAGCAGGAACTGGTGGAACAGCAGGCAGCTCTGGAACCTCGGGAACAAATGGAACCTCAGGAGAATCTGGGACTGCTGGAACGTCAGGGACAAGGGGTTCTAGTGGAACAAGTGGATCTAGCGGAACATCAGGAAGCTCAGCAACCTCTGGAACAGAAGGCACTTCGGGAACAACAGGAACTTCTGGATCATCAGGAACCTCAGGAACAAGAGGAACATCAGGAACAAGAGGAACATCAGGAACTAGTGGTAGTGCGGGTACATCGGGTACGTCAGGAGAATCAGGAAGCTCAGGTACAGGGGGAACAAGAGGAACTTCTGGGTCTAGAGGGACATCAGGAACTAGCGGAACTTCCGGTACAACTGGAGTTGATGGGACATCCGGAACTAGCGGATCTTCTTCAGGAACAAGTGGAACAAGAGGAACTTCAGGAACAAGTGGAACTTCAGGATCTAAGGGTACATCAGGAACAGCAGGAACAAGCGGAACGGAAGGAACATCAGGAACATCCGGATCTTCAGGTACGTCGGGAACAACTGGATCTAGTGGAACTTCAGGTACGACAGGAACAAATGGATCTAGTGGAACTAGTGGAACTGCAGGATCTAGCGGAACAGCAGGAACAAGAGGAACATCAGGAAGTGCTGGAACATCTGGAACAAAGGGAACATCCGGAACATCAGGCTCTAGTGGAACCAGCGGGACAGAAGGATCTAGCGGAACAGCAGGAACAAGAGGAACATCAGGAAGTGCTGGAACATCAGGAACACAGGGAACATCCGGAACATCAGGCTCTAGTGGAACCAGCGGGACAGAAGGATCTAGCGGAACAGCAGGAAGCTCAGGTACTTCAGGAACACTTGGAACCTCGGGAACACTTGGAACTTCGGGCACAAGTGGTATAGATGGCACTTCTGGTACAGGTGGAACTAGCGGAAGTAGCGGAACTTCAGGAAGCGCAGGAACTGCAGGTACATCTGGAACTGCAGGAACAGATTCCACATCAGGAACATCTGGAACAGAGGCAACTTCAGGAACCAGCGGAACAGAGGGAACTTCTGGATCAGCAGGAACCAGTGGAACAGCAGGTACATCCGGATCTTTCGGAACTAGCGGAACCACAGGAAACGCAACATCTGGAACATCTGGAACAATGGGATCATCTGGATCCAGCGGTCTTAATTTCTATGCTCCTACTTCTTACGATTATATTCTTTTCGTAGACAATGCGAACGGTAACGATCTTACAGGAATTCCTGGAGATCCTAACTATCCATATAAAACAATGCAAAAGGCTGCAGAAGAGGCTACTTACGGAAGCCCTAATCTTTCTGCTATGGTCTATGTTTTTCCTGGATCTTACACGGTAAACTCAACCACACCAGGTCTAACAAACCTTTATAAAAATGGTATTCATTGGCACTTTGAGCCCGGGGTTTACATGTATGTAATCGGAGATTCAAACTCAACTGACAGCTATGTTCCTTTTGATATCAGCGAGGATAATGCAGAACTAACTATATCAGGATCACTTTACTTCGAATCATCGTCGACCGGATCGGCAAATACAGGTGGATTAGACAGATTAATGAAATTTAGAGGACATTCTGCCAACATAAACATAGAGGTAGACAGCATAATAACACAGGCAGGTGGAATTGTGATTTCTTCCACTGCTCCAGATGCGACCAGAACCAATAACATCAATATAAATGTTAAAAATAATTTTTTAAATGTTTGGCCTGGGGTAGGTGCATTCGGAGATGGTAATGCTTTATCATTGGTAAATACAGGGACCGATAGTCAGAGCTATTTAAACCTTAGTTTAAATGTCTATGTAAAAATGGAATCAAATGTTAACTCCACTGTTAAAATAAACGGTGGAACTGGGTCCATTCTCCAAGCTTCCAACATATCTCTAAACGTCTCTAATCTTGTCTATAGCGGAGCAGTTGCAACAGAAGGTGCAGTCGAGATAATACATGCAAACGATCTGGACACAACAAATTCAACAATATTTTCACTAACATCAAATAAAATAGAATCAAATGGAGGATATGGGGTGCTTATTAGTCCAGAAACTTCGCCAAGTGGTTTATATAAAACTTATACAATAAACGGTCCTATCTTTGTCTCAAGTTCTTCCCGTGCTTTTTATTCAGCCACTAATAACAAAGGAAACCTAAATATAAGGGGAAACATTTATCTCAAGGCAGGACAAACCTCAATGTTTAACGCTGTAACAAACAGCGGCCCTTCTAGCGTGTTCTATAATGGCCAAATAATTCTCGATTCTTCGATTGCATCAAATCCTGCAGATCTTGGACTTTTCATTTCCACTGCAGGTTCAGGGACTCTTACAATTACAGGAACGGTTATAGACCAAGGAGCAGATAAATTCTATATAGGATATCTACAAGGTGGAATTTTGAATTTTAACGGATTTGAGTATGTGGCAAGTACAACAAAAAGCGACCCGGTTATAATATTACAAGAATCTAATACCAAAAAATTAATTCTCAAGGACTGCTTGATCTTACAAAAATCAAATTCTTATGGGGTTGTTTATATGGATTCTAGTGTTGATGATTATTACGTAAGCTCGTATAATTCTTTACTAGGCACTCAAAATACAAGTAGTTCTGTTATATTATCTGCGGGGGATAACGGAACAGTTCTTTTAATCAACACGTATTTAGAGACTGGGGCAACATACTCGGTAGATATACCAGGGTCTTTAGAGGACCTTTATGTTTTCTCGTCACTTTCGAATAAAACATCAAACGTTGGTGGAACCACTACTAATTCAATCACTGTGGACGCTTCCTTTATCCTGATCTAAAACAGCGATCGGGATATATAATAAATAAAAAAACAAGTCAATGAAAAATATCAAAGAGTTTTCTTCTTATCTAACAGAAAAAGGAAAGGAAAAATGGATCGCTGGAGCCATCAAAAAACCAGGAGCACTAAAAAAGCAAATGGGTAAAGGCGGGGAAGAAACAATTTCTAAGAGTGAAATTGAAAGCGAATTATCGGATCTTAAAAAGAAAGATCAAGATAAATCTGAGCCAGGAGTTCAGGGACTTTCTAAAGGAGATCTTAAAAAGTTCAGAAGACTAAATCTTGCAAAAACCCTAATGTCTTTAAAAGACCATCGTGAGACAGACAATTATATGTTTTTTGCAAACGTGGAAAACATCTGCAGAATGTGTCAAGAAATCATGGAAATGGATGAGAGCAAAGTTGATATGATTCTTAGCGACGGACACGGATGGGCAACAGATCACATCGCAACTTCTAAAGATGATGTTGAAGAGGTTTATAATTTTTTAAAAACACACTCACAAGAAGATCATATGGTTAACCAAGGAAATAATGATATGGTTATAAGTGACAATCAGTCAAACTGCTAAAAAAATAAAAATAAACTATCAATGAAGCAATACGTAAAACTATTTGAATCCTTTATCGAGACACAAGAACAAGAAGCGATAGAGAGAATATATGAATCTTGGAGAGCCGATCTTCCAGAGGATCTAGCAGTAATATTTGAAGGATATTGGGACGAAGAAGAAGAGCTAACTTCAGGAGAGAGCGCAGCATCTAAGAGAGGAGATCAAATTCTAACCAAACCTCAGATGGCAGCACTTTATCTGAGAGCACTGGGTGAAACAGAAGACGATTTAGGAAAATATACCATTATGATCCCAGGGATGAGAGAATTTGGTGAAATAGATCCAGAATCAAGAGAGTTCTACATAAGCGGTCCTGCTTTTGCAGACGCAATAGGACTAGAGTCTATCGGTACCGTTTCAAGAACGACCAAGAAGTTCTCTAATATGATCGAAGGTATAGGAGAAACAGGTGAAGAGATCTTATATCCCAAATTAATAAAGGCTTATGAGTTTTTCAAGACACAAAGTCCTAAGGAGATTTCAATGATGGCAGGTGAGGCAGTTTTAGATCCTGCTGCTTCAACCAAACATAGAGATGCTTATCTTCTTAAGCCTGGGATGGACAAGCAAAAAAGAATAGAAAAAAAGGCATGGGAATTAAAGACAGGTGAGTCTGTCTATAGACTTTTTCTTTCTTTGTCTCAGTCAATCTCTTACCTAAAGAATGACACGGCGAAAGCAGTGGCTATGGCGGTAGGTAAAGTTGCTAAAGAAACAAACGAAGATCCTTCCTACATAAAAGAATGCTACAGAAAGTTCTTAGCTTCTAAAAATATCCTTAGCTCTATTAATTACAAATAAGAGAAGTTATCCCGTAAATACATACGGAGGAAATGGCTATTACTATCAAATGTACATAGCCATTTTTTATTTGGGTAAAAACTTTGTACTTTTTTCTTCCGGCAACAGATGATTTAAAGATGTAAGCTCTATCACTAGGAGTAACGTACAT